>MDTE01125414.1_pt1 | contig 11197 bp, 8 predicted proteins | sample 811231 | NCBI WGS metagenome assembly MDTE01 (sample SAMN05326651, study PRJNA326480) | marine metagenome | isolation source: seawater | place: Indian Ocean: Red Sea | collected 2010 | reverse complement strand
CCATGTATGAGCAGTGCCTCACCTTCGCTGGATAATCTAAAGTCGTCAAATCCTGAGGACTTCACTTTCGTCTCTTTCTTCCAGTCTAGCTCAAGTGGATACCCCGACGATAGCCCAATAAATCGCAGAAACCATGTCTCTGCATCGGCATCGGGAATTCCTGTCTTTTCCTTTGCAGATAAGCAATCGGGAACTTGCTACAAGGTTGGGGCTGGAGGGACAAATTACTATGATTCAGACTATTCCAATGGAGGGTGTATGGATTCTGACACTTCGAATTATGTCATGCAGTTAGAGAGCCAGTATGATCAGGCAACTGGCGAAGTAACAGTTACTGTCAATTCAATGTATACCGGCTCTCTCAGTTCTGTTTCGGTTTTCCTTTATGGTGCAGTCACCGAGAAAGTCAGCCCCGACTCTTACGATAACGGAGTCAAACCACATCACAGTTTCAGGGAATGGATGCTTGCTAGCCACAATAATGGATTTGAACAATTGACACTGACACCCAATGTCCCAGTTGAGAGGACATGGCAAGTTCCGCTAAGCTCAGTCAGGGCCGGAGGAGGATATAGTCAGCAAGAGAATTTTTGGCCTGTTTTTGCACTTATGGACGGCCCTCATACGACATACAACAGTTTCCTCTCAGCAGTGGATTTAGGGATGATTCCACTTGTCGACATAGGTGTCGATAGTATCTCCATCTCCAATAGGAATGGGAACAGTGGGTTTGTACCAGGGGATACTCTAGATATTTCAGTACAGATTACTAATCAAGGAATCGAGTCATATTCTGACGGAGGCCAAATCTCTGTGTACGAGTTGATTGGATTGGATGAAAACTACATCGGAGGCACTTCAATCCAGACTCTTCAATCTGGCTCTAGTCAATATCACACAGTACAGTTTGATACCTCTCACATTGATATTTATGCGTCCGGAACCACTACTTTCCGAGCCAAACTTTCGGGACTAACTGGGGATCGAGTTTCTTCCAATAATTATGCAGATGAAAATGCTCCTCACGACATGCCACCGGTGTCGAACCAACCATCAGCAGTTTCACCCATAATCGTAGACCGTGGCGGCAGCATCCAATTTGAGAGCACAGTACTCTCAAATGACTTAGTTGATGATATTACCACAATGACTCCGATATTGCACTATGCTGCCTCTGGAACCAATTCTTGGGACGATCAATGGATTGCCTCTTCTGAATTGGTCGGAACCGGCGGAAATGCCCGCTATCTGCACACAATCAATGCGCCATTTTCTGCAGCAATCGGCGAGTATGACCTTAGAATCAGATGGGCCGACGCCGGTGGACAGCTAGGGGACTGGCTAGTGTCCGAAGACGCATTCGAACTTCAAAACGGACTCCCAACAGTTCTGAATTGGGACAGTCCTTTCTATGCTGGAATACCTACTGTCAGAGTCGAGACTCAATCTAGAGTATCGGTTATTGGCCTAGTACATGATGCTGAAACTCCACTTTCACTCCTGAATATAGACAGCAATTCTCCTGAGTTCATAGAGTGGGATTCCTCTACTCTAGAGATAGTGGTAAACTTCGAAGATGTTGTCAGAGATAGCCAAGGCAATCCGATTCCACAAGGGATGTTTGTTACTTTGGACGATGGAGATGATGCCAATTCTGGAATGATGATGTTCAATGTGGTTGAGAATGGAGCTCCTAGATGGGCTCCTATACCTACTCAATCTTTCAATGAGGGAGGCTCTGCGAGTATCAGTCTAACCAGTTATTTGTCAGATACTGACGACAGTGGAAATCAGATTTCAACATCCGGTTTGACTTTGGAACTATTTTCAATCTCTGACGACACTTTGGTGGATGCCAGTATCTCAGGACATTCGTTAACCGTTAGCTCTCTTGACGACGACTTGAATGGCCTAGTTGAAATCGGAGTGAGGGCAAGTGATGGATTGAAGACTTCAGATACAGTCATCGTTTTCCACGTGCTGAATGTCAACGATGCCCCTCGAATGAACATGGACGGAATTGACGAGTTTACTGTTGAGATGGGAGAGACTATCACTCTCGAGATTCTTGGAAGAATGACCGACATAGACGACCCAGTGGAAGAAATCTGGGCTACTGCTACTACTGCTATTCCCGGTGCTGCCCAGTACAATCCAATAACTGGGATTTTGACTCTGGGGTGGTCTGAGCCCGGCTCCGAGGATGTGACAATTACATTGGAAGATCGACATGGTGACTCGAATGTGTACACGATCAGTGTGACAGTGGTCGACAATCTTCCTTTGCTTTGGGATGATGATCTAATTGCCTCATTTGATACTACTGAGTATGGCTCCAATCCTACCGTAACTATACAGAATGTCGGACCTCATCAGTTGAGCGATATACGAGTTACTTGGACTATTTGTAACTCGATTACTGGAATCTGCCACTCATCAGGAGTCTCGCACAATTTCGGTCCATTCATCGTTAATCCATCTAGTGGAACCGGACTGGGTATTGGCGACTATGTTACTCTCTCTGTCTCTGGAGAAGATCAGGACGGATTCGACAGACTAACTGATATCCAGTACAAGATTTTCGCTACCGAAGCAGTAGAGCCCACTGATCCGGAACCGGATGAACCATCAGAATCAAATGTTGGCATTAGCAAATGGATTTCAACTGGATTGGTGCTGATTGGAATTCTTCTGTCCGCAGCCTTGGTCCTAGCTCTGGCAATTGTTCTGCGCCGTCAGGGCCTTGATTCCGAGGCAGCAATCGACTACACAAATTGGCAAGAGTCCGATGAGACTTATTCTCTTGAACCAGAATCTCCAGAACCATCGATTCCATCCTCTCCTTCTACGCCCCCTCTCCCGCCCATGCAGATACCTCCTCCTCCTCCGAAGATACCACCACTGCCTCCAGAGGGTCTACCTCCAGGATGGACAATGGAACAGTGGCACTACTACGGTGAAGAGTACCTCCGCCGTCGCCAATAATCGGCAATTTCCGCATTGTCCATTTTGACGCACCTTCAAGAAGGTGCGAGCATCAGGCAGTACCCCGGGGGAGCGACGATGGGTGAATCTGAGCAGTCGAAGGAGGAAACAAAAGAGGGAGCAGATGCTCTCGAATCTTGGGAGGATGGGCCTGCCTTCGGGGCATCAGAGGACAAGGACCCCATCTGCGAAACTCCAGTGGAGGAATGGATTCAGGGAGTACAAATCACATCGACCGAAGAAGTGCCTATTCCAGAAAAACTCGTTGACCAGGTAATCGGTCAGGAAGCAGCCTCCATCGTGGTCAGGAAGGCGGCCGAACAGCGCCGCCATGTAATCATGGTCGGAGAGCCTGGGACCGGGAAGTCAATGCTCTCTAGGTCGATGACAGAGTTCCTGCCCCGAGAGCAACTTGAGGACATCCTAGTTTTCAGAAATCAGGAAGATGAGAACGAACCGAGAGTCAGAACTGTTCCTGCTGGACGGGGCTCTAGGATTATCTCGGAGCGCAAAGCACAGATTAGGATCCAGAAGGAAAGGACAAACAGAACACTTCTTTTCATCGCTCTTGTAATCGGTGCCGCGCTACTTCTGGCTACTATTTCGAGCGGCGAAATTCTTACATTCATCTTCGGTTCATTCATCCTAGTATTCGGTTACTTCTTCCTCAGAACCCGATTGACAGCAGGAGAAGATGCAAACATTCCGAAACTGCTCATCAAGCATGAGAGGGATGACGAACCCCCATTCATTGATGCGACCGGAACTCTAGCCGGGGCACTTCTAGGTGATGTAAGGCACGACCCTTTCCAATCGGGAGCCGATCTTGCAACCCCGGCTCATGAGAGAGTAGAGCCCGGTGCAGTACATAGGGCCAACAAAGGAGTACTTTACATCGATGAGATTAGAATGCTCAGGATGGAGGAGCAACAGGCTCTGCTAGTTGCGATGCAAGAGAAGGAACTACCAATCAGCGGTCGCTCAGAGCGATCTTCTGGGGCGCTCACCAAGTCAGAGCCTGTTCCAACGGATTTCATCCTCATTGCTGCTGGAAACCTAGACAGCATACAGAACATGCATCCTGCTCTGCGAAGCCGAATTCGCGGATATGGCTACGAGGTCTATGTCAACACCGACATGCCCGACACCGAGCGAAACCGCCGCCGCCTCATCAGATTCATCGCCCAAGAGGTAAGGAATGAACTGAAGAAGAGCTCAGGTAAGGCGATACCCCACTTCAACAAAGGCTCAATCGGACTTATTCTGAAGGAGGCCCAGAGGCGAGCCGGCCGCAGAGGAAAACTCTCTTTGAGACTCAGAGAACTAGGTGGACTAGTCAGAATCGCTGGGGACCTCGCCGCCGAAGAAGGTGCGGAACTTACCGGACCTGAGCACGTAACTAGGGCGAGAATGATTGCCAAGCCTCTCGAGCAGCAAGTAGCAGACCGATACTTGGACAGGCAGGCAGAATATGCTATGCTGGTCAATAGTGGAAATCGAGTGGGCAGGGTCAACGGCCTAGCGGTATTAGGCGCAGATAGTGGTTTGTCCGACTATTCAGGAGTAGTGCTGCCAGTTGAGGCAATGGTCACTCCAGCACAAGGCATGTCCGGCAGAGTAATCGCCACCGGTGGACTATCGGACTTAGCTAATGAGAGTGTAACGAATATCAGTGCAGTTGTCAAGAAACTGACTGGCAAGGATATCAAGGACTATGATTTGCATGTACAGTTCCCTGGAACTCACAATGTCGATGGAGACAGCGCATCTATCACAATGGCGACAGCGATAATCAGCGCTTTCGAAGGAGTCCCAATAGAACAGAATCTAGCAATGACGGGCTCCCTGTCTGTAAGGGGGGAGATTCTCCCAGTGGGGGGTGTCACCGCCAAGATTGAGGCCGCGGCTAAGTCCGGCATAGACAGAGTCGTGATTCCACGTGCCAACATGCAGGATGTCCTGATGGATGAGAAGTGGGAGAAAAAGGTCGAGGTCCTGCCTGTTGATTCTCTCGATGAGGTTCTGCAACATGCACTCGTTGGTGCCGAGGAGAAGGTCAGTCTAGTCGAGCGTCTAGCTAAGGTAATCGACACAATCTCGAAGGGCACCGATACCCAACCATCGGCTTGAAGCATCGTCAATGCTCAAGACCCTCTTTCTCTCGTAGCAGTCGGGATAGGATGTCGGAACAAGACAAATCGCCGATGGGGATACTGTTCCTAGTCGTCCTAGTGGACATGATTGGATTCACAATAGTGATTCCATTCCTAACTTACTTCGTTCAAGACCTCGCCACTGCCGACGGCATTACAGATGTAGGAAGCAGGGACCTTTGGGTTGGCATTGTCATCTCGGTATATTCGCTTGCTCAATTCATCTTCACTCCGATTCTAGGATCATTGAGCGACAGAATGGGACGTAGGCCAATCCTGATGTTCGGACTGGTATCAAATACCGTCTTCTTCACCGTCTTTGGACTATCAGGGAGCCTGACTATGGCGGTCATAGCCCGCTTCCTAGCAGGAGCCGGGAACGGTAATATTGCAGTGGCGCGCGCGTATATCGGAGATATCTCAGAGCCCGAACAAGTCGCTAAGCGGATGGGAATGATTGGAGCAGCATTCGGCCTAGGATTCATGATAGGCCCATTCATTGGAGGTGTGCTATCTGACCCCTCGGAAAGCATAGGTGCCCCATTTGATGGACAGATTTGGATTGACCACCCTTACCTACTTCCATGTCTATTCTCTAGTGCTCTATCTCTGCTAAGCTTCGTACTAGCAATTACTCGCCTACCGGAGAGCCTACCTGAAGAAAATCGCAGGCCCTCACAGGACTCCCTACTCGCAGAGTTCGGAGGAATGTTCAGTAAGATTACAGGAGTCATGAAACTACCAACAGTCTCCTCGTTGGTCTCAATCAACTTCCTGTTTCTCATGGGATTCAGTATGATGCATGGGACATTCATTCTGTTTACTTCGATGGATCCAGATAGCGGGGGTCTAGGATGGAGCGAATTAGATAACGGCTGGGTCTTCGCTTTCATCGGCCTATTGGGAGCCATCGTTCAAGGCGCATTGATTGGTCCATTGACACAGCGTTTCAGTATGTCCAGATTGATGTTGATCGGAACTCTACTATGCGGTGCCGGAATTGCCAGTATTCCCTATGTTCCATATGAGGCCAGCTGGTTGATTTTCGCCTCTTCTGCAGGGATGGCAATCGGCAATGGCCTATTCTCACCTACTCAATCATCAGTTCTCACCTATGAGACTAAATCTAGAGGCTACGAATTGGGAATGGTGATGGGAGCACAGGAAGGGTATGGGGCACTAGCTAGAATATTCGGCCCGCTGACTGCTGCATACATCTGGTCAATGACAGTGCAAGGAGAGGGTCTGTGGACATATCATTCCGCATTTCGTGTAGCAGGAATCATTTTCCTCCTAGCCATACTGATGCAGACGCGTTTGAGGCTCAGTGAGGCCAATGCCCAGGGCGAGATTGGGAGTTGAAATGATGACAGAACCCGCAGCAGTAGCCCATGGAGGGGCGGGGCCAGGCCCCGATAGACAGCAAAACGTCGAGATTGCACTCAAAGTAGCAGCCGAGATTCTCCAATCTGGTGGTTCTGCAATCGAGGCTGCAGTCGAGGCATGTGTGGCACTAGAAGATGATCCGGTGTTCAACGCAGGGACCGGGGCCGTTTTCAGGAACGATGGTTCTGTCTCTCTGGATGCATCGATTCAGACTTCAGATGGAAGAATCGGATTCGTTATTGGAATGGAAGACACACCCAATCCGATACGAGTAGCAAAGGATTTACTCGACGAGGAGATTAACGGTCTTGCAGGAATTGGAGCAAGAGTCTGGGCCGATCAAAGGGACCACACAAAGGCCCCAGTTGAGGGACGCCCTCCTCATGGTGGAGAAGGGGACACAGTAGGAGTAATTACTCGAGACTCAAATGGTCTCCTAGCCTGTGCAACTAGTACCGGGGGGACTAGTCACAGACCCGCCGGCAGGGTCGGAGACGTACCTTTGCCCGGCTCTGGTTTCTGGGCCGATGAGCAAGCCTCGGTAGCAGCCACAGGAGTGGGAGAGGCAATTACCACTGCTCTGCTAAGTTACAGAGTTCATGATAGATTCACAACATCTCCTTCAGACCTGTTGACCTCTATGGAATGGGGGATTTCAGAACTGATTGATACGGGGGTCTCGGTAGGTCTAATCGGCCTAGGCTCGCAAGGCGAGGGGACAGGATTTTCCAATACCGATATGCCTTGGGCGGCTTGGTTGGGTTGACACTTCGAGAGATTCCGGGGATGCGCTTAAGGAGTCCTCTCAGGTCGCCGGGCCGGAGGGGTACTGGTGACCGATATCGAGACTAGGATTGAGCAGATTGCTCAGGTAATCGGACAGTTCGATGATGCACAGGTTCCACGCAACATCAGAACCTCATCCAAAGAGGCTGTAGAGCAGTGGCTACTCAACAAGAATAAGGAGATGGATTTGAGACTGGGCATGACCGCTTCAATCATGGATGAGATATTCAATGACTCCAATCTTCCAATCCACTTTGGACCGATGTGCCTGCAGGTGCAGACCGTTCTAGAGACTCTTCTGAATGAAGTTAGAGGCTCCTGAGCCTTGAAGTGCAATACTCCCTGGGGGCTATCGGGGATTCTTTGTCCGATTGGATTAATCTGTCATATGCAAACGTGGCGACTACATCGCCGTTAGCACATCAAACCTCGATGGAGTGGTCTGATGCATTGGCTAGAGGAGGGGCTGCAGAATTTGATGGCGAGGCTGAGAAGAATGGAATGATGCCTCTGAGAAGAGCCACTGCGAGACTACTATCCTGCGAAGTCGAGAACGTGTGCGTAGGCTCCAGTGCTACTGAGCTTCTGTGCTCAGTTGCATGGGCCGTATCTCCTCCAAAGGGCAGCAATATCGTCTCCACTAAGGCTTCTTTCCCATCGACTGTATATCCTTGGACTAGAGTAGCCGATGCCAATGGTGCCGAAGTAAGACTAGCAGATTACAACTCTGACCTCTATACTGAACCAGACGACATTCTCTCACTTATTGACGAAGATACCGTTGTTGTTACAGTTTCACATGTCGAGTTCTCAAGTGGACAGAGATACGATTTGAGAAGACTTGCTGATGCCGCTCACTCAGTGGGTGCTATACTAGTAGTGGATGCGACACAATCGATGGGCATGGTCCCAATCGATGCTCCAAACTCAGGAGCAGACGTAATCGTCTCATCTGGATACAAGTGGCTGCGCGGGACCTACGGTGCTGCTGTAGGATATATCTCGCCATCTGTGTGTTCGGACATGTACCCGGGATTATTGGGATTCAGAAGTCATGACGACATCTGGGATTTACGTGCTGAAAGGATGACATTGCCCGAGGATGCCAGCCGCTTTGAGTACACAACCATCCACTTTGGAGCCGCTTTGGGTTTGGCCAGAGCAATAGATGAGATATGCGACTTTGGAACACAAGAAGTTTGGGAACATGACCTCAAACTCGCCGATTTGGTAATTGAAGGAGCAAACCGCTTGGGACTAAACATCGTTTCTCCAATGTCCGAGCTAGAAAGGAGTGCCATAGTTAGCCTTCGGATGCCTGCTGGAGTGAGCAGTGAGATAATCTCCCGCAGATTACAGGAAGAGCACTCCATATTGGTCACCAGCAGAGCAGGTTTGCTACGAGTCTCACCTCATATGGACAACACTCCTGAAGAAGTAGAGATGCTAATCCAAGCACTCAATACTCTACTCTCATAGATGGGGCTGCATTATCGCAGCAGCGATTACAAACATAATGCAGGCAATTGAGAGATCTATGTATCTCCAGACTTTCGGCTTGTTCAGTACCTCTGAAAGGCTGCTGGCACCATAGCCCAGGGAGAAGAAGAACACGAAGGAAGCGGCCGCAGCACCGACTCCGAAGGCTATCCGCTCATCACCCAAGTATCTGCTTGAAGTGCCTCCGATCAGTAACAAGGTGTCCACATACACATGTGGATTGAGGAAGGTAAATGCAGCAGCAGCCCCAATAGTGGCCTTCAGACCGGACTCTCCCTCTCCTTCAGTCTGCATTCCCTCGGGATTCATCGCTGATTTGATTCTGAGCAACCCATATCCGACGAGAAACAAAGTTGCTCCAATAGCAATCGTCTTCTCGGCCCCTTCTATTCCAGATAGAAAAGCCCCCATGCCCAATACTCCTGCTGTAATCAGCACAGCATCGAATAGAGAGCATGCCAGACAAACCGCAAACACATGCGATTTCATCAATCCCTGCCGCATTACGAAGACATTCTGCGGACCTAATGCAAGAATAAGTCCCAAACTGAGGGCAAACCCTTCCACGGCCGCAGAGCCGATTGACATGCTCATGTCTTCCTGCGCTCGGCGGCCTTGATTCGTAGACCAGTGTAACCGCACTTACGGCACGACCTAGGCTTGCGTCCTCGGTGTGTAGCAGAACAGCGCATACATATCCACTTCTTCAGTAGACGAGCCTCTGCCTCCGGGTGCCTCTGAGCCATGCAGACCGGCCGACCTGCCGACCATTCATAATCGCTTCCCACCCGAAAATCATCAGAAATCAGTCTCGTCGTCAGCCAAAGCATTGATTCGCCCTCGGTACTGCCCGTCGCTACGGTGCCTGCCAGCGTCGTGCTCGGAGCCCAGTGGGGGGATGAAGGCAAGGGCAAGGCCATAGACCAACTCGCCGAGCAATCTACCTGGGCCGTTCGCTTCCAAGGAGGGAACAACGCAGGCCATACAATCGTAGTCGGAGATACTACTCTCAAGTTACATCAAATTCCTTCTGGAGTCACCTATGATCACTGCAATCTAGTACTTGGAGATGGTATGGTAATCGACCCTTGGGTGCTAGAAGAGGAACTCGACAGATGGCATGAACTCACAGGTGAGAGGCCTGAAGGAGTTAGGCTATTCATCAGTGAGAGAGCATCAGTAATTCTTCCTTTCCACAGGCTGTATGATGGGGCAGACAAGGTAGTCGGGACTACCGGTCGAGGAATCGGCCCTACTTATCGTGACCGAACCGAGAGAGTCGGCATCAGATTCGCGGACATCGCCGGAATAGTCGATGACGAGCAGGCCCTATCCGCGCAAGCACAGAGGATGACCAAGCAGTTGTCAACAGTTGGAGTCGAAGAAGCAATCGACTCCTCTTCACTTAAATCAGACTTGCAGTGGATTCTGGACCGTTTCGGTACAGCAATCAAACCGACTGGCGTGATGGTTGATATCGCTCTAAGAAACGGAGAAAATGTCCTTCTTGAGGGAGCCCAAGGAGCAATGCTCGACATAGATCAGGGCACCTATCCATTTGTGACTTCATCAGTTACCAGCAGAGCAAATGCTACTCATGGCGCCGGCATTCATCCCGGTCATGTGGAAGAATGCTTTGGAATCACCAAGGCATATACTACTAGGGTAGGAAACGGCCCATTCCCGACTGAGCTATCACTTGAAGAAGGACCAGGTCAACACATGGCGCAAATAGGAAATGAGTACGGTACAACCACAGGGCGACCTCGTAGGACAGGATGGCTGGACATGGTGGCCCTGCGCGAAAGCAATCGAATCAACGGTTATACCGGCCTAGTCGTAACTAAGTTGGATGTTCTAGGAGGCCTTGATGAGTTGAAGATTTGTGTCGGCTATGAGATGGATGGTAAGACGATTCACGTGATGCCCACCACTAGCGAAGACCTCGCTCGCTGCAAACCAATTTACGAGACTCACGTGGGATTCCCTTCGCTTTCCCTAGACGAATGGATTGAGATGGCAGACTCATCTAGGAATGAGGGCACCGGGTTCGATGCATTCCCTGATGTAATCAAGCAGTACATCGAGCGAATAGAGTCTCTAGCCGGAATTCCCGTGGTAAGCGTAGGAGTCGGTCCGGACCGCCGAGCATCCGTGGCTAGCAAAGGAGGCCCGTTTGATTTCCCCTCTGCCGAGGCAACCTTCTAATCGGTCCACTATGGCCCATGTGCATGGGATTCAAGGCGAATGCCCGCAAGAGGAGGCAGGCCGCAGCTGCTGCCTCTGGACCTGCTGAGAAGAAGCAGGAAGAGTACGTCGGCGAGAAGAAGTGCGATGTGGCCGACTGCGACAATTGGGCAGACAAGAAAATCGGAGGCAGGAGACTT
>MDTE01033428.1_pt1 | contig 11197 bp, 15 predicted proteins | sample 811231 | NCBI WGS metagenome assembly MDTE01 (sample SAMN05326651, study PRJNA326480) | marine metagenome | isolation source: seawater | place: Indian Ocean: Red Sea | collected 2010 | reverse complement strand
TCTCCCTCCAAGACCACACTTCCCTCTTGCACCAGACCACCCACCCTAATTCTCTGCTCTACCGCCAAGGGCTGCTTAGCGAGCTCGCTAGGGCTATAGAAAAAAACTAAATTATCCTGAAAAGCAAAAATAACAAGACAGACTGCCAGGCCCAACGAAGTCATGCCTCCGCCTACAAGATATAACCTTCGCCGTTTAGGGGCCATCATGGGCACCTGCCTCCTTCCTTGTTTGGCTGTGCTTGTCCCCTAACAGTTCTAACCGCTTTTCAACACTCCGTTTGCCAACAAGCATTACCAAAGCAAGGCTCCCAAGGAGAATTGCTGCAGCAGAGTATGCCGACCAAATAAAAATTCCATCCCCACCCATCCAAAGATATTCATTCAGAGCTTCCAAGCTGAACTCCTTTCTCTGCCCGCATTCGATGGTCTGCTCTCACACGGGCTGCCATAATTTCTGTTCGAACCCCCAGTAGAAGAAATGTAATTAGGTAACACAAATAGGCTGCTGCCATGATCATCAGGGGCCACATCATAGACTCATGAATAGCGGGCGAAGACAACTTTGAAACGCTAGCTCCCTGGTGCAGGGTGCGTAAATCCAGAAGATCAACCGAAAATTTTATTATTGGAACAAATATGAACCCCACAATGGCAATTAGACCGGCAGCCCTCGCTCCTTTCGCCATATCATCAAAGGCACCATATAGAACCAAGTAACCGACAAACAAAAAAAACAAAATTAATACTGATGTCAAGCGAGCGTCCCAAACCCACCATGTGCCCCACGTTGGCTGCCCCCAGAGAGAGCCCGTTATCAAACAAATTAGCGTGAAGGAAGCGCCTATAGGAGCAACACTCCTAGCCATTACGTTAGCCAGAGGATGTCGCCAAATAAGCGCGGTGGCCGAGAAAGTAGCCATGAGAGTGTAACTCAATAAGGCCATCCAAGCGGCAGGGACGTGAACATACATAATACGGACCGTTTCACGTTGCTCGTAGTCCGGAGGTGAAACAAACAAAGCTAGATACAATCCTATCGGAAAGAGCAAACAGGTTAGGAGCCCTGCCACAGGAACAATCAGCGACGAAAGCCTCATAAACTGATTAGGGTTTCCATATCTATGTAGATTAATCATTTAATAATCACACCAAGCTACCGGCTTATTCTGCGGCTAGCCGTAAAGCCGCCGCCGCAACAAAAGGACAAATTACCAGGCATATCAAGAAAAAGGCTCCCAGTAATGCTATCAGTGGGGTGTAATTTAAGCCCACCAGAGCTAGGTCGATCGCGTTCGCACTCATTATCAAGATTGGAGTGAGCAATGGTAAAATCAAGAGCGCTACAAGCACTCCGCCTCGGCGGGCACCAATGGTCAGAGCAGCGCCCACGGAGCCCAGCAAGCTAATCGTTGGAGTTGAGATAACCAGTGTAATTATCATCACGGCAAATCCAGAAAGAGGTAGGTTCAGCAATATTCCCAAAATAGGAGCGACCATTATTAAGGGCAAGCCCGTGACCATCCAATGGGCGCAACACTTGGCTATCACAATAGTCTCCAGGGGAATAGGCGCTACGAGCAGCAAATCCAGACTACCATCATCAGCGTCCGACTGAAACAGCTGGTCTAAGGACAACATAGCGGCTAGCAATGCCGCTACCCAAATGATACCTGGGGCTATCTTCCTGAGTGTATCGACCTCGGGCCCCACTCCAAGAGGGAATAGAACCACCGCCAAAACAAAAAACATTACAACTGAAAAAATATCACTGGAACTCCGCCAAGCCATTAACAAATCGCGCTGCACCAATATCCACCAAATTCTCATGCCGACCCCAATCCTAGGGAAATTGTCGCAGCTTCCTGTAGTTTTAACTCTCCATGAGTTGCCGCAACAACGACACCGCCCGTTGCCCGATGGGCCTCTATGGCATCGACCAAAGCTACCACTGACTCCTCATCAAGGCCGATAGAGGGCTCGTCCAACAGCCATATTGGCCTCCAAACCGTCAATAAATTAGCTAATACTACCCGCCTCTTTTGACCCGAAGACAACAATCGACCCGGGACATCTCCAAGATTCTCCAGTCCAAAGGCCCTTAAAGCTGGCGTTATTTCCCCACCACCATGCAATTCCGCCCAAAATTTGATGTTTTCAAAGACACTAAAGACTGGTTTAAGGGGATTTAAGTGGCCAACATAGTGCATGTCCATCCTATAACCTTCTGCTCTATAAACCTTCTCGCCCTGACACTCCACGTAGCCTTCTGATGGACTTAGCAAGCCTGCAATCACTCGTAAGAGGCTACTCTTCCCGCTCCCATTAGGACCATTAAGTATTAGGGCTCCACCGGCCTCAATAGACCAATCCATCCCCTCAAAAAGCAAGGTATCACCCCGTCTAAGGCCAAGATTTACCGCGTTTAAAATTGTTTCCGGCTCCTGCTACCAAAATAATATGCTAAACTTTCCAAAGAGCATACCCGCTTAGCATAGTCCGTCTGGATGTGCTAGGCATGAAAACCAAGGGACAAAGCGGGATGGACAAAGACGAACTCAATATAAATATACGAAAATTCCTAAAGAAATTAGGCATAAAATCTCAACGAGAGATGGAGGAAGCTATCACTAAGGCTGTCAATTTAGGCGATCTCGAAGGCAATGAGCGATTAGCGGTTACCGCACGCATTTCCCTCGAAGGAACCGATGTTGACTTTACGATTACTGAAGAAATTGCCTTAACTAAGTAGACCTTCATCCCTGCGATCCTTGCTGTTCCCCATACTCCAACTCTTTAACAGGAGGGCCGAACTGGAGCATATGTGGTTCTTTTAACCATTTCTTAAACTAGGAGTAGTCATCCATGACAATTGCTACGATTACGTTACCACGCTTAATGATGGTTGGGGGTGGTGCCCATAAAGAAATTGTAGTGTCTCTTAAAAAACTTGGTGTGGGGAAACCACTAATCGTCAGTGATCCATACATGGCCAAGTCAAATATATTGTCTAAAATTACCGACATACTAGATGGATCCCAAATTAAATGGAAATCTTTCGTAGACACCGTGCCTGATCCGACAACTGATGTAGTTGGCCGCGGATCCAAAATTCTAAGGGATGGCGACTTTGATAGCTTAATAGCTCTCGGTGGCGGGAGCCCCATTGACACCGCGAAAGCAATGGCGGTTCTAGCCACCCACGGAGGCAGTATGCGTGAATACAAGGTGCCCAACCAAGTGGATGAAACTAACTACCCCATCATTGCCATCCCAACCACCGCTGGGACCGGCTCTGAAGTCACGAGATTTACTGTTATAACAGATACAGAAACAGACGAAAAAATGCTATGCATGGGCCTGGCTTACGTCCCTCAGGCTGCACTGATTGACTATACCTTGACACTCTCCATGCCACTGCGCCTAACGGCCGATACTGGGATAGACACTCTCACGCATGCAATAGAAGCATACGTAAGCAAAAAGAATAATCCGTTTGCCGATAGTATGGCAAAATCATGTATGGAGCTGGTTTCGCGCCATTTACGAAACGCGTATAGAGACCCCCTGGATGCGGCAGCGCGAGAAGGGATGATGCTAGCTGCAACCCAGGGAGGCATGGCTTTCTCGAATTCTTCGGTCTGCATGGTTCACGGCATGAGCAGGCCTCTAGGGGCCCACTTTCACGTGCCACACGGCCTTTCCAATGCCATGTTACTACCTAGTGTAACAGCTTATTCCGCCCCCCAGGCAATAACACGTTATGCAGATTGCGCCAGAGCGATGAAAATAACTGAAAAAAGCGACACTGACCCAATAGCAGTTGAAAAACTAATTGAGGAGCTTGAGTTACTTAATGTCGACCTAGAAGTCCCGAGCCCCAGCGAATATGGAATTGGCAACAATAAATACTTTAGTTTATTAGAAACCATGGCTGAACAAGCTTTGGAATCGGGATCGCCCAGCAATAATCCACGCGTTCCATCATCGGAAGATATCATTGCCATCTATGAGGGGCTCTGGAAGTAAATATTTTTGGGCTTGTTGACAGGTGTTCGAGCGGATGTTAGCCAGCTTATCCACCTCAGTTAATGGCGCCAGAAAAAGAGGGAAGAATAAGGCAATGCAAAGCTATGATGACGTTGAAGGCCTGATTTGGTTTGATGGCCAGATGGTACCCTGGCGTGAAACGAAAGTGCACGTTCTAACCCACGGCCTGCACTATGCCAGCGCCGTGTTTGAAGGTGTACGATCCTACAACGGAAGGATATTTAAGTTAGAGGAACATACAAAGCGCCTGTTTCACTCGGCAAGTACCTTAGGCTTTGAACTTCCCTTTTCAGAAGCAGACATTAATACTGCGAGTTACCAGGTACTAGAAGATAATAAGATAGCAGATGGTTACTTGCGCCCAGTCGCGTGGCGCGGCAGTGAAATGATGGGTGTTTCCGCCCAAGCCTGCTCTATTCACACAGCGATAGCTGCCTGGGAGTGGCCTTCTTATTTCACCCCTGACGCACGGCTAAAAGGCATCCGTCTACAATGGTCTAAATGGAAGCGCCCATCCCCCGAGACGATCCCAGCCAAAACAAAGGCCGCAGGATTGTACATGATTTGCACATTGAGCAAGCATGAAGCTGAAGCCGCCGGCTTCGATGATGCCCTGATGCTTGATTGGCGCGGGCGCCTAGCGGAGGCAACAGGTGCAAATATTTTCCTAGTAATGGATGGAGCCCTGCACACGCCAGCGGCTGATTGCTTTCTTGATGGTATAACGAGACGGACGGTAATAGATATCGCCAAGGCCCGCAATATTGACACCATAGAACGAATTATCATGCCTGAAGAGCTCTCTGAAGCAGATGAAGTTTTCGTGACTGGCACAGCAGCAGAGGTAACTCCCGTCCGACAAATCGGAGACGATTTACACTTCGAAGTTGGGCCAGTCAGCAAGCAGTTGATCAATGATTACACAGACATCATCAACAGCCAGTAGCTTCCCTCCTTTGAAAGGTTGGATCTAAAAGAATCTATTTGAAATTACACCCTCAAAGCATACCAGCAAGGAACCCTTTTCCAGCCTTCTCGATCGGCTAATCCCGCCATTTCAACTTGGCTTGATCATCGCTCTCACGAGCCTCAACCCAACCACCTGCCCGCTCATCTTCTTCATATTTCCAAAAAGGGGCATCTGTTTTAAGCCAATCAATCAAGAAATGGCACGCCTCCAATGCTGCATCCCTGTGGGCGGAGGCAGTAATTACTAAAACAATTTGTTCCCCAACTGCCAACTTCCCATAACGATGGACAATCAAAACATTAGCTAAGTCCCAGCGCGCTCTCGCCTTTTGCTCAATATCAGCTAATTTACGCTCCGTCATACCCGGATAATGCTCCAAAGTCATAAAACCGTCAGGGCCCGACCCAGTATCGCGCACTACACCAACAAAGCTGGCAAGCCCTCCAATAGCAAAATCCCCCTCACAAATCTCCGCTATTTCTGCACCAACATCAAATTTTCCCTGCTGAATACGAATCACGTACCACCACCCAGTCCGCCTGTTACCGGCGGGAAAAGCGCAACTTCATCGTCTGGAGCAAGCACATGGTCAAAAGTGACATACTCCTGATTGACCGCAACACGCACTACTGATCGGTCCTGCAGGGCGTCTCGATAAGCCGGCCCACGCTGACCAAGCCAATCCAGGAATTCACTCACAGTAGTTACCTCCTCCGGCAACTCCAACATCTCCTCACCAATTCCTATTTTGGTTCTAAGCCACGCAAAATACAAAACATTCATGAATTACAATCTTCCCATTCTTCTATTGCTCAGCCAAACTCGCCGAATGGCAGAAACTGTACCACGCTACCCTCAAGAAGATACTCCATTTCTTCTGGCAATTCGATTAGCCCGTCTGCCAACGAAATAGCCGACAGAATTCCTGCGCCCTGCTTGCCCGCTGGATAGGCCGCTAGCTCGCCCCCAGCCTCTTGATTAAGAACACATCTCAAATACTCACGCCGGTTTGGCTTTTTCTGGTAGGAAAAGCCAGCCACTACAGGATAGAGCCTCGGCGACAGACCCTCCGCTCCCGCTAATCGCATAATTAACTCTCTTCCAAATTGGAGAAAGGTAACAATAACAGCCGCTGGATTTCCCGGTAGCCCCAGATAGGGCACCACTCGACCTGCAACACCGATAGTGCCCAAGGCCAAGGGACGTCCCGGCTTAATAGCTAGCCGCCAAAAATCAATTCGGCCAATTTTTTCGATGGCAGCACGAATATGGTCTTCCTCACCAACAGAAACACCCCCCGAACTTACCAACACGTCATGAGACTGGGCGGCCTGAGCAATAGCTCCTCGACATTCCTCTAGTTTATCAGGCAAAATCCCAAGATCGGTAACTACACAGCCCAAAGACCTTAGAAAACCCCTTAAAACTATACGATTAGAATCATAGATTTGACCGGGGCCCAGAATTGATCCCGGCTCACAGACCTCATCACCGGTAGAAAACAAGGCAACCTTTAGTCTGGCATATATGCCTACGTCTCCAACTCCCACGGAGGTTATCAGTGCCTGATCAATTGCAGTTATTTTCCGCCCTGCTCTCAAAATAACAGCTCCTGCCAGAACATCTTCCCCCAGCGGCCGCACATTGGCACCTTTTGGAATACCCGGGGGGATCCAAACTCTATCGGCCGACCCGCGGCAATCTTCCTGCATTACTACAGTGTCTGGTCCGGCACCTTCCTCGCCCTCAGGGATCATGGCTCCAGTAAAAACACGAAGTGCCATCTGTCGTTTAGCTTGTTCCAAAAAGGGATGGCCAGCCGGAACTCTACCTTGCAACCTTAGCTCCGTTTCCCCTTTGGGATTGAGATCAGAGTGATACACAGCATATCCGTCAACCGCGGAGTTAGTATGAGGAGGAACATTGGCATTAGCCCTGACATCGCAGGCCAGTATTCTGCCTCTGGCCTCTCCCACCTCAATCCTTTCAATCGCACAAGTAACCTTCAAACGGGACCTGATTAGATCTAGCCCCTCTTCTAAACGCATTAGCTCACCGCCGTGAACAAAACAATCCTGACTAAGTTGGGTCATAATTTGGCACGACTATCTGATAACGGCTTACCACAAACCTTGCCAAGCCTTGGACATCATTAGGCCCAAAGACTTTTTGCTCACTGGATGGAAGATCGTCATCTGTAACCACCGCCACAATCCTAGAATCTCCAGTGCAAAGTAGCGGCTTTCCTAACTGGGCTCGATACACCTCAATTTTCTCATGGCCACCAAATTTAAAACCTTCAACCAAGACCAAATCCACGTTCGACATCTTTTCTAACAGCTCCTCCAACGAGGGTTCATCCTCGCACCGCAACTCATGCATTAATGCCCATCTTTTGGCGGAACCCACGAGGACTTCACGAGCGCCAGCCGCCCGGTGCTTAAAAGAGTCCTTTCTTTTTTTATCGATATCAAATTCATGATGCGCATGCTTTATCGTGGAAACGCTTATACCATAACCAACAAGGACCCCAATCAACCGAGTTATCAGCGTGGTCTTCCCGCTACCGCTCCAACCAGCTACTCCAAGAACCTGCATTTAGGACCTGTTCTCTAGGTGTTGTTTTCCCGCAAAAGAGCGGACCTTAAAGCAATAGTCACAGCCTGTAACCAAGGTAAGCAAAGCTGCAAGCCAGAAAAGCGCCAATCCTATCAATTCTAACATGAGACGCGGCGGGTTTGGAAAATTCTCATTCCCTACCGCCAAAAGTACGGCTAAAGCGATAAATTGTAGTGTCGTCTTCCACTTGGCCAAGGAAGTTACCTCCAACTTCTGGCCAACTAAGGCCAGATATTCTCGCAATCCTGAAACCACTAACTCCCTACCTATAATAACGACAACCGGAACCAGGGGCGCTATCCCCTGCCACAAAAGTAATAACAAGACCGAGGCAATCATCAATTTATCCGCTATGGGATCGAGCATCCTTCCAAATTCGGACACCACATTGAACCGACGGGCCAAAGCCCCATCCAAGTAGTCTGTGAGACCAGCAACCACAAAAATAGAAAGAGCCAGCCAATTTGACCACCCAGAAGGCAACAAACAGGTGCAAAGTAAAATAGGCACAAACATCAGCCGCAATATAGTAAGACCATTAGGTAAGTCGCTAAGGTGCATTGTTCCCCATCTCACACATTAAATAATCTTAACATTCGCCCATGGTTAGTCGGCATGGAAAAAATCATAAATACGGCGGGCTGTCATCGCACTTACTCCTTCAACTTCCTGCAAATCATGCACTCCTGCATTGGCCACAGCTCTAACAGAACCAAATCGATTAAGAATAGCCCGCTTCCGTTTAGCCCCTATGCCTGCAATTTCATCCAACTCGGAATACCTAATTTCTTTGGAGCGGCGTGCTCGATGGCTTCCAATAGCAAACCGATGAGCCTCATCCCTTAGTCGCTGGATAAAATACAAAACGGGGTCATTTGGCGGCAACATAATAGGATTTCTATCCGGAAAGTATAGTCGCTCCCCTCCCGCATTACGATCGGGCCCTTTTGCCACACCCACCACCGGAACCTCGCTAATTCCCAGGTCGGCAAAAACCTTGCACGCCGAAGACACTTGCCCTGGCCCACCATCCAGCAAAACCACGTCAGGCCATGTTTCGCGATCCCGATAAGGGTTCTCGCTTAAAAGTCTCGTAAATCGACGGGTTAGTATTTGCCGCATCATCGCATAATCATCTTCATCCCGGACGCTTGATCCAATTCGGGTATCCGGAGCAGGCTTGATATTAAATTTTCTATACGCCGATTTTCTAAACCCTTCCGGCCCGGCAACCACCATGGCGCCCACCGCGCTTGCGCCGGATATATGACTATTGTCATAAATTTCCACCCGCTTGGGACTGTCTTGTAGACCAAGCAAGGCTCCCAACCCCTCTAATAACTTGTTTTGGGAAGCGCTTTCAGACAAACGACGCCCAAGAGCAGCTCTTGCATTTTCTATTGCACGAGAAACTAAGTCTCGTTTTTGCCCCCTGAGGGGTGCCTGTATAGTTACCCTCCCAGTGGAACGAAGGCTAAGTGCCTCCTTCACAATAGAAGTGTTGTCTATTTTGTGGCTCAGAAGCAACAGGCGGGGAGCCTCGCGAGACTCATAAAACTGGACAACAAAAGAAGACAAAATATCAGCAATTCCTAAGTCCTTATGGTGAGCCAAGAAGTATGCTCTATTACCAAAATTACTACCTCCCCTGAAAAAGAATACTTGGACACATGTTTGGCCACCTTGCTGTTCAGCAGCTATTACATCCGCATCCCCGATAGACTTAACGTTAATACCCTGGTGGGATTGAATGTAGGCAAGAGCCCGAATACGATCTCTCAACACAACAGCAGTTTCGAACTCAAGTTGCCGGCTAGCAACCTGCATTCGCTCAGCTAGATCTTTCCCGACCTTATCGCTTTCGCCTGAAAGAAACTGACGAGTTTCCTCAACCATTTTAGTATAGTCGTTCAGGGAAACATAATCGACACAGGGAGCAACGCAGCGTTTGATTTGATATTGTAAACAGGGCCGCGTCCGGCCCTTAAAAATACTGTCAGAACAAGTGCGGAGCGGGAAAGCTCTTTGCAAAGCATTTAAGGTCCTGTTTACCGCACCAGCCGATGCAAACGGACCAAAATATTCTCCGGCCCGGTTACGGGTACCCCGATGTTTCTCTAGTCGGGGCCAACTATGGTCAGCGGGCAGAAAAATATAGGGATGGCTCTTATCATCGCGCAGAACTACGTTGTACCTTGGCCGCCACTTTTTAATCAGGTTTGCTTCAAGTAGTAAGGCTTCGGCTTCGGTTTGTGTGATGATTATTTCTAGGCCCGCAGTCTGAGCAATCATCTTTATTATGCGTCCATCGTGACCGGTCGCCCTCGCATAGGCAGAAACCCTTTTCCTCAGATTTTTTGCTTTCCCAACATACAAAACATCCCCGTTGGTATTTAACATCCTATAAACACCAGGATGAGTAGAGAGCGTTTTCGCTGCTCTTCGGATTACAGCTACACCAGGCTCAGTAGCCAAGCCATCCGGCTCATGGACCTCTACCTGATAACCAATCTCCGAAACCATCTTTTATTTCTCCTATCCCTCTAAACCTGAAAATCACTCTGACACACCCGTAGCAGACACACTTTTCCCTAGTGATTTTTACGTTAGCAAGGTTTGCCGCACAATATCCACCAAACTTGTGGGAAACTATGTGGAAAACTAACCACACTGTGGCGCCCGATGACTGACTCCGTCCCTTCAGCATGTTTGCCTAAAAAATAGGCAAAATATGTAAGTTGTTGAAAAGGCGGGATTATGGCTAGCCTATCTATTTTATGATGGAAGCCCCAAAACTTACTACCAAACAGTAACCTAAAAGCTAGATCGCAATAGCTAGTTGTGAACAAATTCGTTTGCACCAGCAGCTTAACGGGCGAAAACCACCCATCCGTGGACAAAAATAGGAGCCCTTAGCCCCCCTCAGCAACGCACACGACCTCCGTCCCCACTGTGGCACTTCCGCTGAGAACATCAAGCTTTTCCACCAAAACTTTTACCCGCGCCACTCGCTCATCTACCAGGCAATCTTCGGCAATCCGTGAAGCCAGGGTTTCCACCAAATTTATATGGCCGGAGGAACTAATCTTCTTCACAGCCTCCACAACATCATCATAACTCAGGACGGCCCCGATAGAATCCAAATTCGGACTGAACACGGCAGCCATATCAACTTCCACACTTACCCGAACTCGCTGGGGCGCATCTCTTTCGTGCCTATGGACCCCAATACTACACGGGACGACTAGGTCACGAACAAAAAGACGTTGGGAGGACAACTTTGCCATCACAACCTACGCATTCCTAACAAAAATATGAAAGTCTATTAATGTCAATATTTCGGACCTGATCATTCGTCATCTCCGCTGAGAGCACCAGCTTGAGACCAACCCAGGTGCTGCCCACCATCTAATGCGACCATCTGTCCTGTCATTGCCTGGGCACCAAGTATATAAAGTGCGGCCTCTCCTATTTCCTCTACAGCCGTTGGCCTTTGCAAGGGCACTGCTTGCCACTGGGATTTAAATTTCGCCGTCGTTTGACGCTTGCTAGGCAAAGT
>MDTE01178741.1_pt1 | contig 11198 bp, 10 predicted proteins | sample 811231 | NCBI WGS metagenome assembly MDTE01 (sample SAMN05326651, study PRJNA326480) | marine metagenome | isolation source: seawater | place: Indian Ocean: Red Sea | collected 2010 | reverse complement strand
TTTGATCATAGTTTAAGAACATTAGAAAATTCTCTAGATATCGCAAAGAACAATATGACTCATTTAATTTATATGTCATCAAGTATGGTATATGGAAATTTTGAACAAGAAAGCGTGAACGAAGATACCAAATGTGACCCGATAGGGATATATGGAAATCTTAAATTTGCAGGTGAGCTAATTGTTAAATCTTATAATCAAGTTTTTGATTTACCTTATACAATAATTAGACCCTCAGCTTTATATGGTGAAAGATGTGTAAGTAGGAGAGTGGGACAAGTTTTTATTGAAAATAGTCTAACAACTAAGGAAATACAAATAAATGGAGATGGAAAAGATAAATTAGATTTTACTTATATTCAGGATTTAATTGATGGAATATCATTATGCTGTGAAAATTCAAAAGCAATTAATCAAACTTTTAATTTGACTTATGGTGAGTCAAGATCAATCCAAGACTTATTAGAAATATTACAATCTGAGTTTGAAGGATTACAAATTTCATTTAAGGAACGAGAAAAATTTATGCCAGAAAGGGGTACATTGAATATATCTAAAGCAAAAAGTTTACTAAATTATGCTCCTCAATTTCCGATAGTTTCTGGTTTCTTAAATTATATAAATTGGTATAAAAATTTTTGGAAAAAAATTAATATTTAATTTTTTCAAATGTATCTTGGTTTAGTAGATGTTGGTGCTGGAAATATAGGTTCACTAAAATCAGCTTTAAAAAAGATTGGTATCAAATATCAAATATGTAAAGAAGCTGAGGATTTTGAGAATATAAATAAGATAATTTTACCCGGTGTTGGAAATTTTAATGACTTTATGAATAAAATTAAAAGTAAAAATTTAGATAAACTAATAGAAGAAAAATATAAAAAAAATATTCCAATCTTAGGAATATGTTTGGGTTTTCAAGTTTTATTTTCTAATAGTAGTGAAAGTGGTTTTACTGAGGGTTTTAATTTTATTGATGGGAAAATAATCAATTTTAAAGAAAAATTAAAAACTTTAAGAACTCCTCATGTTGGGTGGAATAATTGCACGCTTGAAAAAAAAAGCACTCTTTTTGAAAATGTTGAGAACAATTCTGATTTTTATTTTACCCATTCTTTTTTTTTAAACGATTGTAATAAAGATTATATAATATCAAAAACAGACTATGGTTTTCAATTCATCTCAGGAGTAGAGAAAAATAATTTATATGGTGTCCAGTTTCATCCAGAAAAAAGTCAATTAAGTGGAATTAAAGTACTTAAAAATTTTTATGAAAGGTGTTAAGTGTTAAAAAACAGACTTATAATCACTTTAACTTTCTTAGATGGGATACTGTTTAGGACAAAAAAATTTAAACCGGATTATCGTTATACAAAAAATTTTGTAGATTTGTGGAGTATAGACGAAATCATGATTATTGATTTATCAAAAAAAAAATTTCAAACTAATTTTTTAGACACCATACAATTCTTCTCAGAAAACTGCTTTGTTCCTTTAACTGTTGGTGGGGGTATAAAAAATTTAGAAGATGCTACCACATATTTCAACTACGGGGCTGACAAGATTATATTGGGTAGTGGGTCTGTAATTCAAGGTAATGCAATTGAAAATATTTCTGAAATTTATGGTTCACAATCAATTATTCAAAGTATTGATTGTAAAAAAGAAAATGAAAATTATAAGCTAACTATCAAAAGTGGTACAATCTTAACAGATATTGATCCTATAGACGCAACTAAAAAAGCTTTAAAATTAGGTGCAGGTGAAATTATGATTAACAACATAGATAATGATGGTAGTTTATTAGGTTATGATATTGATTTTTTAAGTAATGTTTCAAATAAAATAGATTGCTCTGTATTGGCACTTGGTGGAGCAGGAAACTGGTCACATATAGTTGATTTATTTAAATCATCTAATGTAACTGGTGCATGTACACAAAATATATTTCATTTTACAGAGGAAAGCATTTCTTCAGCTAAAAACTTTTTAATTCAAAATGAGATTTTAGTAAGAACTTAGCCTGATGATTGAATTTTGTAAAAATTGTATAATGCCTAATTCAAGACCAAGAATTGAATTTAATAAAAAAGGTGTCTGTAACGCATGCACAAATTATATTGAAAAACAAAGTATTGATTGGGCTGAGAGAAAAGAACTTTTTTTAAATAAAATTAAAAAAATTAAAGATAATAATTTGGGTCAGACTAATGAACATTATGATGTTATTGTACCGTGGTCTGGTGGAAAAGACTCTACATCTATAGCACTAAAATTAAAGTTTGAGCTTGGCTTAAATCCACTTTTAGTTACTTTTTCACCGCTGATTTTAAACGAAGTTGGAGAATTCAATAGAGAATTATTATTAAATCAAGGATTTGACAGCATTTTTGTTAGACCAAATCAGAATGTAGCAAAAAAACTTGCTAGAAGATTTTTTATTGAAAGAGGAAATCCAAAAATAGCATGGGATGCTGGGGTTAATTCTGTCCCAATTCAGGTAGCTATTAATTATAATATACCAATCGTAATTTATGCTGAACATGGAGAGAGTGAATATGGAGGTTTGGTTTTATCTGAAGAAAGTAAAATGAAGAGAGATTTAAGAGAAGTTATAGAGCACCAAATTGGTGATTTTCCTGAAAATTGGATTAGCAAAGATATATCAATAAAAGATCTCTCACCTTACATATATCCTAATGGTGAAAAATATAAGAACTTAGGTGTAACAGCTTTTTATTTTAGTTATTTTTTTAGATGGAGCATGTATGAAAATTATGAGTATGTTAAATCTAAATTACCAAATTTTAAAACAGCTACCAAAGGAAGAACATCAGGAACCTTTACTAATTTTGATAGTTTAGATGATAAGATTGATGATGTTTATTATTATATGCAGTTTATAAAATTTGGATTTGGAAGAGCTACTAGAGACTCTTGCAGAATGATACAAAATAATCAATTAACAAGAAGTGAAGCAATTGATTACGCCAGAAAATATGATGATGAGTTTCCTAGTAATAATCTAAAAGAAGTTCTCGATTATTTAAAGTTAAGCAAAATTGATTTTGATACAATTGTAGACAAACATCGGAATCAAGAAATTTGGAAGTCAACTAACAATTCTTGGAAGCTAATAAAAAGTTTATAAGGTTTAATTATGAAAAGATTTGATAAATATGGATTGTGTTTAGAAGAGTATACCAACAATTATAATAATGCAAAAGTTTATTATAATAGAGCGGTAGGAAAATCCCCTGAGATGGAAGTGTCAAAAGCTATGGCAAAGATAATTAAGAAATATATAAAAAAAGATGAAAAGGTTTTAGATGTAGGATGTGCAACAGGCCATTTTTACCGATCTTTAAAAAGGGAGATAAAAGAAAGTTTTTATTATACAGGATGTGATCCTTATAAAATTTTTTTAAATTTTGCAATTAAAGCATGGAAAAATGATAAAAAAGTATCTTTTAAAAAAGGTAACATTTATAATCTTCCGTTTAAAAAAAATTCTTTTGATATTTGTTTTTCAAGCAATGTGTTACTTCATTTGCCGGACATATCAAAGCCAATTAAAGAATTACTTAGAGTTACAAAAAAGAAATTGATATTAAGAACTGTTGTTTACGATGTTTCTTATAAAATTCAGTTAGTTTACAATAATAAATGGTGGAAAAATACTAAAGTTAAACCAATTGATGAATTTGATAAGAAAGGCAATCCAAAATCTTTTTCATATTTCAATATTCATTCTAAGGACTATTTACAAGCATTGATAAATAAAACATCACCTAAATCTAAAGTTAAATTTATAAAAGACAATTTTTTCTTAAAATCAAAAATTAATAAAAGCATAAAGGCTGAAAAAAGACCGCTTGCAACTAGAATTATTGGTGATGAACAATTTTCAGGTTGTTTAATGCAGCCTCACTATTTTGTAATAATTGAAAAAAGCTAATGAATAAAATTGGTGAAAAGATACTTAATTTAATAAAAAAACTTTATCCCATTAATAGAAGTTTAACTGGACCTGGAAATCTGGAAACTTTGAAAATGATAAAAAATATAATTCCAAATTTAAAAATTTTGAAATTTAAATCTGGAAAAAAAGTTTTTGATTGGAAAATTCCACCTGAATGGTCTGTAAAATCTGCATATATAATTGATCCTAGCGGCAAAAAAATCGCAGATTTTAAAAAAAATAACCTACACTTATTAGGCTATTCACGATCAATTAATCTTTCAATAAAATTAGATGATTTAAAAAAAAATATATTTACCTTACCCAAGCAACCTAATGCAGTTCCTTACGTGACAAGTTACTATAAAAAAAATTGGGGATTTTGTTTATCTTACAATCAATTAAAAAAACTTTCAAAAGGAAATTATAAAGCTGTAATAAATACAAATTTTAAAAAAAATGGAAACCTTATTGTTGGAGAATTTTTAATTAGAGGTAAATCAAAAAAAGAAATAGTCATAAGCACAAACATTTGCCATCCCTCAATGGTAAATAATGAACTTAGCGGTCCTTGCTTAGCAACTTTTTTAGCGGAATATTTAGATAATAAAAAAAACTATTACACATATAGATTTATTTTTGTTCCAGAAACAGTAGGTATGATTGCTTATTTAAGTAAACGATTAAGGATTATTAAAAAAAATTTTAAAGCAGGATATCATCTCACATGTATTGGGGATAAAGGACCTTTCTCTATGATCAAAACAGTTAATGAAGATAGTTATTCTGACAAGATTGCCTCAACAGTTTTGAGTTTTTACAAAAATTCAAAAAAGTATTCCTTCTTATCGCGTGGTTCAGATGAGAGACAATATAATAGTCCTAAAATTAATCTATCAGTAGCAACATTGATGAGAACTAAATTTAATTCATACAAAGAATATCATACATCACTAGATAATTTAAAAATTGTTTCAAAAAAATCCCTAGAAGACTCTTTTAATTATGTTTTAAGAATATTAGATTTTATTGAAAATGATTTTAGAATACAATCTACTGTAAAAGGTGAGCCATTTTATTCGAAAAGAAATCTTTTTAGAAAACTTGGCCTTAAAACAGAATTGAACAAATATGAGTGGGATTTATTTAATTTACCAGCATATGCAGATGGTAGGTATCTTTCAGATATATGTAATAAAATTAAAAGACCACCTTGGGAACTTTATAAAACCATTAAGATTTTACAAAAATCTAATCTCCTAAAATTATCTAGATAAAGTCTTATCTGAATGAAAAAATCAATATTAAAGTCAATTGATCTTTTGATAAGTTTTAATTTGAAGAAATCAATAGGTCTATTTATTTTTTTACTATTTGCTATTTTATTTGAAACATTTAGTGTGGCTTTAATTTTGCCCCTAGTGGATATAGTTGCCTCAAAAGAGGTATCAAATTACTATAATATATTACAAAGATTTAATTTTTTACAGATAGAAAATATTTTTTTATTCTCATTAATTGCATTTTTATTAATTATTTTGATTAAAACTTTATACTTAATCTTTTTTTCATGGTGGAAAAATAATTTTATTTCAGAACTTAATACAAGTTTTAGTTCTAGGCTTTTTCATCAGTATTTAAGTAAACCTTATTTAGATTTATCTAAGATTGATACCTCAATTATAATTAGAAATTGCTGGGAAGAAGTGAGAATTTTAACAGGAGGATTGAATAGTCTTTTTTTATTATCTGTAGAATTTTTAGTTTTTTCATCAATAATAATTGTCCTTTTTTTATATGATCCAAAAACTACAATATTTGTTTTTGTTTTCTTTTTAATTATTGGTTTATCTTTTATTTATTTAACTAAAGGTAAAATAACTCAATGGTCAAAAAATAAGATTTTTTTGACGAGTAACATAATAAAATCTATCAATGAATGTTTTGGATTAATTAAGTACATCAGATTAAGAAATAAAGAAAATTTCTTCTTTAGTAGATTTAATCATTCTGTATTAAAACTTAATAAATTGAATAGAAATCTATCATTTATTAGAGAGATCCCAAAAAATATACTTGAGATAATTGCAATATCAGCTTTATTTTTTGTAGTTTTAATAAACTTTGACTCAACAAATGGAATTTCAAAAAATTTGATATCTCTACTTGCAATTTATGCAGGTGCTGCGTTTAGAATTTTACCAGCTATAAATAGAATAATTAATTTAGTTCAAGCCTTTTACAATTACATACCAACTTTAGATATTTTGTATCATGATTTAGTTAGTAAAAAAAATTCAAAGTTTTTTGGTACTTCAATCGAAGATAATAATAAATTTCAATTTAGGGATGTTATTGAATTTAAAAATGTTTACTTTAAATATGATAAGCAAGAGGATTACGTTATTGAAAATCTTAGTTTAACAATAAACAAAAATGACTTTGTTTGTTTTGTTGGAGAGAGTGGTGTTGGAAAATCAACATTAATAGACTTGTTAACTGGAATTTTGTTACCAACAAAAGGGAATATTTATGTTGATAATAGTGATACCAAAAATATTTTACCTAAATATCAAAATATTATTGGAATTGTTCCACAGAAAACTCGTTTAATTAATGACAGTTTACTGAACAACATTATTCTTGAAAGTGATGAAAAATTAAAAAATGAGAAAAGATTTAACAATGCAATCAAATTTGCACAATTAAAAAAAACAATTAAAGAAAATAAAGATGGAATTCAATATATTGTGGGTCAAGACGGGTCTTCTCTATCAGGTGGACAAAGCCAGAGAATAGCAATTGCTCGAGCATTGTATGAGAGCCCAGAAATTTTAATTTTAGATGAAATTACAAGCGCCTTAGACTCAAAAACTTCTCAACAATTATTTGATTGTATTAATGATCTCATTGGAAAAAAAACTTTGATTATGGTTTCTCATAATGAGGATTTGAGTAAGAGAGCAGACAAAATTTTTAGACTAACCAAAGATCAAAATCAGACAAAACTTATTAAATTATATGAAAAAAATTAATCTTGTATTAACGGGGTATAGCGAATTAGTCGAAGCAGACAAGCATAATCTATTTCTTGGACATTGGTGTAATGATACAATTAAAGAAAAAGATATAAATTTTTCCACGCAAGATTATCATTGGTCTGATCTTTCTAAAGTAAAAAATGATTATATTTATTTAAAAAATATTTATGAACTATTTTTAAGTACTTTGACTCTTTATTTGAATGATTTTCATAAAGAAAATCGTAGCGAAAATTATTGGAGAGTTATTATAGGTCCATGGTTATTACAAAGTATATGTATTATTTTTGATAGATGGGAAACGCTTCAAAAAAGTTTTAGGGATAACCAAAATAAGTTTGATGAAGTAAATATAATTAGATTTGATGAGGAACTTTTAATATCTAATGATTTTTACAATTTTACTGAGAAAATGGAGTCTCATAGTTGGAATCATAAACTGTTTATTGAAATTATAAAAGAACTTAAACCAAATATAAAATTTAAAGAAAAAACTTTCAATAAAGAACAAAATCAAAGTTCAAGAAAAAAAAATAAAATTAACTTGAGAATAATTGATAAACTATTGAGTATTCTTCCATCGGATCAAAAAAAATTATTTTATCAAGCAAACTTTAAAATTTTCGACTCCGTCGTCTTATATTTAAAAAATGGAATTATGTGTAGAGATTTTAATGAATTTAATTTCAAAGCAAATAATAAAAATTTAATAGAAAGAAAAAAATTGAATTTAAATTTTGATTTTAAAAACGATTTTGAAAAATTCTTGAATAAATTTATTTTAAGAATTATGCCTAGTTCTTATTTAGAAAATTATAAATTATTATTAAATAATTCTTTACAACTAAAATTTAATCCAGATGTGATTTTAACAGCCTTTGCTCATTTTAATAATGACTTTTTTAAAATTTGGATAGCTCAAAAAATTTTAGAAAATAAAAGATTTTATATATGTTCTCATGGTGGCTGGGTTGAAAAAGAAATTAATTTTGGTTCTTGGGAAAAGTCAGCACTGAAGTTTGTTTCATGGAAAAAAGAAGAAGGAAAAAATTTTATTCAGATGCCCCCAAATTTTTTTTTAAAAAAAAGAAAAATTTTAGACAAATTAGAAGGAAAATCTCTTTTATTTTTATCGTATCATGTAGAGTCTTATGCCCATAGAATTCAAGACGGTCCAATCAGTTCTGATATTTTAAATAACCATGACCAATGGCTACAATTTTTTAAAACTTTAAACACCAAGATTAAAAAAAAAATTATTTTTAGACAAGGCCCATTTAATGATAATTGGGGTTTTAAGCAAAAGTTCATTAATAATTTTGGAGAAAAATATATCTCCAAAAAAAAAAAATTGGAGCATGATTTTTCTAATTCAAAAATTATAATTAATACAGCTATGCAGACTACTTTTTTCGAAACTATGAAAGTGGGGTTGCCTACAATTATTCTGCTAAAAAATGATCTGTGGAATTTGAGTAAAGATTTAATTGCTTTTTATAATAGACTAAAAAGTAATAATGTAATTTTCACTAATTATGTAGATGCAGTCAATCATTTAAACACAATTTGGGAAGACCCACTTATATGGTGGAATAGTGAAGAGTTATTGAAATTGAGAAATGAATTTTTCAAGATATGTTGTCTTGAGAATCAAAATAATCTTAATTCTTGGCTTGAATTTACAAAAAAAATATAGGCTTTAATAATGGATATGTTCAAACATTTTCTTAAGTGGAGTCAAAAATTTTTAAGATATCCACTTCAAACGAGTAAAATAATTTTTGAAGATTATCAAAAGCAAAAAGATAAAAGCATTTACCTTAAACATAATTTTATTTGGTGTATTGGTTTACCAAAATCAGGAACAACTTTTATTGAGGAAATATTCGAAAGTTTAAATTATTTGAGTTTAACTAATTCTCCTTTTAGAATTTGCAAGGATAATGATTTAACAAATTCACATAGAGTTTCTCATAAAATGTTTAAAAATAATAAATATAAAAATACATATTTGAAAACTCATACTCATTTTTTTTCTGAATTTGAAAATTATATTTCACTCTACAGGCCTAAAGTAATTTTTAGTTTTAGGGACTTACAAGATATGATGATAAGTCGTTATTTTCATATATTGGCTGACAAAAAACATAGATGTCATCATAAGCTTATAGATCTAAGTTATCATGAAGGTTTTAAGAAGTCTCTTATTTTGAAATCTAAAATTGATGAATTTTACCCTTTAAAGTATTTTTATGATTGGATAAAGAACTGGAGAAATTTTTTGAAGAATAAAAAAGATTTTTTACAAATGGATTATTCAAAATTAGTTGATTCAAAACAAAATTATATAGATGAAATTTTGAATTATTTAGATATTGATGAGAAAAATTTTGAAATTATTTCAAAAAAATTAGAAAGGAATCACGCTAAAAAAATCGATAAGTTAGATATTCAATTAAATTTGGTAAAACCTAGAACATTAAACAAATTTAAACCAATAAATAAAGAAGAACTATTGAATGATGATGTTCAAAATTTTTACAATCAAGTTATGAAAGAGATAAAGTAATATTATGTATTTAGTCACTGGTTGTGCAGGATTTATTGGAATGCACTTAACATTGTCTCTGTTGAAAAAAAATAAGTCAGTAATTGGCATTGATAATTTGAATAATTATTATGATGTAAACTTAAAAAAAAAAGATTGTTAAACTTAAAAAAGTTTAAAAAGTTTAATTTCAAAAAAGTCGATATTAAAAATTTAAATTCCTTAAAAAAAATTGTAAAAAATTATAAGATTGATTACATTATTAATTTAGCTGCTCAAGCAGGCGTAAGATATTCAATAACTAACCCTGAAACATATTTTGAAAATAATATTAGAGGTTTTTTTAATATTTTGGAGATTGCAAAAAATAAAAAAGTTAAACATTTAGTTTACGCCAGTAGTTCAAGTGTTTATGGAGCATCACAAAAAAAAATTTTTAAAGAAAGTGATAATGTTGACCAGCCAATAAGTTTTTATGCCTCTTCAAAAAGATCAAATGAATTGATGGCTCATTCTTATAGCTATATTTATAATATACCTGTTACAGGCATAAGATACTTTTCAGTTTATGGTCCTTGGGGTCGACCAGATATGTCTTTGTTTATTTTTACAAAAAAAATTTTGTCAGGAGAAAATATAGATGTATTTAATAAAGGTAAAATGAAAAGGGATTTTACATTTATAGATGACGCAGTTGATGCTACGTACAAAATAATTCATAAAATACCAAAAATAAGGAGACCTAATAAAATTTGTAAATTTAAAATTTTTAATGTTGGTGGAGGAAACACCATTAGTCTGATTAATTATATTAAATTAATAGAGACAAATTTGGGTATTAAGGCTAAAAAAAATCTTAAAGGAATGCAGTTAGGCGATGTAAAAGCTACTTTATCTAATAATAATAATTTGAAATCATCTGTAAAATTTAATCCTAAAACAAATATTAAAATAGGAATAAGAAAGTTCATTGACTGGTATAAAAGATTTTATTTAAATGAAAAATAAAAAAATTTGTATAGTTGGATTAGGTTATGTGGGTTTACCTTTAGCTGTAAACCTCTCAAAATATTTTAAAATAGTTGGTTATGATAATAATGAGCAAAGAATAATAGATCTAAGAGACAATAATGACAAAACAAAAGAAATCAAGAAATCTGAATTAAAAAGAACAAAAATTTTATTTACTAACAAAAAATCTGAAACTAAGGATTGTAAGGTATATATAGTTACTGTGCCGACTCCAATTGATTCTCAGAATAAACCACTTCTCACAAGCTTAATTGAGGCGACAAAAATGATCGGATCTTTTGTTAAAAATGGAGACTTAATAATTTATGAATCAACTATATTTCCAGGGTGTACCGAAGAAATCTTAATTCCTTTATTGGAGAAAATTTCAAAAAAAAAATTGAATAAAAATTTTTTTGTTGGCTATTCACCAGAAAGAATTGATCCAGGACTATCAAAATTTAAACTTATTAATCAAGCAAAGATAATAAGTGGGTCAAACAAAACAGCTCTTAATATTACCAAAAATATTTATAATAAAATAATTAAAAAAAAAATTTTTGTAGCTAAATCTATTAAGGTTGCAGAAGCAGCGAAGATTATAGAAAATACTCAAAGAGATATTAATATTGCTTTT
>MDTE01176522.1_pt1 | contig 11198 bp, 9 predicted proteins | sample 811231 | NCBI WGS metagenome assembly MDTE01 (sample SAMN05326651, study PRJNA326480) | marine metagenome | isolation source: seawater | place: Indian Ocean: Red Sea | collected 2010 | reverse complement strand
TGGCATTGGCACCCAGTGCCACCTCGCCCATCCGAGATACCATGGCAAGCATGGCGAACTGCGCTGCCAGCAGGCACGAAGTGCGACCCAGTAGGTGAAAGTTAGTCCTGAATACCAGAGCGAGTTGGCCGCGCTCAAAGAGGTTATCGAGCGACTCGCGAAAATAGCTCCCATACTTTCTGCAGAGAAAAAAACCGCCTACTGCAAGCGCGGCCACATTGGCCAAAACTGCAGCCCAGGCCGCTCCAACAACCCCCATTTCCGGGGCTCCCCAACGACCGAAGATCAGCGCATAGTCCGCTCCGATATTTACCAGATTGGCCACCAGGGTGATGTACATGGGCACCATTGCGTTGGCCGTGCCGAGGAAAAACCCATTCAGTGCGAGCAGTGCCATAACCAGGGGCACTGCGTAGATCCGCACCTCGAAATACCGCTTGCCCCACTCCTGGATCTCCGGGCTTCCGCCCGCCAGCCGGAAACCTGCCCAGGCAATTAAATCCCGCAAAAGGAAAAGAGCCAGGGCCAGTATCAGCGCAATAAACAAAGCCCGGTACAAGGTGTGGATGCAGGAACGTCGATCCCCGGCGCCAAAATACTGCGCCACCAGCGAGGTCGTCCCCATGCGCAAAAAACCCGCTCCCCAGAACATTACATCAAAGATCGTGCTGGCCGTAGCCACCGCACCCAGATAGGCCACCTCGGGCAGGTGGCCTATCATGGCGGTATCGGCAATTCCGATCAGGGGAACCGAGATTGAAGCCAGCAGGTTAGGTATGGCAAGGCGCAATACCTGGCGGTTCAGGCTGCTCAAATCCCGCTACCTTGGCTTCCAGCCGAAGCGGCACAGATCTATGCTGGCCCCCTGGAAAACAATCCCCTCTTCCTCGAGCAGCAAGTACTGCAGACGATCGAATTGGCTATGGGCGCGCGGTGATATTTTGCCCTGGGCATTGATAACCCGATGCCAGGGCAAATCCATTTCTTCGGGCATACCCGCCAGGGCATAACCCACCTGGCGGGCACGGCCCGGATAACCGGCCAGGTGCGCGATTTGGCCATAGGTTGCGACTTTGCCGTAGGGAATCCGCCCGACCATATCATAAATGGCCCGGCGCAAATCACTCTTAACAGTTGGGGGCACTGGTTTCGTCTCTTCCCTCGAGGAAATCCAGCGCCTTGGCATAACTCCGCTTTTCGAGAAAATGCTGCAGCATGGGCGGGGCCTCGGCTCCCAGTTCATCTTTGAGTTTATCAATTTGGCGTATCCGCTCAGCCAGGCTCGTGCCATCCTCTGGTGCGGTAGAACCGGCTTCTATCTGGCGCATCATCCCGCTCAGGACTTGGTGCAATTCACTCTGCAAATTCATGGCGAAGGTCCTTATTTTATTGAAATTTTAAATTAAAATTATAAAAATTCCGGGCAACCATTTTTTACACTCTACGGCCAGAGTTTTCCAGGTCTTTCCCGACATCCTTCTACACTGACCCCATAGCGGCGATCTGGCGCATTCTGCCACCCAACTTCACCAGGGTCTGGCGATCGCCTCCAACCTCGTGAATGAGGGTTGAATCGTAGCCGATCCGGCGCAACTCGCCCATGATCACCGGCCAATCGGTATCTCCATCGAGCAAATTGACGAAACTGTGCTGGGCGCGGCTAAAATCTTTGAAATGGACCTTTGAGATGCGCTTCCCCAGGCTGCGAATCCAGTGTTCGGGATGACCATAAGCCATCATATTGGCAGTGTCCAGATAAATTCCCACCCAGGGACTGTCCACAGCATCAATAAACTCACAGGCCTCTTTAGGGCTCAGGAGAAACTTGTTCCACACATTTTCCAGACCAATCACTGCATTATTGGCGGCCGCCACCTGGGCGGCTTCCTTGAGCAGGTCCCGCAAATTGTTCCAGGCCGCCTCGTAGGTCCCCTCGGCACCCAGCTGGCCAGGGTGCAGCAGGGTCCCATCAACGCCGAGAATGCCAGCGATTTCAAGGCTGCGCAGCAGGGACTTGCATCCCTGATCCCGCTCGGCACTACTAGGGCTCAACAAATTGCCCCGCTCCGCGTACCAGGCAATAACACTACCGATTTCCACCCCAGCAGCCGCACACTGCTGGCCCACGGCCAGAATCTCGTCCCGACTCAGCTGGACATTGAGGTCTTTTTCGGCGCCAAAGACCAATTCCACCGCTTCGTAGCCGGCCTCCTGGCACAACGCCAGCGTATCTGCCAGTGAGGTGTCTCCCAGAATGATCTGTGTAATACCTATTTTCATGCCTGTCTCCCGCGTTTTTTAGGGTCTCGTATTAATTTATGGAACCAGCTCGGTCGGCCAACTCTGGGTCAGCTCCAAATAGTGTAACCCAAACGACACAATGCTCAACAGCAGACCGAAAAGGGCCCGGTACATCAGTATCTGGTAACGACTTAGCCCCTCCCACAAAGCGCGCCCGCTGTAAACCAAACCAGCAGCTGATAAAATCAACATCAGCGGTGCCAGTATCTTGAACAAGGTGCAGGCCAATATGCCCAGTACAAGCCCGTAATTGGCCCTGTGTACCATTGCTCCGGCTGACGACTCCTGAGCCGCACCCTGTACTTTTTCAATACCGTCGTGGCGGTGCTGGCCTCTTCCCTGCAAATGCGAAATCCAAAAGAAAGTCAGCAGCAGCACGACAAACCCAAACCCGATAAAGACTAACGCCAAGAGTGAAAACATTGCCACCCAAGCAGGCCAGAAAAAGCCCCTGAGGACCAGCGAGCCAGAGAAAATAAAATAGATTATATTATTATTGTAAAACTATTATTTAGGCCCTATTTTCTTTGCAGATCTTTCATCCACCCTATCCTGGGAGTACAACATGGCTAATGCAGACTTCAAAATCGGAGTGGTCGGTGTCGGCCGCATGGGTAGCAACATCGCCCTCCATCTCAAAGATGAAGGTTTTTCGCTCACAGCAGTGTACGACAACCACGCTCCAACCGCTCGCAAGGTCGCCCGGCAACTGGGTATAAAAGCGGCAAAAACCCTGGCCGATGTCACCGCAGCTGCCGACTCCATCATTACCGTCGTAACCGACGACAAATCCATGCATACCATTTTTGCCCAACGCGGCGACAGCCTGTTGCAGGGTGCCAAAGGCAAAACTTTCATAAATTGTGCCACGATCTCCCCCGACACCCACCTAGAGATGGAAAAAAGGGCCAGCGCCGTCGGGGCTACCTCCCTGGAAGGCTGCATGGCCAGCAGCATCACCCAGGCGCGCGAGGGCACCCTCTACCTGATGTGCGGTGGCAAGAAGAGAGTTTTTAACAAAATGCGCCCCATCCTCGATGCCATGAGCGTCAACCTGCTCTACATCGGCAAAACCGGCCAGGCGGCCCAGGTCAAAGCGCTGGTTAACATGGTGATGAATATCAATACTGCAGGTCTGGCCGAAGGCCTGGGCCTGGGCAAGGCCATGGGGCTCAATCTCAAAACCCTGATGGAGGTATTCTCCCAAACAGGCGCTAATTCGCGCGTCCTCGAGACCGATGGCGAAGATATGGTAGATCGAGATCACGAATGTTATTTTTCCGCTGCCCATGCAGCTAAAGACTCGGGTATTGCCCTCAAACTCGGCAAAAGAGCCGGACTCAATCTGCCCCTCGCCCGGGCCGCCAAGGGCCAATTCGACCGCCTGATCAAAATCGGCAAGGGCGAGTTGGACAAATCGGGCGTGGCTGAACTAACATTTCCCGGCCGTTCTGGAACGCAAAAGAAAACAAAAAAATAGCACCCTACGCGGGGCAAGGAGCGGCCTTTTTGCGCTCTTTGCCCCGCCGCTGTCCCACGGCAAACGCCCAAAGCTATCCTGTCTCTGCTAATTGGCAGGCCTGCATAGCTTTCCACAAGATCCCCGTCAGCAGCAAAAGAAACGCCGCGCTAATAAAAAAAACCATCTGAAAACCCAATTCGGCGCCGATATATCCCCCGATAATTGGACCGGGCGTCCAGCCCAGGGCATTGGCGCTCGAGAGCACGCCAAAGGCCTTGCCGCGGTCCTCCTCGGACACCACTCCGACTGTTAGAAAATTGATGCTCTGACGGATAATGCCACTGGCAAATCCCCCCAGTATCATCAGGCCTCCCAGTTCCATTACACTAGTGGAAAATCCCTGGGCAGCAAAGAAAAAAGCGCTGAGTATCAAAGCTCCGAATAGCAGCCTCTCAAGGCCTATGCGGTCGCTCCATTTTCCTGCTAGTACCGATGCAATAGCTCCAACCAGCCCTGTGAGGGCAAAAATCGTCCCGGCTACCGAGACGACATTGCCACTCTGGTCCAATTTCTGTAAAAACAAGGGCACCACGGGCAGAATGAGGGCAAAGGAAAATTGGATCAGAGCAAAACCTGTAACCAGAACGAGAAATGGTCTGATGCGCAACAACCGTTTTGCATCTCGAATAAAATTTCCCCGCCTGGACCCGGCCTGGTCGCTTTTGATCCTGTTAAAATCCTCCTTGACCCACAGCTGCACGGCCACGCCGGCCAGTAAAACCAGCACGCCGGCACCCAGAAAACTGCTGCGGTAGCCAAAATATTCAATGGCACCCCCTCCTATCCAAGGACCTAGCGAAGCCCCCAGCATAAAGGCACCCTGCATCATACCGAGAGCAAAACCCAGGTGGGGTTTGGGAGTAGTAGTTGAAACCATGGTTATACAGGCAGTCACCGTTCCGGATAGAGCCCCGTGCAGCAGGCGCACAAACAGTACTTGCTCTGGACTCGTGACATAGGCCAGCAAGGCGACCATCACCCCCCCACCTAACATGGACCGGACCACCATCGGCTTGCGCCCGCAGCGATCGGCCATGGCGCCCCAAATTGGCGCTGAAATAGCCATGGCCAATCCGGCAACCGTGCCCATATAACCGGACCATATCAGCGCATCAGACAGATCTTCAACCCCAAGTTCCTGGATATAATAAGGTAGGAAGGGTTGGGCCGCCTGAAAGCCGATTATGGCCATCACTTCCGCAGCCCAGAGGGTGTAAAAATTGACTCGCCAGGACAACTTCATAAGTCAAAAAATCATTATTAACAAATACTTAATTAAAATAAAAAATGCCACCGCGACTTGAGAAGTCCCGGTGGCCGGCAAAGCGCCCTTGGGCAAAAGAGCCAGAGGCTATGGCCTCGACTTCAATATACTATGGAGACCAGTTTGGACACCATGGGCTTCGGCCCGCTGGCATCCACTTCTATACCGATTCGACACAGGTACAAACCCGGCGGTACAAGTGCTCCATCCGGACCCAGACCATCCCATGTTATCTGCTGTTTTCCAGCTACGTGCACCACCTTCTCTTCGAGGCGCCTGACCAGGGTGCCACCCAGGCAGTAAACCTCCAGAACTAGCGCTTTGGAACCCTGGATCTTAAACACGGGAAAACGCATTTCCACCACATCGTTGATGCCGTCTCCATTGGGAGTAAAAGGATTCGGGCTCACCTCCATGGTCCCGACAAAATCTCCGCTCAGCGGCGTCAGTACCGTCATCCCCTGCCCCTCGACGAGCGTGCTTGCCTCCCCCGCATCAACCTGCTGCCAGACCTGTTCTTCCCCTTCATCCAGGCCTACCAGAGCCCGAAATGCATTGCTGGCCAGATACAGTTTGCCCGAAAAACGCAAGGCTAGCAAATCCCCGGGCTGCTGCTCAAAGAGGGCTGGCAGCTGCACCCACAGGGAATCGAAACCACTCTCCACCTGGGTCAAATTTTCCAGCTCCATGCCTGATCCATCAAGCAATTCCGCCTCGGTGCCGATTTTAAGATCAATCAATTCCATTTGGGTGCCCGGAGGCAACTTCACCAGAATCTGATCAAAGCTGCGATTGCCGCTCTGGAAGTCCGGCTGCAAAAAGAGCGTAAAAACTTCGTTTTTTCCTATCTCCTTGGTCCTGCGCGGGGCAATTTCTCCGAGGATCTGGCGGGCTAGAGGCATCTCGAGTTCTAAGCTCAAATTGTGCAAACGGGGAGCCATTTCAGGATCGCCCGAACGCAGACTGGTCTGCACCATGATGTAGCGTCGCGGACTGGGCGAGGTTATCGCCGCCCCCGATGCCGGATAAAACTGACTCCAGCTGCTCCAACCAGCACCAGGGATTACCGAGACGGTGGAATCCCCCTTTTGAAAACTTAATAGCTTGCGATATTTCTTCTCGGTGACTTCGGCACCGGTATTGGTGAAGTAGTGAATTTCATTTTCGATCACATTGCCGGTGCGGGTGCGAATGCCTAATTCGGTACCCGGTGGGGTCTCGCCCTCAAAGCTTATTTTGGAGAGGATGCGCGGATTGCGGCCCAGCTCAATCAGCGGTGATTCCAGCTCTACTATGGGCATATAACCCCGGCCATAAAGCTGAATTTCGCGGATGGCCGGACGCGACGATCCCTTGATCAGGATGTAGTCCATCTTGAAGTAGCGCGCTCTGGTGAGGGGAAAGACATTGTCCTGAAAAAGAATGAATCTATTGCTGCTGTGGACTGGTCCAGCGTCCAGACCCCGGGAGATCAAGGGCACATAGGCCAGACTGCCATCCGGGGCCCGGCCCCCATCCGAAAGGTTGAGGACGTAATTGGGGAAAGCATTACTATAGCGGTCTCCAAAGAGAATGGCTACATGATTTACCCAGTACCAGGCCCCCAGATCAAAGAAGATTTCGCGGTTGGGGTCCTGAAAGACCACATCCGGATCGTTGCCACTGAATCCTACTTCTATGCTCTTGAGGGTATTGTAACCGCCGTCTACCATCCTGGGTTCGTCCCCCAAATTGCCATAACCGACAATCCGCCCTCCCCGCTCCAGAGCCCCAATGCTGATGTTGTCGCCCTGAGCCCAGACCTCTACTTCGGCCAGGCGAGGACGCTCGCGGCGATAAAATTTCACCGGGCCCTTTTTATTTTCGTCCTGAATGGCCTCGTGTGCCACCCGGTCCACCTCCCGCAGACCACCTAGGGCATCGCGCCGAAAATAGACCACATCGCCGCGCTCGTGCTCCCCCAGGCTGTTCCAGCTGGCCTGGGGGATTTCCTGGGCCCGTCCGCCGTCACTGGCCGTAGCTACGATCTGGATGTACTGGATGAGATCGCCTTTAAGTCCTTCATCGACTGTCCGGGTCGGCTGCAGTTCGAATTCAAAGGTGCGCTGAGTTTTATTCAAACCCTCGCTGCGTCCGGCGGGCAGGTAGTTCAAAGATTTGCTCTGCAAAAAAGCTGGATCGCCATTGGAGGTCATTACCTTGAACTGTAAAAAGGGATCTCCCTCAAGGATGACCCCATCGGCGAACTTTACCACTATTTTCTGCGCCCAGACAATTCTTCCAAGATCGATCTCGACCCACCACTTGTCCAGCCCCACCCCGGGAGCAGGTTCCCAAAAGGTTTGCAGAGAACCATCTATGATGTCTATACCCCCGTTCAGGTTGGTACCCGCGTCGCGGATGCCCCCTTTCAAGTCGTCCCCATAGGTAAAATTTCCGGCGTCCAGAGCAGCATTGATCTGGGGGCGAATCTTTATGGCCTGGACCCCCTCCTCACTGAATTCCAGCGTCCCCTGGGGAAACTGCCACTCCGGCCAGTGGTGCGGTTCGACAACCAGCCTATCTGCTTCGAGACGATACGCCTGGGTCCAGGCAGAGGTTGCGCTCAAAACAAGCAAACCAATGGCCAGGAATCGCTTCATACTTCTTCTCCCTTATGTGTAACTTTACTTGACCCAGTTTAAGAAAACTTGTCGAGAGCTCTGGTAGACAGCGCTTCCGACCAGCTTTTTTATGGGTCGGGACGTCTTGAAATCCCGCCTAAACTATTTCATCCCCGCGAGAACGTCAATTAAGCCTAATATACAACCGAAAGGCTACCCCTCAGCTGCTCTTCCCCGCTTTCGGCCTCTACGGCAATTTGGTAGAGGTAGACCCCCGGAGGGACGAGTCTGCCGTTTGTAGCACGGCCATCCCAGGTAAAATTAAACTTTCCGCTGCGGGATAAATCTTCCTGGGTTTTCAGCAGCCGGCCGGAAAGATCAAAGATCCCCAGGGTCAGCGGCACTCTCTCTGTCAACTGCATCAAATCGCCGCTAAAACTAACCTCCTCGTTCATCCCATCCCCATTGGGAGTAATTAACCGGGGCTCCACCTGCAAATCGGCAAGCAGATCTTTGGACAGCGTGGTGCGGATAACAAAAGACTCGCTTTCAACTTCCAGGCTAGCATCCCCCGGATTGATTTGCTGCGCCAATTCTCCGGGCCGCTCGCTATCCCTTACCCAGGCGTTGAATGGGGTTCCATAGCGCAGCACCGGCGCGCGAAACTGTACTTCCACCAGTTCACCCGAATCTCCAGCCGCCAGACGGTGCGGCAACTGCAGCGAAAACAAGGTGGAATCCGGCTTGAGCATGGTCACCCTAGGCTCAACCGGCAAGCCCCCGATTTTTAGCGAATCAACTCCGCTCAGGCCAAATGGCGTGGCGATTTCTATCTGGTCAAAACCAGAGTGCTGGGCCCGGATGGTGGACGTAAGAACCAGAGTGAGACGGGCCGTTTCTCCCAGGGGCACTCTGGTTGGATGAATTTCTCCCACCACCTCTTCGGCCAGCGGCGGTTTAGTAGCACTGAATTCGATAAATTCCACTTCTGAACCATCCTTGTAGGTAGACAGGAAATCTACTTTCAACTGGAAAACCGAATTGGGCGCCGGTGAAAAAATGTTGGTGCCGCTGCTATCGGCAAATTCGTAGGGCGACCAGAAGCTCCAGTTTGCGGTATCGTAGGTAATTTCGCTCCCCTCGCCAGGTTTGAGGCGGGCATAGGTGGACGCAGTAAGAAGCTTGCCCTTCTCATCGAAGGAGGTAGTTTCGCTACCCCGACCGGTGAAGCGCCAGTACATGTTTGGATCATCATCTTTGCCGGCCCGCGTCTGGATAAAAACTCTGGCACCTGGGTCTTTACTCCCCCGCCAGCGCAGCTGCCCCCAGATCGCCGGCTCGCCCAGATCGATGAAATCCCCTACGTAGGAAGCCTGGCCGACATAACCCTGGCCGTAGACCTCTATCTCGCCAAGAATCACGGCTTTGGGGGTAATGCGGTGAAGCAGCAGCCCGACGCTCCCCGCCAGTTGCGGGGGAAAACTCACGTCGATGGTATCGCGCACGTTTTCCAGCACATTGGCAATGATTTTTCCACGCAGAGAAAGGCTGCGGGAAACGGAAAAATCAGGATGGGTTGAGATATCGAGTTGATCCGGATAGTGGCCACTCATCGCGGTAAACAGGCGCACCCGGTTTACTTGAAACACCCCCCCCAGTTCCATGGTAATGCGATGCTTCCGCAAGGTCTCATTTCTTTCCAGAGATTTGGTGGTTTCAACCCAGTCGTAGAAAGTTGCCGGATCGCCATCCACGAGGCGCAGGGACTTTTCGTTCACATAGTAGCCGACGTTGCCCGAGACATGGGGGCCGCCCCCACGCTGCGGCGTTGTAAGAGCGATATTCTCGTCCGCATCTAGAAAAAAGGGCTGCAAAACACCGGCGGCGAGAGCCTCCTCTTCGAGGCCTGTTTTCTCAGTAAAGTCACTCCAGTGCAATTGATGAAAACGGACCTCGTTGGACGCGGCCGGCTTAGGTGCACCCGCGCCGCCGATGCGATAAATCTCCAGGGCTGGAATCGCTCCAACTAGAGTCAGGTGCACTAGTGCGGCAAAGCACATTTTTTTAAGCAATTTCATCTCCATTTCGAACTACTCCAGGTAGTAAATTCTTTTACCCGAGCCATAACTTTTAGCCTCTGCGGATAACCTAATAAATCATGCCCTTAAAGTGCCATCCCAATATAGCGTCTATTTGAACCCGCTGCTCACTTTCACTAATTTACTATTCGCCCCATAATGGGCTTTCGTCACGCTCTGCAAAAACGTTTCCTGCGGCCAGGCCGCCATGCGAAAGGCAATGATCTTGCTCACTCCCGCTTCCCGACACCTCGATTTTCCCTCTCTCGAAAAAAGAACCTATTTGAATACCGCAGCCGAGGGCATTCCCCCCTCTGCAGTAATCGAAGCTCTGGCACAGTACGGCCGGGACAAAATCCTCGGCATGGACGGCCGCAAACTCCACGAGGCCTGCTGGGAAGAAACCCGGAAGCAGGTCGCCCGGGCCTATAATTTGACCCCGACTGATATCGGCATATGCTCGTGCACCTCCGAAGCGTACAACCTGGCCGCCATGGCACTTGATTTGCGTGAGGGCGACGAAGTAATCATCAACGACCTGGATTTCCCCGCCGGCGCCACCGCCTGGCTGCAGCCCAGTTGCCCAGCCATTGCCAAAGTATGGCGAGCCCGGCAAGGCGCTTTGCGCATTGAAGACCTGATCCCCCTGCTGAGCCCCAAAACCCGCTTTATCACCTCATCTCTGGTAAGCTTTTTTAACGGCTTCAAGATTCCCTTGGCGGCGCTGTCCCAGGCAGTGCGGCAGCACTCGCCAGCTCTGCTGGCAATCGACGTAACCCAGGCCCTGGGGCGCATTCCCCTCGACCTCGAAGATGTAGACCTCATTGTCAGCTCGACGCACAAGTGGATTCTCGGCAGTCACGGCGGCGGCCTGGTGGGCGTTCCAGCGGCCCGGGCGGCAGACTGGACGGTGCCGGCGGGCGGCTGGTTTAACCTGCAGGATCCCTTTCAAAACCGAAATTTCGACCGGGTCGCAAGCAAGCCCGGGGCCGAGAGCTTTTCAGTCGGTATGCCCAATTACGCCGCCGTTTACGCGGCCCATGCCGGCCTCAACTACATCCAATCCATCGGCGTGGAGACCATTGCACGACATGCTGACCCGCTGGTGCGAACCTGCCTAGAAGGGCTGAAAACCTTAGCGGTCGAACTGCTGACGCCCGATGAGGCAGATGCCCTCGCCGGCATTGTAGCTATCCGCCACCCCCAGGCCGAGCGCATCCACCAGATTTTACATGAAAAAGATATCCATATCATGTACCACGCCGGTCGACTGCGCATTTCCATCCATGGTTACAACACCCCAGCCGACATCGAACATTTGCTGCAAACTCTTGAAGAAGCCCTGGCTCAGATCTAAAATCGCTCCTGGGAGAGCCTTTTACCAACGCTCACTGGTGCAGCGGCGTACTCATCAAGCGCTGGTAGATCTC
>MDTE01100635.1_pt1 | contig 11198 bp, 9 predicted proteins | sample 811231 | NCBI WGS metagenome assembly MDTE01 (sample SAMN05326651, study PRJNA326480) | marine metagenome | isolation source: seawater | place: Indian Ocean: Red Sea | collected 2010 | reverse complement strand
GGCGTCGCGCCGGGGCCGGTCAAGTTTTCCAGGACTGTCGCAATTTGCGAATCTATGTCGGGGCGCACATCCATGTCCCATCTCCTCCACGACTTTTGCGGAGAGGTTTAGCATAGTGTCGCTGCCGAATTCTCAAGCCCGCTCCCCTGCTGTATAATCGATCTCTCATCTATCGAGGTTCAAAGGCATGCCGGATGCACCGATCTGGATCAGCGAGGCCGAAGTTGTTGGCCTGATTAGCCTGCCGGAGGCGATCGACGCGCTGGAACTGACCCTTGCCCTAGAGGCCGAAGCAAAGGCCACCAGCATGCCCAAAACCCACCTCATGGTGGCGGATAACGATGCCATGCACGCGATTGGCGGCGCGGCCTCGGGCGAAGGTATCTGCGGGTTTAAGACCTGGATAAACGTCCAGGGTAAGTCCGAGACCACGATGACCCTATTCTCCATGGAGGACGGCGCCTGTCTGGCAGTGATAGAGGCGACCGCACTCGGCCAAATGCGCACTGCGTCCGTTACCGGCGTCGGCACCAAACGCTTGGCTCAGAGCGGCGCCGATCACATGGGCATAGTCGGAACCGGCAAACAATCCCTGCCTCAGATCGCGGCCGTACATGCTGTTCGGTCGCTCAAGGAAGTACGCGTGTCAAGCCGGAACCCGGATACCCGCCGGGCGTTCGCGGAAACGGTCACGGCAGCGCTAGGTATCCCAACGCGCGCCGTCGAGACGGTGGAAGAGGCCGTGTCGAATTCGCCGCTGGTCACCTTGATCACCAACTCGACGGAAGCATTCCTAACCGCCGATATGCTAGCTAGGGGCACCCATCTTAACGCGATGGGCGCAATAGTGCCGTCACGGCTCGAATTCACGGACGATGTCTTTGATCGCGCCGACCTGATCGCCGTCGACTCCCTCCGTAGCGTGCGTGAACTGTCGACCGAATTTCGCAACCATTACGGCAAAGACGAAGAGGCCTGGAGAGACGTACGCACGATCGCGTCCGTGATTGCGCAGAATCAGTCGCGGCCCAACGGGGCCGATTTGACGCTTTTTAAAGCGATGGGCATGGGCCTTTCCGACCTGGCGCTAGCGATCGAGATTCTCAAACGGGCGCGCGCCAAGAATAAAGGATATCCCGTGCCCGAACGGGTCAAGCTGCCTCCCCGGCTTACCTAGGGGCCAAAAATGGTATTCGATGTCATCGTTGTGGGGAGCGGCAGCGCAGGGCTATCAGCCGCGATTACGGCCGCTGAAAACGGTGCCTCCACGCTGATGATCGAAAAAAACGCGGAACTAGGTGGCACGTCCGGCTGGTCAGTCGGTTCCATTACAACCAGCGCATCGCCACATCAGCGGGCGGCGGACATCTACGACACCCCGGATCAGCATTTCTCGGACATGGAACTTTTTCATAGCGAACGCCTGGAAGGCCGAGATAACATCAAGTTGCGCCGTCTTTTGGTCGATAACACGCCGCCGACTTTCGACTGGCTGCTGTCGCTGGGACTGGTGTTTTACGGACCCATGCCCGAACCGCCGCATACCCAGCCACGCATGCACAATATCCTGCCAAATTCGCGGATGCTCATCCATCAGCTGTCCAAAGCCGCTTCGACGGTTGGTGTGGAAATCCGCCCATCGACGGCACTGGAGGACCTCCTGGTGGAACAGGGGCGCGTAACGGGAATTGTCGCCAATGGCGAGAAAATTCGGGCGCGGCGCGGCGTTATCCTGGCGGCGGGCGATTTCTCATCTAACGACACGCTAAAAAAGCGTTACATGCCGGCAAACATGGCGCGTATCGACGGGTTCAATCCCGCCAGCACCGGCGACTGGCACGATCCAGTGACGGCGCTGGGTGGGCGCATTCTGAACGGCGATGTCGCCCTCGGCCCAGAAATCCGTTTTCGCCCGCCGTCAAAACCTACCCTTGTCCGGAAACTGCCGCCCTGGCTCTGGCTAGCCAGCGCGGTGCGCTGGTCGATCGATCATATACCGCCGAGACTCTTGCGGCCCTTCATCTTGGGCTTCCTGACAACAGCGCTGATGCCGTCCCTCGATCTCTATCGGCAGGGTGCACTGCTAATCAACCGCCGGGGCGAGCGGTTTTCAGATGAAACCGCTAATCCGTCCGATCACATGCCGGACCAGCCGCACGGTGAGGCGTTCGTCGTGATGGACGGCGAACTCGCCAAGGCATTTAAGGCGTGGCCGAATTTCATCTCGACCGCGCCAGGCGTCGCCTACGCCTATCTGGACGACTACCGCCGCAATCGGCCGGATATTTTTTTCCGCGCCAGTTCGCTGGCGGAGCTGGCCTCGAAAACCGGCATGGACCCGGCCAAGCTCGAGGAAGCAGTCGCGAACTACAATGCAAAGGATGCCGGCGGGGAGCGGCGCCCCTGCGTTACGCCCCCATTCGTGGCGCTCGGTCCGGTTCAGTCATACATTATGACTAGCGACGGCGGGCTCGCCGTGAACGAAAACCTTCAGGTGCTTGGGATGGGAAATCTACCGATTCCCGGGCTATACGCTGCCGGGTCGACCGGTCAGGGCGGATTGCTGCTCGAGGGACACGGACATCACCTAGGCTGGGGTTTCACCTCTGGCAGGATCGCCGGCCGCCACGCGGCGCTCACGGGACAGAACAACGCCAATCGGGTCTTTGGCCAGACCTAGCCAGCGCGCCTATTGCGTCGGTCTGTCATTTTTTGAGCCAGCTTAGGCGCGGTGCCGGGCCGCGACCACGGACAGCGGGCGATACAGATGCCGCAGCCCAACGCTTCCCCGAAATAGGGAATGCACTTGTCGAAATCGACATACCATTTTTCGACGCCGCGGACGGTCTGCTTGGTCTCCGAAATCGCGCCGGGCGGACAGGCTTTGGTACACACCTGGCAGCTCGAGCAGAAATCGTCGGCGCCGAAGATGTCGGGCGCATCGCCCAGCAGGGGCATATCCGTGGTGACAGCGGACAGGCGAAAGGAAGAACCGTAGGTTCGGCTAATCATGGACCCGTGCTTACCCAACTCCCCAAACCCTGCGGCGATGGCCGGCGGAATCATCAGCAGCGCCGAGGCATAGGGCCCTGCGTAGGCCTTGGCGTAGTGTCCCTGTTCGAGAATGTGATTCGACAGATTGCGGCTGACGCGGGCGGCGCGGTTGTACTGTTCGCCGACTTCGATGCTGGAGTCCGCCGTCTCGATGGTATCCGGCGCGGTATTAAGGCGTTCGTGATCCATCACCACGCCGATCATGATGACCCAGGCCTCGTTAATCTCGTACCCTTCGTAGACGTATTCTGGGTCCATGGGCACGATGCCCACCATGTCGGCCTCGTTGTGGAGGGCGAACTTCTTGATCTCCGCCGTCCAGTCCGCGGGATCTTTGTCTATGCGCTGAGTTGCAAGCTCCACCGGGCGGGGACCGCGCGGCGCCTTGGGCGAATAGGTCTTGCGGACGAGCGGCGACAGACGATGATGATCGAGGACCACCTCCTGCAGCTCCCCGAAAGGCTGTTTGGTCGGCGGATGCCAAAAAAATGGCGATGCCCGCCGTGGGTCGGTCTCGCCTAGCCCGTTTATGTCATTGCCCGACACTTTTGGAAAAGCGTCGAGAAACTTGGGTTTGGGTGCGTAGTCGTCATGCGGTTCGGCCATCAAGCAGGCATCTCTGGAAGCTCTACGGTCCAAGCATCGTAGCCGTACACCCAGTCGGGATCAGTTTTTTCGCGCATGAATTCGTTGCGGTGTGACGTCGCCTGCACCTCTGTGGTACGCGGCTTTCGCGCCGCCTCGAAACGCCGGAACGCGGCGGGGACATCGTCGAGACCGCCGTCGACAAGACACCGCGACAATACCACGGAATCCTCTAGCGCGTTGGCCGCACCCTGCGCCATGTAGGGAGTCATGGGGTGGCAGGCATCTCCCATCAGGACAATATTGCCCTGCGTCCAGTTGGGTAGCGGATCGCGTTCGAAGATCGCCCACTTATGCACCGCCGGGCAAGCATCCAGCACAGCGCGCACGTCTGCGTGAAAATCCGCAAAAGCGGCACGCAAATCATTCACGTCGCCGGTCTCGGACCAGGACTCCACCCGAAATTCCGGCGCTGGCTGGCTGGTGGTGAAGTAGATTTCGTCCCGCGCTGCTGTCACGTAATAGATAACGATATGTCGGTCCGGGCCCCACCACTTGGCACTTTCATCCATCAGCTCGTAACCGTTCATCAGCTTCGACGGAAACGCCGTGCGATAGGCAAGTCGGCCTGTAAAACGGGCTTCTTCCGCTCCCAGCATCCAGTCCCGCACCGGCGAATGTACCCCGTCGGATGCGATCACAGCGTCGTATATCACGGTTTCGCCGTTCTCGAATGCCAGCGTCACACCGGCTTCAGACTGATCGATCCCGCAGAGCTTGTGCGCATAGCGAATAGTTTCGTTCGCCACCGCGCCGTGCAGCGCCGCATGCAGATCGCCCCGATGCATCAGCATATAGGGAACTCCATAGCGTTCGAGCGCATCCGGCCCCAGCGGGTGGTCATTGGTCAGACGGCCTGTGTCGTGGTCCCGGTTGCGCCAGTGCGGGGGTTCGAACGCCGATGCACGAATCTGTTCACCGACGCCTATCCCGTACAGCACGCGCATAGCGTTTGGGCTCATCTGGATGCCGGCGCCCATGCGGGCAAAAGCGGGCGCTTGCTCGTAAATGGTCGTCTCGACCCCCGCCCTGCGTAGACAGGCCGACACGGCGAGCCCGCCGATACCGGCGCCGATTATGGCGATGGAGGGTTGAGACATCATACCGTTAAATTAGCTCGAAACATCACGCAGAGTAACCAGCGTCACGTCATCAGCAAAACCGACTTGCCGACGATCTTACGTTCTTCCAGCATTGTGATGCCGTCCATGTAATCGTCAAATTTCAGGCGGTTCATGATGTTGGGATCGATCTTGCCGGCCAGCAGCAGTTCGTAGAGCGCGGCCTGCGCCTCACCGACGAGGGGGGAGCCGTCTTTAATATAGTAATTGACGGTCGACCCGACGACCGAGATGTTTTTCAGCAGCAGATAATTTGTGCGCACCGCCGGGATGGTACCAGATGTAAAGCCGGAAACGACCACCCGGCCTTCGTTGGCAATAGCACGCAGCGTGGCGTCGAATACCTCCCCGCCCACCAGATCAAAAGCAAGGTCGATGCCGTGCTTATCGGTCGCGGCCATCACCTGGGCGCGAAGGTTGTCCTTTAGGTCGTCGGCAGTCAGATCGATGACAGTGTCAGCGCCTGCCGCCATGACCGCATTCCCTTTCGACGGCGTTGTCAGACCGGCGAGCACGGTTTTCGCGCCGAGCGCCTTCGCCAGGCTGACAGACGCCAGTCCGACCCCGCCGGACGCGCCGTTGATCTGCACCACTTCGCCGGGCTGCAGGCCGCCGCGCCGGGTCAGTGCGAGATAGGCAGTCAGATAGGCGAGGCCCATGGCGGCCGCCGCGTCATAGTCCACGCCATCGGGCAGCGGAAACGCCAGCGCTGCGGGGCAAACTGCCTTTTCCGCCATACCGCCATGGATCACGTGGGCAATCACCCGGTCGCCGACCTTGTGGCCGGTGACGTTCGCACCAACGGCTTCGACGATCCCAGCCGAATCCTTCCCCGGCGTAAATGGCGGCGGCGGATTGTTCTGGTACTTCCCGTCCAGCGACAGCAGATCGGTAAAGTTAATGCCGCAGGCTTTCACATCGACGAGAATCTCGTCATCGCCCGGCACGGGGTCCGGCACATCGGCGATGGCAACACTGCGGTTGGAGATATCGGTGATGACAACGGCGCGCATGGCGGTTCTCCCTATCGGTTTTTCTTGATTTATCGGTTCAGTCGTTCTCGCCTTCAGGAAACATCGTTCCCTGGTGTGGCGATACCGGAATATCCTTCGCCGCCCCGTCTTCCATGATCCCGGCGAGGTTCTTGGCAAGCTTCTTCTTGTACTCCAGGTCCGACTGGCGCGCGATCTGTACCCGCTGCGCCTGGGGCGAACCCGCGCCGTGCATGGATTCGGTAAGGTACCCGACCGCATTTCGGCCCAGCGTCATGTTCTCGATCAGGCGCATAATACGAAGCCGGTCTTCCGCCGACACATCGGACCGGCCCTTGAGGAACTTCTTAAGCAGCGGGCCCGTGACCTTGCCGTTCAGATCCTGTTCCGACGGGGCCGTCACCATCAGTCCGCCGGCGAGATCCTGCGCGATGCGCGATAGCTCATATGGAAACCGCGTAACGTTGTGCTTGCACACATTGGCCAGCATGTCGTTGCACTGGAAATTGCCGGATTTGGTCTCGAAACTTTCATGCGAGGCCGCGATGCCGGACGAATAGATGGTTTCGTTCAGATGCGTCATCTCCACCAGCTTGTCGCGGATGTGCGATGCGTTCGGCACACCGTTGTAATCCGCCACCGTCGCCGCCGCACCAATCATCACGTCGCCGAGGCCGGTTTTGCAGACATAGGACCGGCGGTGATAGGACGTGAACCTTTCCACTAAGTCGGACGCGAATTCGAATTCGCCGTTCATGAAAATAAGCTCGTTTGGCACGAATACATCTTCGATGATGATCATCGCTTCCTGGCCACCGTACTGGGCGTTGCCAACATCGATATCGCCGTCTTCCATCGACCGCGTATCGCAGGACTGTCGGCCATAGATGAATGTGAGCCCCGGATCGTCGATCGGGATCGCGCAGACCACCGCATAGTCCTGATCTTTCTCGGTCAGCCGCATCGTTGGCATGACCAGAGCCCAGTGAGAATTGATGCAGCCGGTCTGGTGCGCCTTGGCGCCGCGGATGATCACACCGTCGTCGCGGCGTTCGACGATATGAACGAACATGTCGGGATCGTCCTGCGCCGCCGGACCCTTGCTGCGGTCTCCTTTCACGTCGGTCATCGCGCCGCCGATGACGTAATTCGCTTCCTGCATTTTGCCAATGAAGTTTTTGAAGCGGTCATGATAGGGCGTGCCGTGTTTCTGATCGATCTCGTAGGTAACGGAATGCAACGCGTTGGTCGCATCCATGCCGACACAGCGTTGGAAACACGTGCCGGTCAGCTGGCCCAGCTTACGCTGTAGGCGGTTCTGCATCACCACGTCTTCGACGTTTTCGGTAACATGCAGGAACCGGTTCACGGTCTTGCCGCAGATCGAGGATTTCGCGCTTGCGAGATCGGGGTTCTCGTTAGCCAGGTCATAGGTCCTAGCCACCGCGTTGATCGACGGACGGATAATAGGGTGGTCGACCGGCTCGTCCAACAGTTCGCCGAACAAATAGACCTTCAACCCCCTGCCCCGAAGGCTCTCGATGTATTCCTCGCCGGACGAGATCGGTTTGACCGCCGTCTCCGCCAAAAGTGAGCTGTCACCGTCCATGGGCATGTCCCATCTCCGCCTGAATAAATTCGACCATCGAATGATAGACTAGCGGGTTGTGCAGTGCAAAATAAGTTGCTTTCCAACCCCGGTTGGAACCCCGGCCTTGTGCCGGGGTCCAGACAGCGTTTACGCTGACCCGACGAATTGGATTTCGGCACGAGGCCGGGATGACATCCTGATACTGGAACTGACAGACCACAATGACGCCCACCGGCAACATCGGCGACATCACCTGGCACCGCATCATCGAGGCGGAAGGCCCGGAGTTCGAGATCGGTTTTCTGCTGCCCGACGCCACGCCCGAGGCGATAGCCCCCTATCGCGATTGGATGGTACCGGATTTCCTCGACCCCGATACGGACAAGCTAATCATGGCTACCCAGTCCTACGTGCTAAAAACTGGGCACCACACAGTCTTGATCGATTCCTGCGTCGGCAACGACAAGGAACGTCGGTTCTATCCGCCCTGGTCCGGCTTGTCCGACAACAAATATATCGATGACCTCGCCGCCATCGGACTGTCTGTGAACGACATCGACTTTGTTATGTGCACCCATCTGCATGCCGATCACGTAGGCTGGAACACACGGCTGATCGACGGACGCTGGGTGCCGACCTTTCCCAATGCACGCTATGTGTTCGCTGAGACTGAGTACGGCTTTTGGTCGGAGCTCAACAAGAAGGGTAAGAAATATTCAGACGGCTGTATTGACGACAGCGTTCTGCCGGTGGTCGAGGCTGGCCAGGCCGACATCGTCGCCGACGATTACGCGTTCAACGACGACATCTGGTTCGAACAAACTCCCGGCCATACACCGGGCCATGTCAGCATTCGCGTGCGGTCGAACGGCGCCAACGCCATCGTCTCCGGCGACGTGGTGCATACGCCCATCCAGGTCCGTGAGCCGGGGTGGAGCGCGGTTGGATGTTCCAACCGTGCGCAGTCAGCGGCAACGCGGCATGCCTTCCTTGACCGCTATTGCGAGACGGATACGCTGGTCATGACTGGGCATTTTCCGTCGCCGTCGATCGGCCATATATGCCGACACGGGGACGGGTTCGGTTTTGAGTTCACTCGATAGCGCTCAGCCTTTCGCTGCCTCCTCCCGCAGTTTCACTCGGCAAATCTTGCCAAAAATCGTCTTTGGTAGGGCGTCTCGGAATTCGATGGCTCGGGAGTACTGATAGGGCGCGGTCTGGTGTTTGACGAAAACCTGGATATCTCTCGCCACATCGTCGGATGGCTCGAACCCCGGCGCGAGTGTAATATACATTATCACGCCGTGGATCTCGTCCGGTAACTGGCGGACGCGATGATGTGATCGGAAAGGCCGACGAACCAAATATAGCCTTCGACATCCCGTATCGCGGTGTCGCCAGTTTAGTAACAGCCGTTCCGGAACGCCTCCGCCGTTTCCGCATCGTCGCGGAAATAGCCGCGGAACAGGCACGGTGTTCGACAATCCATAAGTCCATGACTAACGTTATCCTCAGGTACAATATCAACGGACCAGCTAATGACCGACATCGCCTTTCTGCCAGCAAAGCACCTGGCCAACCTGATACGGCGCCGCAGGATCGGGAGCCTGGAGCTTCTAGACCACTACATCGCGCGCGTCGAAAAACACAATCCGGTGCTGAACGCTATCATCGCTACTGATATCCCGGCTGCCAGACGCCGGGCGAAAGCGGCGGACAAGGAGGTGGCTTTGGGCGAAAAGCTGGGCCCGCTTCATGGCGTGCCGATGACGGTGAAGGAATCCTTCGACGTCAAAGGCCTGCCTACAACCTGGGGCGTGCCGGAGCGCAAAGACAGCATTGCCGTACAGGATGCCTTGTCGGTACAGCGCCTGCGCGACGCTGGTGCAATCGTATTCGGCAAAACCAACATTCCCATCTGGCTGGCCGACTGTCAGAGCTTCAATGCCAATTACGGAAAAACCTCCAACCCGTGGAACCTTGACCGCACGCCAGGCGGCTCGTCCGGTGGATCGGCAGCGGCGCTTGCCGCAGGCCTCACGGGACTAGAGATGGGCAGCGATATCGCCGGCTCGATCCGCAATCCCGCCGCCCATTGCGGATTGTTCGGCCACAAGCCGACCATGGGCATCTGCTCTACACTGGGTCACACGCTGTACGAAAACGTCGCCCCGATCGACATGCTCGTGATTGGCCCGCTGGCACGCAGTGCAGCCGATCTAGCCGTCGGCCTGTCCGCCATTGTGGGTCTCGACGAAATCGATAGTGCGGGGCTGCGGGTATCCTTACCGCCCCCGCAAAGAAAACGGCTGGACGAATACCGCGTATCGATACTGGTAGACGATGAAACTATCCCGCTGACCCGCGATATCGTGGCTTTACAGCAGGAACTTGCGGATTTCCTAAAAAGCAGCAAGGTCAGCGTCAAGATCGGGGCTCGGCCGGATTTCGATGCCGACGAAGCTCACAGGCTTTACGACATCATGCTGCGCGCCACCACTTCCGCCCGCCAGACGGATGCGGAGTTCGACGCCAATACCGCCGCGCGGGACGCGCTTTCCCCGCGGGACGACAGCAAGTGGGCGCGGATGCTGCGCGGCATGACGCTGTCGCACCGTGACTGGACGGCGCTGAACGAATCACGTCACCGGATACGCTGGAAATGGCACGAATTCTTTCAGGATTTCGACCTGATGCTGACCCCCGCGACCGTCATGACCGCGATACCGCATACCGAAACCTTGCCTTACGAGCGCACGATCCAGGTAGACGGAACCCTGCGACCGTTCATGAACCAGATCTGGCTGCCAGGCTATTCGAACTTTACCTATCTGCCCACAACCGTCGCCCCCATCGGTTTTGCGGGCGACGGCATGCCTGTCGGCGTCCAGATCATCGGACCGCAATACGGCGACCGCACGTGCATCCAATTCGCGGGTCTGCTTGAAAAATACTACCGGCGGTTCGAACCGCCACCGGGATACGTTTGAACAGTCCAGCGCAGCGCCGTTCCGGTTCAGCAGAAGGCGGAGATCCTGTCCCCAGATATTACGTGGTGCGATCCCGTCCCGTAGGGACATAACAACGGCGTGGCCGATGGCATGCCCGTACCCGAAGCACTAAGCCTTCACCCGAGCCGACGCCATGGCTTCGTGCTCGGCAGACAGACACCGGCCCATCGCCGCAAAAGCCGTAACTTTCGACCAGCGAGAAATCGAGGCCATAGCGCGCCGCCGTGGTCGCCGCGGCCACTCCGGCAGCCCCACCCCGACCACTAGAACGTCGGTGCGAATGATGTCTGTACCGGGCCGGTCGACGGCCTTCACGAGTTGCGGGCCGCCTCTATAAGCCGGAAAAGCCGCTCCGGTGTCGCGGGAATTTCCGTGATCTCGATGCCGAGCGGGTTAAGCGCGTCTGATATCGCGTTGGCGATGCAGGCCGGCGCGCCGATGGTGCCGCCTTCGCCGAGCCCCCGGAAGCCGCCAATGGTACCGGGCAGTTCCGCTTCCACGTGGACCACGTCCATCGACGGCACCTCGACTGCCGATGGCACCACGTAGTCCACCAGACTGGCGGTCCGCACCTGACCGCTGTCGTCGTGGATAACCTCTTCCATAAGGGCGACGCCGATGCCCTGGGCAACCCCGCCATGGGCCTGTCCGTCGGCAATCATAGGGTTGATCACTCGGCCGCAATCCTCGACCACGATGTATTTGCCTATCTCAACCTTGTAGGTTTCCGGGTCAATCTCAACCAAGCACATATGGGTCGCCGCCGTCGTGGTGCCGAAAAACG
>MDTE01201597.1_pt1 | contig 11199 bp, 16 predicted proteins | sample 811231 | NCBI WGS metagenome assembly MDTE01 (sample SAMN05326651, study PRJNA326480) | marine metagenome | isolation source: seawater | place: Indian Ocean: Red Sea | collected 2010 | reverse complement strand
TGCTTTATCAATACTCATACCAAAACTCTCATCAAGTTTCATACCAATATCGTGCATATCATTTCTATATATACTTACTAAATCCATTAGATTTTCGTTTGTTTTATTCAACATATACCTCTTTCTTTTTCCACACTACTTAGACCTCCAGAATAGCAAAAAGGTTACACACTAAATAAATTTATTAAGTCGTTAGAAGAAATGTGTAATAGAGCCGAAGAGATGCTGGAAGAAACCAGAAGAAGAAGAAGCAGACGCTGGAAGAAGCCCGAGCCAGCACTTAAAGACTACACAAAAGCTTGAAAACATTGGGGATATGGGGGAAAAGAGATGCTGTCTGGGTTCGGATAAAAGACTTACAAAAACAAAAGTCAATAAACATAGGGTTTGTGTAATGGTGTCGTGATGGTACAGCAGGTCAGGTCTGGGACGAGATGGGTTGAATTACACAAAGATAGCCCCTTGAAAAATCGTGCCTGCGTGTGCGTGCGTTGGTCGGGGGCTTGTGAATTGGTCCGACAGGACAGACCTCTCCCGGCCAAACACCCGTAGGCTATAGTTCTATATCACAAAGATATAATAAGGCGCACTCTTACATGCGCCCTATATAACTTTAGTTTAAGTTATAAGTTTTGTTGTTTGGATACATATTGTATTACCGATATGCACCATACTATGAACAACAATATGAGGCCTACTACTATTCTAAGAAATAATAGAACGCCTTGCATTAAAGGTGCCCATATTAGTTCGGTCAAACTTGTACCTCCCTTCTGTCATCGTCTTCGTAATCCCAGTCATATAAACTTACAAAGTTTACAACTTCTTCTAACACAATTCCACCACGATTGTATGCAAAATTGTATGCGTCTGCATAATGGTCGATAGTTGTAGTGATAATATCTTTACCACGTTCTCTAACGTCCCAATACAGAACTCTGTATTTCTTACTCAAACGTGTACCTCCCTTCTGTCATAATCTGCATCAAGGTCATTAAGCAAGTTATTGTATGCTTCATATTCGAAGTCATCAATGTCGCGTAATGTATACATATCTTGTGTGAATCTGCGTTCATACTTAGATAGATAGTCAATTAAGTTTGCATATCTTACTGAGTGTGATTTAACATATTCATACCAAGAGTCTGCTTGCAGAACTTCTGCAACATCAAGCAATGGGTCTTCATCAACATACTTAGTGAATTCATAAGTAGAGTCTACGAATTCAACATTCTTCAATATCCTTTCGGTCTTCATATTAGCGTTGAAGAACCTAAGTTCTATTGTTGCTGATGGGTGGAGGTTGATAAACTTGTATCTACCACCTTCCCTATTCTGCCTTTCAATAGCAACTTGAGCATGCTTTGATTTAACCGACCCAGTAAACTGAGGCATTTCAAACCTTGCCCAACTGTTGAATTCCCTTTGTCCAACAACATTCAATAGTGTTCTATATCTTTGATGTTCGACCTTGGCTTGACCTAATGTTTCCATTAGATGTAACCATAGGAATAGTTGCGTATCAGTGAATGCACCTTTCGGCATATGTGTATGGAATCCAGTTGACCTTCGATGATAACCTGCATAGTCAGGTGTATAATCTTCAAACGTCAATGGCAAAGATTGCCAAGTTGACAAGGTCATTGGTTGGCTAACGAATTCAATTCCATTGCTTAAGGAACCGTCTTCTTTAGCATTCCATAATTGTACTAACTTAGAGTCGTCGCCTTCAGTTATATCGTTATTGTATCTATCATATCTGTCGATATAATGTGTAGTCATTGCTACCTTATTGATATCATATATAACTTCGCCGTCGTAATCATAACCTTGGTCATGCCTACGTTCGACTTCAAGTTCTGTACCTATTGGTATTCCATATCTATCTATGAAGTTAGAGTCAACCTTAGTTGAACGAGTCCAACTAGGTATCATCTTCTTCGGTGATATGAAGTAATAGTTCGGCCTATAGCTGTAGCTATTGATAGAACTATTGATTGTAGTGCTTATCCTACGCATTAGTCGGGTTCTTTCGTCCCCGACCAATCCGTTACTTGTGTTTTCTGTCATACCTTTCCTTTCTGTTTAGCCAAAGTATGTATCTTCGTGTTCAATATCATTCGATTCATGGTCATGGTATTCAATGTCTTCGTTGTATTCGAAGTCCATATCATCAGACATAGTTCGAGCATGTTCTAATATGTCGTACCTGTCTTCTATTACCATGTTCCTATCGAGCATGTCATTAACTACATCCTCAACTGTTATCGAACAATATCTTGTTTCTGAATAGGTTGCAGTTCCACGAACAACTTCACTTGTTGTTATGGTTTCTGTCATATCCAAACCTTCGGACTGTAATACTTCAAGTCCGGGGTTGGCTACCCTATTCCAAGTAGGTATCCCCACTATTCGTCACCTCCTTCCATTCTTTCTTGTAATTCATCAGCATTAATTTCTTCTGATTCATCACCGAGCTGACCATTAACTATGAATGTTGTGTCTAGTGTTGTTCTTTCAGTATCTTGGTACTCATCAATCTCAAAGGATTCATATGTATCCATAGAATATTCATACTGATACTCGCTGAAGTATTCATAGACTTCGTCCATGATTTCCTCAGGAGTCATAGTTTCGTACTCGTCTTCACGGCCATCAAAGACATCACTGATTCTTACATCAATGAAGCCTCTTTCACGACCTGTCACACGAGCCCACTCTTCAACGTCTACTCTCATAGTTACGTTCATATCTAAAAGACGGGATAAATTCCCGACCAGTCCTTCTATTTTATTCCAAGTTGGAATTCCCATGCTTCCTCCTTAAGCAGTTCCGTATACAGTACTAAGTTCATAACAAGGACAGTCCTTATTACAACTTCTCTTTAAGTCAGCAACCACTGGCTTCTTGCAACTTTCACAAACTAATGCGTCAGATGTATCTTTAGCCTTGTCGTTCCATTCAATTGCATAGTCTGCTAACAGTTCATCAATATGTCTGTATTGATAACCTGCAACATACATCCAGTCCTCTACCATATCGATAAAGTCTGTGTCTTCCCATGCAACATCTGGAATGATTGCAGATGTGAATGGTTCATCCACACCATGCCAATCTTCTAAGATGATTGCTTCCATCTCGTCGTCTACTATCTCACACGAGTCTTCTACTAAGTTGCCTTCTGCATCTTGGTACCATCCCAAAGCTTCGTCGCCCCAAGCGTCCACATCAGATTTCATACCTGTTGAGTACCTTGTAGGGAGTTGGCCTTGTGTGTAAGTCTTAGGCTTACTCACAGGGATATGATTCGTGTTTGAGTACCATACTCCTTTAACCCACTGACCATAACCTTCATTGATAATGTAGGTCTCCTTACGAAGTTTCTTATTGGATGACAAGAACACCATCTTGTTGAATGTTCCTATCATTTCACCAATAACCTCGCAGAAAGCAGGGTCATCAAATGCTACTGGCTTGACATTCTGCAAGAATACTTGGTTAAAGTACCTTGTATCTGACAAGTCAGACTTAGGTGATGGGTGAAACACATTAGGCAATATGCCATTGTGTGCGAACGTTGTTTCTGGGTCAACATAGAATGGATGGTTATTCTCCAAACATACTGAACCATGAGTTGCTATCCTCATGTGTATCAATATGTCATGCTTCCCATGTTGTTCACATACTTCCTTGTATTTCTTCTTGAAGTCTTTCAGCTTCATAGTCTTATAGACTTGAACCTTTCCGTCTTCAATCCAACTAATACCACCACCATCTGGGTTTTTCTTCCACATTTGGTTTAGTGTTCCAGCTTTTATTTTCTTGCCTGCTGGTTGGCTAGCTATTACGCACATTCGGTAATATCCTTTCTCTAACTTTCGTTAGTTTGTTTATACTGTTTCCAAATCTTCATCTTCTGATTCGGTACTTACATCTGTTAGGTCTCTAGCTATTGCTGAGTACCTGTCAAATGCAGCTGTCCTAACATCAAATGAGTTTTGAACTATGTTCATAAGTCCATTGGCTCCCATACGCTTAATGACATACTCATTGTCATCAAAGTCAAGTATGTAACCAATTATGACTCTGTCCACATTAGTCTTTATATCTTCAATCCACTTCTGTAGCTTCTCTGGTGGAGCTTCATTCTCGAAGTCCCAATCCAGATTGCTTACAATAAAGTAGCTGAACTCATACAGTTTCTGTATGAACTGTACAATTGATAGTATTGAATTCTTCCCAGTATTACCTTGGAAGTATCTCAACTCAATCGTATCTTCATGCCTTGTATTTATTGCGTTGTATTTTGGATTCTCACCTGTCTGAGTTTTCTCCAAAGCAACTTGGAATGCTCTGTCTTTAGCACCCCTATATACAAGACTGTTCCACCTAGCATATGTATTACTATCTCTACCAGTTATGGCTCTAAGAACCCTACTGTGTTGAGATTGCATTTCTTCTAGTACTGTAAGGAACACATACCTTTGAGGAACTGTCATTGAGTCCCAACCAATATGTACGTGTATTCCACACTCACCTAGATTCCTTGCTAGGAAGTTATCCTTGAAGTATTTCCAGAATCTTTCTGGTACTTCATCTTTCCAGTATCTATATGATAGAGGTTGGCTTACATATTCAACACCATATTGGTGATTCAGTGAACCATCTCTCTTTCTATATAGCAGTTGGTGGTCCCCATCCTGCATGTACTGTTCTGGATACATATCTGGATGAAACAATCTTATAGCATTTTGTTGAACCACATCTACATCTCTATAGTCTGGTCTATTCTGCTTAGTATTGCATTCCAGTTCGACACCATAGAATGGTCCATTATCTCTGTACCATTCTGCTGTCTGTATTTCGTATCCAATTGATAGGGATTCATATCTCTGCATGTATCCCTCTTCCCCTGATACCATTGTTAAGAATATTGGGAACTGATAATTCCAAGCCAACATATCTGTGTTGAACCTGTAATCATGCTCCCCTTCCTCTATAACTGGCAGGGTATATAGTTTATTTTCTAACCAATCTCTATTAAAGAGAGTTGGGAATTTCCTAAAGAATCTCCCATACTCATTGTTGAGATTGTGTAAATCTTCAACATGGTATGCCTCTCTATAATTGTCATGGAAAGTATTCACTGGAGCTATCATCATATTCTTCTGCCCATCAAAGGCAACTTGTCCTCTGAATTTAGCAGGGATTTCTGAATAATGTCCAGCTGTGCTTTCAGATTGCATTATTAATATAACGCATTTCTGACATACATTCTTCCTGTTTCTCCATCTAAGTCCACTTCGTGTCTTGATAGACCTAACAGGTATCATGTGTGTCCTTACTCTGTTGAAGGTATTACATATCTTACACTGTGTGTAATTTCTGTCTGCTTCAACATCCCTTAAGGCAACGAATCGGTTAGTAGATGAATCAATAATCCATTTTTGTCCCGACATTACCTTAGTTATTATCCCTTCCTCATTACTGAGGTATGGGACTACATCACGCCATCCTTGTATTGATGCAACTGGTGAACCGTTATAACGTAGGTCTGTATCAGGATTAATCTTATACCTAATTATATAACCTTGGTTATTTCCGACATTCTCCAATTCATCATACATTTTGAATGCATAATCTTTATATCCCCGTACTGCAGCTAATATACCTTTGACAATATCTGCTGATATCTTTGAATTAGCATAATGAGATTCATCAGCATATAAAACTGAGATATCCTCATCCATATTGTCTCCGACATAATGACTTGCTACTTGTAAATATGCACTGTCGAAAAGAGTATGTCTTTTCTCATGTACAAAGTCGTTAACAGAAAGTATATCTTCATGAACTGGTTGGCCTGAAGCCGTATCGTTCACATCGTGATATACTTCGTGTATTGTAAGTAACGCAGTCTTTAGCGGCACTTGGAGATAGAACTGTTCCATTTCGGTTTCATCATCATAATCGTCAATGATGCAATCGTATGGAAGTCTTCCTATAGAATCGGCAGGCAACCTTCTTAAGGCAGCCTTCCATTCTTCTCTGGTAAGAACTTTCATTCTATTCCTTCCTTCTTTGTATAGTCTTATTAGGTTCTATACATGTCTGTATTGTTTCCTTACCCCCATTAGACTCTCTAATAGGGGAAAAGGTTACAACATTTTTTCTTATACTATGCAATTAAATCGGCAACACATTTCTGTTCAAGTAAACGTGTACCTTTCCTCTCGCCTTTCATAAATGTATGTCCATCACGTATAGTGGCGACAAATTCATCTATGGCCTCCTGTGTAAAGATAGCTGATAATATTGGCAGATTTTCTACCATATTGATTACATCTAATTTCTTCTTAGGATTTTCATCCTTAAAGACCATAGATGTCATCTCACAGCTATCACTACAAAATGGTTCCCACATGGAGAACCCTTCTGTGTCGTACCCGAGTATTCTTTTACTCATGGATACACCACACCAAGAACATTCATTCATAATGTTCTCCTTTCTGTAGTAGTATCAGGACTTTCCTAATACCCTAGAGCCCACTGTTACATGGGCTCCGAGCTATAAGGTTTAGCTATCGTATGCTGGTACTACAGGAACATCTTCGTAGTGTCCACTCATACCATCTTTAACCGCGCTTGCATAAGCGTTGATTGCTTCATGGTTTTCAGTACCATCAATCCAAGCTAGGCCATGTACTTCTAAAGTTTCGAATATTACATCCTTAACTTCATCCATCTCAAGAGAGTCTGTTGACTCCTTAAGTTGGAAGACAGCACTTTGGCATTCGCCTAGGACTACAATGTCAAGATTCAATTCCAATGTAGTCTCTTCGACTGCATCCAGAATCTCATCAGCTTTTATGCCTACTGACATTAGTTGTCTCCTTTCTCCGAAAATATTACGTCTTCGGTTACGTTTAACGGTAGGTGGAATGGTCCATCTACCATTTCATTATGAAAGTGATAATTGAATGTTATGACTTCAAAGTCATCATCACTCATACCATCACTTGCAATAACAGGTGTTGATGGTGGCACGAAGCCACCACCCCCATCCATTAGTAGCTCGGGCATACTTACCCCTTTCTTCCTACCTTGAAGTAGGATTCATCTATTACAGAATCAAAGGTATCGTCATACCCTTTCATCTTTTCTTTGCGCAACTTAAGCTCTGCGCGTAGCTTTCTTATTAGATATAACATTCGTTACATCCTTTCCTTTTTGGGTAGAACTCCGAACGCTTCAGACAATTCATCCATAAATGATTCATCATTCATCAATGTTTCCTGAGTTTCTTGTTCCACCTCCTCTTGGGTTTTAACCTTAACAAGAACATCTCTTGCTTGGGCTTTCCCCACTTTGGATTCGAGGCCTTCTTTGAGTTGCTTTGCCATAAAGCTAGTCTCAGATTTGACTCTCTCCTCCTTCTCTTCAACGGTGTCACCCGGAAACATAAATTCCGAATTGATTAAAGCACTAGGCTTAACCACCGTCTTTTTCTTCTGAGTCATTAGTTGACTCCTTCCTCCTATCACCATAGATAGGTCAATGCCCACAGTTTCCTATGGGCATTATCTATCTACGCGTTTACCATTTGATTGGGCTATCAATAAAAGAAGCCTTATAAGCGGTTCTATTACAATATCCACATAACTCAAACGTCATTAGAGTCTTGTAATATTCGCTGTATCTTTCTTCTTTCTCGACAATTGGTTTGAACTCACCACATTTGTCGCAGAAGCTCTTTGGCTCTGGCATAGTTTCTCCTTTCTTATTCTTATCTGTATAGATAAGTCCATGCTCACTCTTGTAAATGAGCATGATTTACCTACTTTGTGAATCTGCTGCAATCTTTACAGCACTCTGCTCTTACTTGGCCTATCCAATACCATCCTCTTAAATGGCTATCAGGTAGTTTATAAGCAATCCATCTCATTGCTTTAGCAATTGGATTATTGGATTGTCCACCAAAGAACAGGAACACAAAGTCATAGAATTTATATTCCATAACTTTTCCTCTCTCTTATCTTTATAGATAAGTCAAAGCCCACAGTTTCCCATGGGCTTTATTTATCTACTATGAGATACCTCTTTGTTCCCACTTAAATGGGTAAGTATCTTTTAGTACCATATATAGGTCTGCCAACATTTGTGCATCATTCAATGCATTATGATGACCATCCTCATCATATTCTGTGTATTTCTTAGATAATGTTTCTAGTGATGTTCTCTTCCTTAGACCAAGTTTATAATGGTCCAAATAGCAATAGTCATCACCACATTTACATTTATCACGTAGATATTCTTTATACTCATGCTTAGTATCCATGAATGTTACATCTGGATATTCTAGTCCATAAGCATCTAGTGAATCTTTGATAACTTTAATATCAAAGCCAAATGCATTATGTCCAATGAGTATATTCCCATCCAATACACGCTTGATTTCTGGCCATATCTCATTAAGAGTAGGTTCTAGAAGCACATGAGTCTTTGTAAGACCATGTCCCCATTTAGAACCAGCATGACCAGTCCACCAAGGATAAGGAGATACCATATATCTTTCAGGTGGTCTGATTAACCAGTCATAAGTCTCTGTAGGTTTATTTACATTGACCATTGATAACTGGATTAAGTCATCAAACTTGGACGACTTAAAGTAATCAGTCCCATCCTGAAGGGATACGGTTTCCGTATCAAAAGCAAATACATTTTTCAATGTGCTCACTTCCTTTCTTGTATGTTATGTAAGGTGTACCCTCTATACACCAGAGAGTCCACTCATGGTAAAGGGGAACCACAAATGGACTCTAGCTGTATACACTTACAGGTACCACTGAGTCCTCAGTTTCCCAAGGACTCTAGCTACCTATATATATAGTCTGTAGTCTTTGCTTAGATTTCCAGTTCTCTGTATTGGAAAATCTGGCTCTTCTAAGAAATTAATGATAATCTCGGTAGCACCTGCTTGTACAGCAAGTTCCTCAACTGTCATTGACTCTTGTTTGAGCTCAAAGACAACTTGATTGTCAGTCAAGTCTATATACCAAGGTAAGTGTCTATGATTGTATACAAACTTTATATACAACCACATGAACTTTAAGTAGTTACTCAATGTTCATCCTTTCCTATGTAAAGTATCCCCTCTAGATACCACTGAGCCCACCCTTTCGAATGGGCTCTAGCTATCTATCGCCTATTATGTTTGATTGCTACATTCTTTACAAAGTGGTAAAGAACAGCTATCAACAATGGCCACATCCAAAGGTCAATACCATTAAAGATACCGTCTCCGTTTATGTCCAGATAAGCGTTAATCAAGTCAGCTGGTGACTTCATTAGTTAGCTCCTTTCTTTTATACATGGCCTGCATGCTCCTATGCCCATTGGGTCATAAGAGACTAAGTTCTTGCAGTCCGTCTTGTACATTGACCTACACCTTTTGGTGTACATCATATCTTTTGAACAACCAGTCCTCAATTCTGAGAGCTAGTAAACCTGCAATTGGTATCAATCCAATTACAGATATAATCATTAAGCTAAGTAACTTAATCATCAGTTCTCCTTTCCGGTATCCCCCTAGATACCACAGAGCCCTCAGTCTCCCAAGGGCTCGAGCTATCTAGTTATATTCTCTTATGGGTTTCATAAGTAATATTCCTTCCTTCTTTCTATTTGTTACAATTTATCCACACTCACTTCATGTATAGGTCCAAACACCCATCCTTTCTGCAAATTCAAAGGATTGCTAGGTCTAGATGTTTGGCCTATACACTCTGTATACCGGTCTCCGCACACGCGGGATACCACCTACTAGCTAGGGTCGTATAGGTTCTAATATAAGTGAAGTCCAATTTCTTCCTCCTCACTCTCACATGAATATATACATAAGGCTATCTCAACTCACCTTATTTCAACTCATGTCCTACAACAGCTCCGTTCATGCTGTACCTCCACTTTACTGAAGTAGGTTCTACCATATACTGGTGTAACTTCCTACACCTTATACCCTAGGTAGGCCATCCGGTTGTATAGATGGTTCGTTTCGTTTAGTGTTACTCTGTCCTGTTATTGGCTTATACTCTCTCACCGTCCTACTTCTATCCTTAACCGACTGTTTCCAGCCCTCAATTTTCGGCTTCACATGACCAAGAGTTAGGCATTGTTTTATCGTCTGATATGACTATAAGTTGTCAGTTACTATGTAACCGTGAATGTCTTGAACCTCCATCCATAGTCCTTATGGAAGGAGTACACCCTAGGGGGGGTATTAAATCAAAAACAATCAATACTCTATCCCACTAAGCTCCCCGTAAATTTTTTTCTAGTTTTCTCTGTAGAGGTGAGAACGTCACCCCCCTATCCCCTACTCTCCACCTCTCTTGTGTTATGATTTTGGTATGGCAAGACCAACGAAATTAACCCATGATGTTATTGAGGATATATGTAACTGGCTTAAGTTAGGTTACTATCAAGAAGACGCAGCAACTATGGCTGGGATCTCTGCATCTACCTTCTATGATTGGATGAAAAAGGGTGATGAGGGTCAAAAAGCCCTAGAGTCTGGGACTTCCTCTTCCTTACCAGCAATACAGGAGGACAGTGAAATAGAGATTGTTAACATGTATTCGGAGTTTTCGGAGGCAGTAAAAAAAGCAAGAGCAGAGGCGGAAGGCGCGCATCTACGTAATATCCGCAGGGCAGCAGACAATGGCACATGGCAGGCGTCGGCTTGGTGGCTCGAGAGGTCTTTCCCTAAAAAGTGGGGTAAACGTAATACTCTCGACATATCGGATGGGAACGAGGAGATACAGTTCCAAATAGAATACGGGGATTAGTCAAGCTCCCCACACATACATTTCCGTTTTTAACGTTATTTCGTCTATACACCCCTGTATCCTAGAAACCAGAGGTATTTGAAAAAAAAATTTTCGGATAGGCTTGAGTAAATAAAGGCTTTAGTAGTCCGAACTGTACTAAAGATGCAATAAAATCAAGGAATAAAGGTATTAGGTTGGTTCTGATGTGTATCTACTGTGTATGTCTTGTTAAACCTATTAATCTTGTGTAATCATTGTTAAGGTTATATCAGTAAATGAGGAGTTTTTATAGCGACGCTGGCTGATATCCTACAAATCCCTGAATTTTACAAGGATGCTAACTGTGTAGGAGAGGAACAGGACTTGTTTT
>MDTE01130727.1_pt1 | contig 11199 bp, 7 predicted proteins | sample 811231 | NCBI WGS metagenome assembly MDTE01 (sample SAMN05326651, study PRJNA326480) | marine metagenome | isolation source: seawater | place: Indian Ocean: Red Sea | collected 2010 | reverse complement strand
GGATAGCTGGAAGAGTCGGTAAGTCTACCACAGCATCAATAGCAGGTAGTTGAGGTAACGCCCCAGGAGCAGGAGGGGGATTAGCAATCAACTTCTCCGTTATCTCAGCAATTTCTCTTTGCTGCTTACGCTTCATCCTTCTTTCTAGTCGACTGTTTCCTTGTCCAGATTCAGCCTTATTCTCTAGTGTTTCTGCAAGTGAAATTTCATTTTCTTCTACAATTAATTCTTCACCAGAGATGACATCAACCGTAGATTGAACAACTAACTCCTCAGAATCTAGATTAATGGCTAAATCTGCATCGTCGTCTTCTATGTCAACCATAATTTCGATTCCATCGTCATCTTCTGCCAATTTACTTTGAACCACAAACTCTTCTTCTGTCCTGCGTCTAAACGAACGAACTGAAACTACTAGAACAACAAAAAGAATAGTCATAACAATCAAAGATGAGAACAAAATTAACTGTTTTGTTTGTCGATCGCCAGGCAAGGGTTCTAACAAGGAATCCAAGAATGACTTAGATGATTCTTCCGGTGCTTCTGCTTCTAGAGAAACTATGCTTCTAAGTGACATTACTCCACTACTTGATGAAACAACCATAATACCATCAGCATCCAATCCGGCATAGCCTAGAATGAAACCTTCGCAAATCATATTTGATAAAGCGAATTCCATTCCGTCGGAGGAATCGTAAACTGTACCATAATGTGTCATTGGCCCATATACATTGATTTCATCATAGAGAACTTGAACCATTTCACCATCAGATGATAATATGACGTTGCTAACTCCTTGGGCATCAATAAAGGATGTCTCTCCTTCCGACCATAAATTATCAGTAACAATATATGCAACTTCAGCAGATGCACCACTGCCTTCAATCCATGATGCGACGAGTATATCCTTGCCGCCCTGTTTGATAACAACCAATTCAGCGCTGCTTGCATAATCACCTACTGAATACTGGAAAGACCAAGAGGATCTCCACTCTTTACCATGAGCATACATTAACCCAACTCTATCTAAACCTGACACATCGTTACGTATTTCTTGATATAGGATGTGTAAATTTTCTTCACCAAGAGCAATTGCAAGGGAGTCTCCTTGGGAAGGCCTAATGTCAATTCCATTCAAAACTTGACTATAACTCCAAGAACTTTTTACTTGAGGTGTATCAGAAATTAATACAAAAATCGACGTTATATCTTGCCATGAACCTCCAGTTGCGATGTCTCGGTGATATCCTCCTATTACCATTCTATCACCATTTTGAGTTAATGCGAGACCCCAATATTTTCCTTCTGATAATTTCAACGGTGTCATATGACTTTGAATAGAAGTGGTCTCCCCTGCACTAGTTATTGATGTAAAGGAAATATCGGTCATAAAATAACCATCTTGACTTAATTTATTTTCAGTCCATGCTGCATAAACCAGTCCATCGTTTCCTTTCAATACAGCTAATTCACCAGCCCAGGAATCGGCTAACTTAACCTCACCAGGCATAGATAAGGAATTTGTTATCGTTCTAACTCGTAGTTCACCATCAATGGTGGTAAACAATAACCCGCCTTCGCCAATTCCAACGAAATCCAAGACCGATTCACTAGAAATCAAATTTAATCTAACTGGAGAACCTAAGTTCACATTATCAACAACTACATTGAATCGCTTTTCACTAAATTCTGTTTCAACACCATCGCCTTGTAATACAGCCCTAAATTCATTGATTCCTAAGACGGATCTTGTTGCGTTAATTGGGAATGACACCTCTTCATACCCTGAACTAGAGGTTGAACCATCGATTTGTAAAATCATTTCCTGTCCAACGTTTTGCCAATCAGTTGTTTCTCCATCTTCGACCTTCATGTATAATTTCATCATTAAATTTGTAGCATCAGTCTGTCCAAGATTGTCGATCCTGACCACTACGTTGTATGGGCTATCAGGTGCTGGAATAAGTGGGAGCGTCCTAACTGAACCGGGCATGAATCTTAGTGTTGGCTCAACAGGTCTCTCAGTAACCTCGAAATTAAATGAATACGAATTATCATCAGTATTTACATCTGAATGTACATTTGAAGGGTCGATAGTAATCAAGACCTCATGATTTCCTACTTCAGTAGCCCACCAATAAAGCGTCAAAGAATGACTTTCACCCTCGTCTAAATTGTCTATTGTCATCTCGGAAGGATATATGTCTGAACTTTCACCGGGTGCTTGTAATTTAACGAATACATCATTCACATCTAAATCTCCAACATTGGCTATACTAAATTGAACTGTGAGAACTGTTCCGGCCACTGCAGATTGCATTGGAAGACCAACTTCATCCTTAATCTCGACAACTCCGACAAATATGAAATCAGGAGCAGCAGGCTGATTATCGATGTTAAAAGTTCTTCTAACATCATCGGTTTTTACACCGCTTTGATTTACCATTCTAAAGCTGATTTTGGTTGAGCCATCCGGAACTTCTCTAGAATCCCAAGAGAATGTCCAATCTTGATTGCCAACATCCATTTCTGGTAGGTCAACTCCAAACTGCCATTCACCACTATCGACTTTAAACTCGATATAATCATGCTCTACACCTTCAACGGTTCCTGAGAAATCAACATTTCCTTGAATGTCGGAGCCAACTGTAGGACTCGCTAAAGTAATGCCCATTCTTGCTAGGTATACTTTGCGATAATCTACTGCAGATTCTTCTTCTGTCTCGGTATTAAACGCCCTAACACTAACCAAAACATGGTCTTCATCTATATCAATCCAGTCTGACTTGATGGTTACGTCTAAGAACCAATTTTCAAGATCTCCTCCTGCAATTGTCCATGGCTTAAGTTCCCTCTCATTATTAGAACCTAAACGCTGCAATATATTGACTTGAATTTGGTCATATTCTACATCTTCTGGGATATCAGTTGTTCCTGAAATAGTTACCCTATTTCCTTCAAGCCACCAAGATCCATTGGTCGGTTGAGAAATATCAACGTGGTCGCCCGTACCGTTACTTGGTGGTGGAATGACTACATCAACTCCATCAAGCGGAGTACATGGTTTGTTTAATGCAAAATCTATAGCGCAGGAAGCATCAATTAGTCCAAAACCCCATCTATCGTTCCATCTATCTGAAACACCGGTTTGTGAGGCTTTATCTTGTTGAACTTCGGATGAATTTCTAATTATATCTCTAATTTCAAGAGCGTCTAATGATGGATTGGCTTCTATTACAGTCGCTACAACACCTGAAGCAATTGGAGTAGCCATACTTGTACCAGATTTTTCTTCGTATCCGGTGTCCGCTTCTGGCCTAGGTGCGCCTGGAAAAGAACTACCTGTTGCCGCCGAAGCAGATATTATATTCGAACCAAAAGAAGTGATATCCGGTTTTAATTCATCCCATTCATCATCATCGTTATCACTTAGTCTAGGCCCATAATTTGTGAAACTAGAGAGCCCATCATCTGTTCTATTTATTGTACCAAAGTCACTTACTGAGCCAACAGACAAACCATAATCAGCGCTAGCTGGAGAGGGTACTCTTTTAGAACCGTCATTACCCATTGCAATTACACAGACAATATTTTGATCTAAAGTAGCGTTATTGACCAGTCTTGCTTCTCCACCTGTTCCATTATCTCCTTCATCATCAGGATTGAGAGGAGAAGATACTGAACCGAATGACATTGAGCCAATCTGAATCCCTTGAGCAGAGGAATTGTGACCCCAGTCTTTGTTTGCGTTATTTATCATCCACTGGATTCCATTAAGCGAGTACTCAGAATTGGTTCCACCGACATCTGTTAAAACCTTGATATCGACAAGATATGCACCAGGAGCAGTTCCCATGTGAACTCTAGATGCATCTCCTGTACCCAAAGCTGATCCTGCAACGTGAGTTCCATGACCTTGACCGTCGTCTGGATCTTGGCTTCCATCCGGGTTTGATGCTGTAGAAGTTGCATCATAACCACCAACCCACTTGTGGTCATCGTATGAAGTTGGATTATCAACATCTGGATCATCGTCAATATCATCGAAATCATTCAATGAGCGGTGCTCATTATCTACTCCGGTATCTAAAATTGCGATAACAACTCCATCGCCGGTGTAGTCTCTCTCATAGGCTGAAGCTGAATAAACATCTGAAGGTAAAGAGCGGGTTGCTCTAGAAGCAACGTCATTAGTTGGAACCATTACATTTTGCATTTCAATTACAACAACCCCTTCAAGGTGGTAAATATCCATCAATGCACTGACTGGAACTTTATCGACGACGATAGAATCAATGCTATCCATAATTTGAAACCAGGCCCCGCCATGTTCACCCACCCATGAATGTTGGTCTAGTGTTTCCTTGAGTTTGCTTGCCTCTATTATACCTGGATGCCAGGCATAATCGACTATAATCGCAACTGTTTTACGTCCATCTTCACCAATAATTGCAGTAGGTGAGATTGACTGTTGACCTGCCAAAACTCGTTGTAATCTATCATCCATTCCATTCCAATCTAAATCAGGTCCGTAAGATAACCACCATTCATTAGCCTCTGATGCAGGTTGAGTAGTTCTTAGATTGGTTCTAATTGGTCGCTCACACAAATCTTCACCACACATCAACGGAGGTAATCCTTCAATCAAAATAGGCTCAGTGTGAGTATTTTCTGCAAATTCAACTAGGTCTTCACTAGTCGCATTTACGCTAAAGGCTGACATGCTAGAAAAGAAAAATAGTAAGACAATAAACAGAGCCATACGCTGCATTTTACTACTTTGGTTTCTAAGCGGCATACCCTTCCCTGTGTTAGTGGAGTACGATATATGCTTTGAGAGTATCCTTTATCCGTGCCTTCCCCAGCCCCTTTAGGGGCTTGGGAAGATTTCTCGGAATCAAGGCCAACTGAAATGTTCAGGGTCGTGCGAACATTGCATGTGCGGCCCGTCAAATCTTTCAATAACGCCAACATTATTTCCACAAACTGGACATTCGGCTCGATCGGATATATGTTCCATCCATGCAAGCCTAGTTTCAGGCTCATCACTCGATTCAAGCAAGCTTTGCATCGCTTCTCGAAGATTCTTAGGAATCTCAAATCCTCCGGAAGTCCAGGGGTCTTCTAGCTTCTCTAAATCTTTCATTGATTCTTTCATTCTTCGCATTCTAGCAAATATTTCGGGCGATCCAGATGGTCCTCCATCCTCAACGCCTAGCGGTGTCGGACCACCTCTAGCAACCACGGGAAGAAGAACATATGACAACACAAAGCCCCCTAGGTGAGCCATATGAGCAACATCACTTGGCCGTGACAAGCCATAGTTAGAATAGGCCCTCAATACCTCGATTGCAAAATAGAATAATGCTAAATATATAACTGGCCATTTTCTAATCAAAATTAGTGGAAAAGGAATCTCGTCCTTGGGCCAACCCGCAAGATAAGCACCAAAAAGTCCGAATGCAGCACCCGATGCACCAAGTGCTGGTGTTGTTGAATCCATATTGAATAAGAACCATGCAAACGAGCCTCCAAATAGACCAATCAAATATATCATAGTGAAACGCTTCATACCAAGCCGTTGTTCTAAAGGAATTCCAACCAGTGAAATAACCAGAATATTCCCTAAAACATGGGTAGCATCAAATTGACTGTGTAAAAATCCCGCTGAGAAAAAAGTGATCCAGCCAGAAGGATCTGTTGCTCTTGACGGAATCATCCAAAAATCATTCCATAACCAAACGTCAACCCATCCTTGACGTGCAAACATGGTCCAAATAACTTGAACTAAATATCCTAGTAATAGTCCAACTGTAATTGATAATGCAATTGATGTTTTATTTTTGATGGCATAGAATATTGGCCAAAATATTGCGCACAACCAAACTATGAACAAAGCCCATTCCACAGTTCCGAAGGATGACAGGTGGGCGTCCATGGCGTTGCTTCTAGGTCTTCTCTTTTGAATTACCCGAAATATTGTATTAGGAAGGATTCATTTCTAACCCTCGTCTCGGCGAATCATGACTGACCCTCTTTTGGAACTCAACGGAGTTACAATTCGACGGGGTACTGAAATCGTTTTATCAGATTTTAATCTCTCTATAAATAGTGGCGAATGCATTATTCTAAACGGTGAAAACGGCTCGGGAAAATCCACAGTAATCGAGGCATCGGCAAGACTTTTACCCATGGAGAGTGGTAAAGTTTTACACCACAATAAAATGGTTTTTGATTTCGAAGGACGAAAGAAGAAACCAATTTTCCCATTCGGACTTACACTACAATCTAACTGCTTAGTCCCTAGTCAAACAATTAGTCAACATCTGGAAACTGTTTGTGAAATTTCTCAATCTAATTTCGATTTCTTGCCAATCTTAGAAATGTATGGTTTATCTCACAGGAAGCATGACAAAATCGCGTATCTTTCAGGTGGTCAACAACGTAAAGTGTCTGTTATTGCGGGGCTAATTCCAGCCATGGTTTGTAATGAACCAAGACTAATAATTTTGGATGAACCAGATTCTGGATTGGACGACAAATCAATTGATGTACTAATCAATCATGTCAATCAACTCAGAAGTGCTGGTAACGGTTTTCTTATCGCTACTCACGATAGCAGGCTATTCAAATGTGCTACTAAACTTAACAACCTAAAGGAAGAAATCGAACAAACCCCGATTGAATCAAAACCATGGGAGAATCATGGTAAATCATCTCCAACGAGGTTTATTTCACTAAAAATGGGTTGGCAATACAATATTTCAACTCTATCAAACATTCAGCGTAACTGGCTTGCAGCATTGTTATTGATTGGCGGATTGCTCTCTTTGGTAGAACCTCTTTCCATCTCAGAAAATGAAGTTCTTCTAGTTGGTTTCACACTTTCATCAGCTCTAACTATTGGTCTTGTAGGAGACCCTGTAATCTCGTTGCTATACGAACAAAGGGCAATTGACTGGTGGAGAAGTCAAGTACAAATCCTTCCCAATTCTAGTGTTGAATCATTTCTTAGTGGCTGTATATTGACTCTGTTTTCAATGCAAATTTTCTTAGAAAATTTGGAGTGGAGCATAGTTTTAATTGGTGGAATTATCGCATTATTTACTACCACATTTGTTAGTTTCTTACAACTTAGCACAATAAGACTAGCACGCTCAAATGCAGTCTTTATTAGACTACTTACACCAATTCTAATTCTGCCTTGGGCTTTGGTAGTAGATTATTGTGCTACGCTGATTTGATTAAGGTGCAAGTTGAAAAGGAATGCCAATGACGCAAGGTTGATGCGCATACGTACCGGGGAGTTGTTACTAATTACCGGTTTTTCTGGCATTATGCTAACACTATTCTTAGCACTAAAGTGGGTCCCTAGTGTGTCTATTGATGCATTTTCTTCACCTACAGCACAAAGAATATTCTATTGGCATGTTCCTTCTGCATTAGCCGCATATATCGCCTTCGGTGTTCTTTTCGTAGGTTCAGCATTATGGATTTTCAAACGAAGCCCTCTTGGTTGGAGATTACATGTGGCTGGAGCAGAAGCAGGTCTTGCATGTGGTTTAATGGCAGTTTGGTCAGGATGTATATGGGGGGCAGCTGAGTGGGGAACTCCATGGGATTGGAGTGATGTTAGACTCAATACATTTGGACTACTAACTCTTCTAGCCTTGTTCTTGGTACTTGGTAGACAAAGTCAGCCGGATGGTGTTGAATCAAGAGATACGTTCTCCACATTTGGGTTGTATGGATTTGTTCTGGTGCCGATTTCTTACATCGCTACTAGAATTTGGCAAATAAGGCACCCTGGACCAGTTGTTGGAGGTGGTGCCGAGAGTTCATTATCCTCGAAAATGGGTTTTGTTCTACTCATCGGGGTTATATCGTTTACAATTTTAATTATTGGACACATTATGATGTCTGCAAAAATCACAGAATATGAACAACGATTAGAACGTCTTCAAAATGAATTAGATGGGGGGATTTGATGGAAGGAATGACTTACCTTACTGTGGCATATTTAGGAATGATTTTTGGATTAGCGATTTGGACTTGGACAGTAGTGACCCGAAGTCAGAACCTAGAATCAAGGATTAAGGCACTTGAAGAGAGTCTAGATCTAAAAGAATTTGACAAGGATATTATTACTTCAAAATACAACCATGAACAAGAATAGTAAGCCACAGGTTCAATACTATGGTTTCAATGCCTCGTAATGGTGAGTTGGTTTTGTCAGACTTAGGAGATGATTTCTGCTTGGTCTGTGGCGCCCCTCCTCCACTTTTCGGAGAAAGGTTGTGCGAGCCATGTCTGAGAAAAAGAATACATTTGGCAGAGGTGCCCGAAAATGTACCTTGGGTTAGATGTGCTAGGTGTGGAATTGTCGAAATTCAAGGTAAATGGGTTCAACTTGATGAAGAAGAAATATGGGATGAATTGGTTCAAAGGAATCTAAAATTTCACGTCGATGCAGAGGATATCAAAGTAGCGATTGAAACTAGAAAAATATCAGACCGTCACACAATGATTTATCTCCAGTTAGAAGGAGTGATAGAGGATTTACTTTTCCAAGAAGAACATAAAATGAGGGCTAGAATGGCCAATGGTGTATGTTTAACATGCACTAGAAAAGCAGGAAATTATTTTGAAGCAACCGTTCAATTACGCTCGAGTGGAAGAAAATTATCTGAAGATGAATATGTCAAATTAAGATCAACGCTGGATGATGTTCTAGAAACACTGTCAGATGACCCTATGTTTTTCATCACCAGTGAAGGCCCTGTAACTGGTGGATATGATATTGTTCTAGGAAGCAAAGGACTAGCGAGATCATGGGGCAGACATTTGGTCAAAGAATACGGAGGCCAGACTGTTGAAACAAATTCTACAGTCGGGCGAAAAGATGGAGTTGATGTTACTAGATTGACCCTTCTTTATCGAAAGCCAGGATATGATTTGGGTGATGTAATTAGATGGCGTGACAATCTTTGGAGAGTTTCAACTTGGACAAGAGAAGGTGCTATTGTCGATAGAGTTGACAGACAGGAGAGAACTGGAGCATCATGGCGAGACCTAGAATCGGCAAATGTAGTTGCTATGATGCATGAACATATTTCAGTCGACTTGATTGACCAAGATTCTTCTGTGGGGGAATTCCTAGATCCACAAACCTGGATAATGGCATCGGTTCGTCTACCATGGGACCACAACGCCAGTAAGAAAATTAGATTAGCAAGGATTGATGGGGAATGGTTAGCGCTTCAACACCTTTCGGTTGATGAAAATTTTGCAGGAGATGAAAATATTGAGTGAAAATAATCAGAACCTAGATATCATAGAGTTATCGAAAATGCTTGATTCAGAAGATATGATTGGATTCACTAGAAAATTTGTTGATGACTTTGAGAAAGGTGTTAACAGTATTAGTGTCGAACGATTTCCGTGGATTGCTGAAATCGCTAATGAAAATTGGAATGGAATTATTTGTCTAGGGATGGGTGGTTCTGCTGCTGGAGGAGATTTCCTTTCATCTTTATCCAACTTAGATGGTAGAATTCCAATACATATCCAGAGAGATTACACAATGCCTTCATGGTGGAATAGTTCATGGCTGGTTCTTGCCACTTCACACAGCGGCAATACCGAAGAAGCACTGGCAGCAACCGAAATTGCTCTGAACGCAGGTGCTACTGTAATCATTATTTCAACTGGTGGAATGTTGGCTGGAATGCCTGAAATTTTTACTCGCTGTCACTTAGTACCGTCTATTGGAGGACAACCACCGCGTTCTGCATTTGGTCATATTTTTAGTAGACAACTCGGCTTACTCAGAGAGATTGGCGCACTACCTAAGCCTAACAGAGATATCGAACAGCAGATGATTGACAGACTCAAAGAAGCATGCGATGGTTTTGATATTATCAAAGACCCTAATGGTGATTTGGTTGAACTTGCCTCATTTATGTCAAGTAATCCAATCGCTCTGGTTGGTCCTACTGAATTACTTCCCGCATTAAATCGTTTCAAAAATCAACTCAATGAAAACTCAGCAAGATTTGCTAGAATTGGAGTTATTCCTGAAATGAACCACAATGAAAGTGTAGCTTGGGGTGGTGTTGGGGGTGATAAAGATCCTGATGCAGACCAACAAGTATTGTTATTCTTAACATGGGATGGAATGCATGACAGAGTATCAGATAGAATAGACTGGATGGTTGCACATACTACAACTGATTATGCATGGAAAATGCATGGAGAAGGCTCGACACTGCTTGAATCTTTATTGCATTTATGCATTGTAATGGATTGGATATCTATCGCCCTAGCATTGATGCATGGTAAAGACCCTGCAGCGATAGGTCCTATTTCTGCGTTAAAGGACTTTTTGAATTCAAAGAATTAATTATTTCAAAAAGGCTGACTGTAAATCAGTACAAATCCCCCAAGATAATCCTCGGGTCCGGATATTTTTTCAATGCCGACTTAATCTCGCTTTTCTCAACAACACCTGGTAAATCAAAGGTTTCGGGTTCCTCAAGGGATAACTGGAAATGTAAATGTGGGGGCCAACCACCATTTTCAGATTCACTGCCTATTTTGGCAATTACATCACCTGAATTAATCTTCATTCCTATTTCCAGCCCGTTTAGGCTTTGTTTGGAAAGATGGCCATGTAATACCCAGAATTTATCTGAACTGCTTTCGAGAGATAATTCAGATGATTTTATCAAATCAATATCATGCTCGGTAATGATTGTTGGGCCATATGAGCCATCTTCAGGATTTATCCCAAAACTGTGTATTTTTCCATCAGCGAAAGCATAAACGGGGGTATCTACAGGTGCACCAATATCAATTCCAACGTGAATATTTCTAACTCCACCAAATATTTCGGTTTCATACATGCCTGGTCGAAATTCATTGTATCTTCCAATTTGATACTCAAACGGGCACTCCCATGACTTATCTTCACCTCTAGTGAAATCGAAAACCCAGTACTCTTCAGGTAGATTTACTACCGGATGGAATGGTTCTGGAACTACGACCATGACACTGTGAAAGTGTCTTTTCTTTTGATTCTTAGCCGAACTATCAAGACCTAGAGCCTCCGCGCAGAGCCATGATTCTCACAAGTTTTATCGTTTTACTTGTGAGTTTACTTCCAGGTTATGCACTTTGCAAAGTCCTAGATGCTAGTGC
>MDTE01136207.1_pt1 | contig 11200 bp, 5 predicted proteins | sample 811231 | NCBI WGS metagenome assembly MDTE01 (sample SAMN05326651, study PRJNA326480) | marine metagenome | isolation source: seawater | place: Indian Ocean: Red Sea | collected 2010 | reverse complement strand
GCGTATATTAGTTTTTCAGTATTTGCTTTAGCCATTGCATATGCGATGTCCCTATTCAAAGGGATTTGTTCCTCAGTCCATCGGCCCTTATATGCATCTATATTGTCCCCACACCAGTCTTTTTCCGTGAAAACGTAACCTTCATCACGAGGATGTCCGACGGCCGCGAAGGACGACGTAAAAACGAAGCGTTTCACACTGCCTGATTTTTTTACTGACTCGATAACGTGCGCATTCTCCCTAAAACAACCGTCGTAGACTTCTTGAGGTGTCTCTCTATTGAAACCGACGGTTGCGCCGGCGTGAATTACAGCAGTAGCTCCGGCAAATGCCTCGTCATAGCTGCCGGCGGCAAACAAGTCAGCCTCGTAAAGAGATACGCTGCCTCGTAATTCCTCATCATTCAGTCGCGAAAGGTGTTCGGTCTTTGCGGGATTCTTGGTATCCCGCACGCACGCACGAACTTCATATCCCTGCTCGACACAGTCTCTGACGATCCAGGCCCCGATATAGCCGCTCGCTCCCGTGACTACGATTGGGCCACTCGCAGGCGACACTGCAAAATGATTCCTGATCATGAACCTTTTACCTCGTTTCCCTCCAATTGTTAGTGGGTAGATTCAGAATTAGCCGCAAAACTTTCCCATAGCTAAGCGAATCAGGATTTGCGAGGGTTTTCAATAGATAAGGCCTCCTGCGACATTAGAAATAGCATCGACGCTGGATCTGAAACTACGCACGCAAAAAATAGCATTAGATGATTTCGATGTTTACTATTCAAGGCAGAACGCAGCACAAAAAACTTCATGCTTCGAGCAGCAGACCGTTGCACCAACAGCTGAACTTGCTAAGTTACCCTGTAACTCTCATTATTCTTATTTGAAAGATTTTGTAGCCCTATGGTCATGACAAAAACTTCGCAACAAATTGGATTGGAATTGTGGGTTAGCAGTGGTTTGTTAAGAGGAGCGAATGGTCGCTCCAAGACTCTTTATCAGGCGATTCGCAGAAAATAGAAATTATGGTGTCATGTTGTGAGCTTCGGAAGTTACCAGTCGGAGTGATAGGGAGGCCCGTCCAGCGATGTTACTAACCGATGGCCAGGTTCAAAGCTTTATTCGTTCAGGCTTAATGGAGATAGCGCTACCTGATCTGGACCATGTCCATCACGAAGTAAACTCTCGCTTACGCGAGGTGTGTGAGGCTGAATCTCATCATGGGAATAACATATTACCCAGGATGCCTGTTCTCCAGCGAGTTCTTCGGCACGAGAAAATCCATGGCGCTCTAATTTCGCTTCTTGGATCGGATTATCTTATTCATCCACATAGAGCCATTCACAGGTCTACGCCCATAGCAGAGGGTCTAGAAGACTTTTCGTTAAGCTCAAACAGACATTTAATGGGTGCTGGATCTACTGCAACCTCGCTCTGGCATCAGGATGCCCAAAGCCCTCTTGCCCGAGCTCGTCATCATTCTCCTAAGTTTCTTTTAGGATTCTATTTCCCGCATGAGGTTGATACCTCCATGGGCCCTACAAGATTTCTCCGGGCGAGCTACTGCGATAACGGGCCTGATCTGAGCAGAGAGATCTATCAGCCTGACCGCATTAGCGCGGGTACTTTCTTTCTTGCTCACTTTGATATTGCACATGCAGGATTTCCAAACGTCTCAAAAGACGATCGTTTTATGCTCAAGTTTGTCTTCGCGAGAACAAGTTCTCCTGCCGCTCCAAGCTGGAATAATGAGAGCGATATTTGGCGTTCGGATGAGCACCAATCGGTTGAGTCATCACTACCTGAACCAACTGCTATTTATATTTGGAATCGTATGCTTGGCCAAACCAATCCCAGATTGGTTTCCGAGCAGCCAGGGTCGAGCGTATCTGAAGAGATAACACCCCTGAACGAGCGGTTGCGGCTAATTTATGATTCGAAAAAAGGCCAGTCTTTGGCGGCCAGTCTTGACGCCCTTAGATTGATTCAAGGCGAAAAAAAGCATGAAAGATTGCAAGAGGGTTTGCGAGACAATACCCATGGCAACCCCATTCGCTGGAATGAGAGAGCCATAGTTATGGAGGTTGCAACCTATCGACTTGCGGCTTTGGGTTCCGAATCCATGGATGCGGTTCACTCTCTTATCGAATCAGGAGATCCATGGCTCCAGGTAAACGCTGCATTTGTTGCGGGTGAAATAACGAGCGGCGAGAGTGAGCGATATCACTGTGTGACTGAGCTGCTCGAGTCTTCACACCATCAAGTGGTTCGTCAAGCGATTGATGCTCTCTCTTTTATGAAATTCAACGATCATTGCAATATTTTGCGACAACTTAAAAAATTGGTTGCGAACAAATTACCGGACTGGAGAAGTGCGCAAGTTCGGAGAGGCTGGACTGCTGCAGACCAGATAGACATGAATATAGCGATGTTTGTCTTGGCCAATTGCAAGCAATGGGATGCTGAAGACTTAATTAGTATTTCAGCCATTATTTTACAAAGTTCTAACGATTACGCGTCGTCAATAGTCGCTGAGGCATTGATTCGTTCTGAGAGTTTAAAGGCACAGAAACACGCGATTAGTTATTATCAAGATCGTGCTTGGAATACCTCTCTGCTCGGTGAGCATAGAGCCTATTAAGACTATATAGTCGAAAAATACCTGACTGATCGTTCAGTTAGTACTCCTACGAATTTCCTCTTGAAGCGTCAATGGCGTACTCCCCCGCCTCGACTAAACGGCCGCGACTGAGCAAATTGCTGGCTCTGAACTCGTGCGGGCTTGGCATGTAGTATTGGGCAGATATTCAAAGACTTTAACCCTTTACGCTCTTTAAAAATTCGTTTTAAAGTCCTAAGGTCAAGTACGACCGTTATTTGCATGAAAAAAAGGAGAAGTAGCATGCTCAGCATCAAAGCAGTTTGGTTTTCTGGCTCTCATTCACGGGATACCACCTTCTCCCTATTAAGATCTGGCCACGGGCCGATAGCGCTTCAACCCACTAGACATTGCCCGTTTTATTGGGGCTTTCTCAGGTGGTTTGTAGTCTTTGCCTTTTTTTCTCTCGCCGCTTGTTCGGGAGAGGCTCCTGAGGGAACAGCCAGTAAAGAGCCGCGATTCGAGGGTATGCCCCAAACCGAGGTTGTAAAATTAGCGGGCGCGCCTCTCTTCGAGGGTATGAGTGATTACAGTTATCCCATTTCGTCGGAAGGGTCCTATGTTCAAAGGTATTTTGATCAAGGCATGGTGCTCGCTTTTGCTTTTAATCACGCCGAATCTGTTCGAAGCTTCCGAGCAGCCCAAACTCTCGACCCAAATTGTGCGATTTGCTTCTGGGGCGAAGCATTGGCTACTGGACCTAACATTAACGTCACTAGCAAAGGCAAGGTGATCATGTCGCCCCAAGAGCGAGTGGCAGCCTTTGCCGCGATCCAAAAGGCAATCAGTCTCAAGCAGTTTGCAAATGTAAAGGAAAGAGCCTTGATCGAAGCTTTGTCGTCTCGCTATAACGGTGATGCCGAGACGCCTCGCGAGCCCCTTGATTTAGCCTGGGCCAAGGCTATGGAGCGGGTCGCAAACGTTTACCCAGATGATGCCACTATTGCTTCGATTTACTCTGAGGCTCTGATGAACACGATGCCCTGGAACTATTGGTCGGACGATCTCACCGCCAAACCTGAAACACAAAAGGTGATTGATGCTCTAGAAGGGGCGCTCGAGAAGGCTCCTGATCATCCGCTTGCCCTGCATTTATATATCCATGCTATGGAGGCTTCTTCAACTCCTGATCGGGCCGAAGCTGCGGCAGACCGACTAGCTAACCTTGTCCCAGGGGCAGGGCACTTAGTGCATATGCCTGCTCACATCTATTACCGGATTGGTCGATATAACGATGCGGTACTGGCAAATGTTCGGGCAGCGGATGTTGATGAAGCCTACATCGAGGCCTGTAATGCTCAGGGTTTTTACCCGGCGCTTTATTACCCGCACAATATACACTTCTTGTGGTCAGCTGCGACCATGCAAGGACAAAAGGATCTATCAATCCAAAGTGCGCGACGGGTAGTAGACAACGTGCGCGTTGAGCAGGTTCAACAATTTCCGACCATTGAATTTTTTAGGACAGTTCCTCTTCTGTCTTTGGTTCGGTTTGGTGAGTGGGATACGATCTTGGCCGAGCCTGCACCTCATTCAGACTTAAAGTTTTCCCAAGCGATTTGGCACTACGCACGGGGCGTTGCTCAAGCTGCTCAAGGCGATTTTGCTGCTGCTGAGCAAAGTGCTCGGAAGCTTGCTGAGTTGAAAGGTGATGTCAAAGTCAGCTTTCTCGATAAAATGGATTACCCAGGTTCTACGTTACTATCGATCGCAGAATACCTACTTGCTGGCGAGATGGCTTTTCGGAGCGGTAGGTTCGACGACGCAATTCCCCAGTTTGAGCAGGCTGTAGCCGCCCAAGAGACTTTGCCTTACACCGAGCCACCTTTTTGGTATTACCCGACGAGGCAGTCGCTCGGGGCGGCACTGCTGAAGGCAGGTCAGCTTGAGGAAGCTGAAGCTGTCTACCGTCGAGATCTCGCGGATCACCCACATAACGGCTGGGCGCTGTTTGGGCTCATTCAAACGCTTGATGCTCAAGGCAGAACCGAAGCGGCCGACGAGGCTAGAAAGCACTTTAAAAATGTGTGGCAGTTCGCGGATGTTACCCTTTCTAGTTCTATAATTTAGGCATTGGGGCAGAGTTAAGTAGAACCTCGCCTGGGTAGTAAAGTTTGTGAATAGAAACACTCACGAATGGTCTACTGCTGATTCGATGTTTGCTTGGCCTTTGACGTGAACCTTTGACGCCCAAGGTGCTCGGTTTTAGGGAAAATAGGTCTACGGGTGGTAGAAGACCCACATAGGCTAGGAAATTATTGCTTGCTGGACAGCGCTCTATTTTTAGCTTTTGAGAGAAAATTAAGGAGACTTCATGTACGACCTCATCATAAGAAACGGAACCGTCATCGATGGGACCGGGGCTGATCGAAAAGTAGCTGATATCGCGATTTCGAAAGGTCGGATCATGAAGGTGGGTGGGGTGCTTGAACGCGCTAATAATGAAATCGATGCCAAGGGTAAGCTGGTTACGCCTGGCTGGGTAGATATTCACACTCACTATGACGGCCAGGCCACGTGGGATCCTATCCTCGCACCTTCCAGTTGGCACGGCGTCACCACCGTGGTTATGGGGAATTGCGGCGTTGGGTTCGCACCTGTGAAACCACAGGATCGAGACTTTTTGATTGAACTCATGGAGGGTGTAGAGGATATCCCCGGAGCAGCGCTCTCCGAGGGTATAAATTGGCAGTGGGAGAGTTTTCCAGAATACCTGGATGCATTGGAGAGTTTCCCTCGAGCGATTGACGTCGCGACCCAGGTGCCGCACGGCGCAATTCGTGCATACGTGATGGGCGAACGCTGCAACACTGATTATTCGCCGACGGAGGACGAGGTCACTCAAATGGCCAAGCTGGTTCGCGAGGGGGTTGCCGCGGGTGCGTTGGGTTTTTCCAGCTCAAAGACGCTGCTCCATAAAGACATTCAAGGCGAATACATGCCCGGCACCTTCTCGGGCTATGACGAAATGCTCGCGCTCGGTCTGGGAATGAAGGGTCTCAATAACTCAGTCTTCGAGCTCGTGTCGGATCATCTCGGTGATGATGAAGAATGGGCGTGGGTGACAGAGTTTCAAAAGCAAACGGGCCTTACGGTGACGCTTATCGCGACCACAGCACCTGCTTATGAAAACGGCAAGATGTACAAATTGGCGGAGCAAGCGCGCACAGAAGGGCGTGAGATTCGTCCTCAAGCGGCAGGCCGGCCGACTGGCGTCCTTCATGGTCTACAGTCGAGCTTTCATGCCTTCGTCGGTCACCCAACCTGGCGTGAGTCGCTTGCCCGGTTAAATCACGAGGATCTGCTTGCAGAGCTCACAAACCCGGCCATCAAAGCGCAACTGCTATCTGAGGTGTCGGTGATTCAGGGCGGCCTGATGCAAGACCTGCCGCGACTTATGGGGCAAGTTTTCCCACTCGGGGATGTTCCCAATTACGAGCCATTGCCCGAGGACAGTATCGCCGGGATTGCCAAGGCTCGCGGCCAAGATGTTATGGAGGTAATGTATGACCTCCTCGTTGATAACGGCGGCAAAGAACTTTTTTACCAACCGCTTGGTGGTTATCAGGGCTTTTCGCTTGAGGGCCAAAAGAAACTCCTTGAACACCCGAACGTGCTCTTTGGCTTGAGTGACGGCGGTGCCCATTGTGGAGTGATTGCTGATGCTGGTATGCCAACGTTCATTATGACGCACTGGGGCCGCGACCGAACCCGAGGTGATCTCATGAGTCTTGAGTTCATCGTTGAGTCGCTCACCTCAAAAACTGCGAAAGCATTTGGCATGTTTGATCGCGGTGAAATCTCGGAAGGTAAGATCGCAGACCTCAACATCATCGACTTTGATGCTTTGCAATTGCATCGACCGGAAGCGGTGTTTGATTTGCCCGCTGGCGGTAGACGCTTAGTGCAACGCGCCGACGGGTACGACATGACCATCAAGGCAGGTGAAGTGATCTTCAAAGCAGGAGAGCATACAGGTGCGCTGCCTGGGAAGCTGGTGCGACGCTCTGATGAGGCGCAGTTCGCCCGAGCTTAGCTCCCAAAATAATGCATCCGAACTAGACGACTGGATACGGCTTACCGTTTCCTCGCCCGAGAGTAGTAATGACAATGAAAATCTTCGCTCGGCTACCTAAAAGCCCGTCTGCGAATATGCCGCGTTGTTTCCTGACACGCTCTGATGCAGTCGTCTACGAGACAAGGCGCGATATTGAGTGCGCTAAAACCGACGCCAAACGCTCAGCGGGAAACTTCTTCGCCGGTTGGTTTGTCCCGATATTTTTCAAACCATGCCACGATATTGGCTACCTTGGCGATCAAATGAGAGGGCCTCGCGTAGATAGAATGAGAAGCCTCGGGGATGCGCACCAACATCGTGTCAACTTGGCGCAGCTTTAGCGCATGGTAGTACTGCTCAGACTCGGCCATGGGTGTTCTCAGATCCTGCTCGCCAGTAATGAGCAGTGTTGGTGTTTCGACGTTCCCCACAAGTGATAACGGTGATCGGCGCCAGTACTCCTGAACGTCTTCCCAGGGCGGCGTATCAAACCAGTACTGTGTCGCGAAGGCTGTCAGGTCGGCATAAAGGACTTCGCTAATCCAGTTGATTACGGGTTTGGCTGCTGCCGCCGCAGCAAAACGGTTGGTTTTGCCGATGATCCAGGCAGTCAGGACACCACCACCTGACCCGCCAGTGACAAATAACTGCGTTTCGTCAATGTAGCCGCGCTCAATTACGGTCTCGACACCAGTGATTAGGTCATAGTAATCATCGCCAGGGTAGTTTCGGTTAATTTCATTGGCAAATCCGAGACCGTAGCTGGTGGAGCCGCGCGGGTTGACGTACAACACAACAAAACCGGCCGCAGCATAAAGCTGCACCTCAGCTGAGAACTGGGGGCCATAAGCGGTGTGTGGGCCCCCATGAATTTCGAGCAGCAAAGGATATTGTTTTTTCGTGTCAAAATCTGGGGGAAAGGCAAGCCAACCTTCTATTTCGAGTGAGTCGATGGACTTCCATGTGAGCTGTTCTATGGGTGAGAGGGCTCGTTGGGCCAAGAGATCATTGTTCAGATCGGTCAGCACTCTTACCGATTTTGATTCTCTACCGAACCCGACATCTGCTGGTCGATCAGGCCGAGAATAGTTGAAGGCGAAAGCGCCCGTATCAGCGACCGAAAAACTTCCCGACGTGTAAGGTCTACCAATACCTGTTCCACCAACACGGTCCGTGATGGTTCTTAGTTCGCCAGCAAGGGATAGCTCCGCCAGCACGGTATGGCCACGGTCGTTGTAGGACACCATCAACGCCTGATTCCCTCGCCAGAGTGCTTTACTGAAATGCCTATCTAGATCCTCCTCGATCATCTGAAGATCGCCTGAATTGACATCCAGGACAAATATATCCGCATGTCGATGAGCGTTTCGGTTGTCGGGCATACCGCGAAAAGCTATGTGTTTCCCGTCCGGAGCATAGAAGGGACTGAAGTCTGGTCCTGCACGCTTAACCAATTGGGTAAGCACGTTGCTCTCAAGATCAACGGACCATATGTCTGAACCATCGAGGTTGATCTCAAAATTGTCGCTACGGTTAGCCGCGAAAATAATACGTCTGCCATCGGGCGACCATGACAACTGTCCACCATGATTAAAGTTGCCTTCCGTCAGTTGGCTCGGTGTGCCGCCCTCTGATGGGACTACAAAAACGTGACTAAATCCATTCTTTAGAAAACCCGCCCCATCTGATTTGTAATTCAGCCGCTCAATAACAGTGACGCCTGGTGCCCAAGTTGCTCCCTTGGGTGCTTTTGGCGGGGTCGTTAGTTTGGGAGCCTTCGATTCAACGAGTGCGCTAAAGGCGATCTTTGTTCCGTCTGGTGACCAGCTTAAGTTTGACGGGGCACTGGGTAACTGAGTGAGTAATGCGGTCTGGCCCCCATCGAGCCAAATCACATGGAGCTCGGCTCCGTGAACGCCAGCGGCTGTTACATAAGCGAGTCGCGTACCGTCTGGTGACCACCTGGGGCTTGAGTAGCTAGCAATATCAGATAGCAAAGGACGGTGATTTTCACCGGTACTGTCAATTAGCCAGATGCTCCCGCGTGTTGAGTCTTTCATGACATCCATACTTCGTCGCACGTAGGCGATGCGAGAACCATCTGGTGATATTTGAACGTCAGCGGCGACCTCCAGCTCAAAGATATCCATGTACTGCATAGGTTTCGCGGTCGCCAATAGCGGCACCAGAGAGAGGCTTAACAACAGACCAAACTTATTCAAAAGGGTTGACTCCTTCGCTTGACGGTAGGCGGTAGCTCATTGCAGTCCGCCACGATTGTGTTCAGCAAACGGCTACCAGGCTAATCCGTAATCATCACCATAATTTGATGCGCCACCACGGAAGGTGCCGCGATCATGATCGATTTCGATGCCCATCAGGGGGCCGGAGGTTCGATCGCGAGTTTTTACTTTGTAGCCGCGATCTTCCAATTCTGCTTTCACCCAAGGCGGCGTGTCATCCCGCACTAGAATTTCTCCCGGAAGTGCGCGGTGATCATCGAACGAATTACGGAACTGGTAACTCCAGAAGTTCGCTGCCTCAGCAGCTTGCTGCACGTTCATGCCGTGGTGACGCATGTTCAGTAGCATCTGAATCAGATTTTGCTCCTGAAAGTCTCCCCCTTGGATTGAGAACGAAAGCCACGGTTTTCCATCTTTGAGCGCGATCGCTGGCGTTAATGTCACCCTAGGACGTTTAGAGGGCTCAATGACGTTGAACGGATTCTGGGCTCTGTCAGTGACAAAACTTTGCATGCGTTGGCTGAGGCCTATCCCCGTGTTGCCAGCAATAGCAGCAGGAATCCAGCCTCCAGAGGGTGTTACCGAGACAACCCAACCCGATTTATCGGCGGTCTGAATGGCCGTGGTGCCGAGATTCGCAGTGCGCTCAAATCTCTCGATGTCGGTCTCGGCCATCTGCCAGGGTGGCATCAGTTCGCCATCTGGATCAGGTGTATTGGTCCATTGGTTGAGCAGGTCCTCATAAGGATTTTTCTCGCCCTGGAAAGGATACGGATCACCTGGCCTGATGAACTTATCATTATGAAAGGGCGAGATGAGAGCCGCACGGTTAGCGGCATACTCTTTCGATAGCAGTCCCCTCAGAGGCTCTTCTGGTGGGAAATACGGGTCGCCATAGTAGAAATCCCTATCGGCGAACGCGAGACTCATGGCTTGGTAGAGGGTGTGGATGTAGTCTGCTGAGTTGTAACCCAGTTCCAAAATATCAGTGTGCTCAAGGATATTGAGGGTCTGGAGCATCATAGGGCCCTGTGTCCAGCTGGTCAGTTTGTAAACGTCAAGTCCGTCGTACGTGACGTTGATTGGCTCCTCAAGGTGTAACTTCCACTTGGCAAGATCATCCTCGGTGAAAAGCCCACCCAGTTCTCTGGTCCCACGAACCAGTTCTTTCGCAATATCGCCACGATAAAATCTCTCGTAAGCGGCATAGATCGCTTCCTTGCGGGAGGCACCGTCCGCTTGCGCTCTCTTCTCTGCTTCAACCAGTTTCTTTAGGGTGTTTGCTAGATCCTTTTGAATAAAAACATCACCAACCTGCGGGATTTGACCTTTTGGGAAAAAGATCTTTTCGGTTGTCGGCCATGAGCGAAGGTTCTCTGCGTTACGTCGAATCGACCAAACTGCAGACCACTCAAGCGGGTATCCCTCATCGGCCAATTTGATGGCGGGCGCCAGCACTTGGGCGAGAGACATGGTTCCATACTCGGCCAGTATGGTTAGCAGACCGCCAGGTGTCCCTGGAGTGACGGCTGCGAGAGGCCCATATTCCGGAGGATATTCCATACCCTGTTGACGAAAGAACTCGGCGGTAGCTCCGGTTGGCGCGACACCGAGTGCATTAACGCCAATTACCCGCTTTTCTTCCGGATGCCATATCAAGGCTTGTGTTTCACCGCCCCAGCCAAGGACATCCCACATGGTGGCTGTCGTCGCTAACATGGCGCAGGCGGCGTCAACTGCATTGCCTCCAGCAAGAAACATGCTTGCTCCTGAAGTAGTCGCTAAGGGTTTACCCGTGATCGCAACCCACTCTGTGCCGTGAAGTTGAGGTTTCTGTGTGCGAGGCTCTGACTCCGGCTTCGCGAGATTGGCGCCTAGTACCAGCCCTACGGCCAGCATCGTCAGAATAATTCGGTGCATAGGAATGCTCAAAAAAGCGGGACGACCAGCTTATCATTCAAGAACACAGCTGGCACCGGCGGTCAAACTGGGGGCAGGTGAAAAGGTCAGATGATAGCTATTACCTAAACAAAAAAGCATTGAGTCGCCTACTGGGACTTCTCGACGACCATGACGAGCGGCCAATGGTCAGATACGTCCGAGGCGGTTAAGGTTAACTCTTTTTGTTGGGATTAACTGTTTCAATGCTACTTAGCGCGCAGGATGGAATGCTTCGAGATTGGGTCAACCTCTCGGGCGTAGTACTGGGTAGGTTGGCTCAGCCCATGCGACTTCTGCTCAGAGT
>MDTE01020253.1_pt1 | contig 11200 bp, 4 predicted proteins | sample 811231 | NCBI WGS metagenome assembly MDTE01 (sample SAMN05326651, study PRJNA326480) | marine metagenome | isolation source: seawater | place: Indian Ocean: Red Sea | collected 2010 | reverse complement strand
CTGGTGGTTTAACTAGAGAAAGAGCTGGATTTGAAGTTAGAGATGTACATTATACCCATTATGGAAGATTATGTCCTATAGAAACTCCAGAGGGTCCTAATATTGGATTAATATCTTCTCTTGCAGTATTTGCTAAGATCAATAATCTTGGATTTATAGAAACTCCATACAGAAAAGTTAATAACGGAAAAGTTGAACTTAATGAAAGTCCTATTTACAAGAGTGCTGAACAAGAAATTGATCAAGTCATTGCACAAGCAAATGCTGAATTGAAAAATGATGGATCATTTGTTAATGATCGTATTCAATCTAGAAGTGAAGCGGATTATTTAATTGCTAATCCAACAAATGTTACATTAATGGATGTTGCACCGAATCAGATAGCTTCTATTGCTGCATCACTTATACCGTTTTTAGAACACGATGATGCTAATAGAGCATTGATGGGTTCTAATATGATGCGTCAGGCAGTTCCTTTACTAAGACCAAGTGCTCCTATTGTGGGAACTGGAATTGAACCTCACGTTGCTAAAGACTCTAGAACAATGGTTAACTCTGAAGGAGATGGAGTAGTTACTTATGTTGATTCTAAAATAATACGAGTTAAGTATGATAAATCTAAGCAACAAGAATTAGTTAGTTTTGATGATTCTGAAAAGGAATATTCTTTAACTAAGTTTCAAAAAACAAATCAAAGAACTTGCATTAACATTCAGCCAATTGTTAGAGTTGGAGATAAAGTTTCAAAAGGCCAAGTTTTATGTCATGGATATGCTACTGAAAATGGAGAACTTGCCATTGGAAGAAACCTTAAAGTAGCTTTCATGCCTTGGAAAGGATATAATTTTGAGGATGCAATTATCTTATCTGAAAAAGTTGTTAAAGAAGATTGGTTTACTTCATTACATATTGCTGAGCACGTTGTTAATGTTAGAGAAACAACTAGAGGTGTTGAAGAGTTAACTGCTGACATACCTAATATTAGTGAAACTGCAACTAAGGATCTAGATGAATATGGTATGATAAGAGTTGGAGCTAAAGTTAATCACGGAGATATTTTAATTGGAAAGATAACTCCAAAAGGAGAATCTGACCCAACGCCTGAAGAAAAATTACTTCGAGCAATATTTGGAGAAAAAGCAGGAGATGTTAAAGATGCTTCTTTGAAAGCTAAGCCTGCTGATGTTGGAGTTGTTATAGGTAAGTCATTGTTTTCAAAAACAATTAAGGATAGAAGATCAAAAAATAAGGACAAGCAAGATTTAGAAAAACTTGATCTTGATTTTGAAAAAAATGCTCAATCTTTAAAAAATCTTTTGTCTTCTAAGTTATACACTATAATAGGAGGAAAGGCATCTAAAGGTATTAAAAATATTTTAGGAGAAGAGATTGTTCCGAAGAGCGAAAAGTTTACAAAAAAGTTGTTGTTTAAAATTGACTATACTTTAATTGATCCTTACAACTGGACATCAAGCGAGGAAAACAATTCTCTTGTAAATCAAACAATAGAGAACTATTTGAGGAAATACAATGATATCTACGGAGATTATAGAAGAAAACGATTTGCAATTACTATTGGTGATGAATTACCTAGTGGAGTATTGCAACTTGCAAAAGTTCAGATTGCACAAAAACGAAAAGTAAAAGTAGGAGATAAGCTTGCCGGTCGTCATGGAAATAAAGGTATTGTGTCTAGAATTGTTAAAGAAGAAGATATGCCTTTTCTTGAAGATGGGACGCCTGTTGATATAATTTTAAATCCACTTGGAGTTCCTTCAAGAATGAATCTTGGTCAGATATATGAAACAATTTTAGGATGGGCAGGAAATGAACTAGGTAAAAAATATTTTACACCAGTTTTTGATGGAGCAAATATAGACCAAATTAATATTGAAACTGATGAGGCTAAATTACCAAGATTAGGTCAGACTTATTTATATGATGGAGGTACTGGAGAACGCTTTGAGCAAACTGCAACAGTTGGTGTGATATATATGCTAAAGTTAGGACATTTAATCGAAGATAAAATGCACGCAAGATCAATAGGTCCATATTCTTTAATTACTCAACAACCTCTCGGAGGTAAAGCTCAATTTGGAGGTCAAAGACTTGGAGAAATGGAAGTTTGGGCATTAGAAGGTTATGGAGCATCAAATATACTTCAAGAGATGCTGACTTTAAAATCTGATGATGTAATCGGAAGAGCAAAAGCATTTGAATCAATAGTTAAAGGAAAAGAATTACCTAACGCAGGAATACCAGAATCGTTTAATGTATTATTACACGAACTAAATGGTCTAGGGTTAAAAGTTACATTTGAATAAATTATACTACATGAAAAACAAACAAAGTACTATACAAGCACAAGATATTAATAGAATTAAAGTTAGTTTATCCTCACCTGAAGATATTTTAGCTAGATCTTCTGGTGAAGTAACTAAGCCTGAAACTATTAATTACAGAACTTACAAACCTGAAAGTGGCGGTTTATTTTGTGAAAGAGTTTTTGGACCAACCAAAGACTTTGAATGTCATTGCGGTAAATACAAAAGAATTAGATATAGAGGAATTGTCTGCGATAGATGTGGAGTTGAAGTAACTGAAAAAAAAGTTAGAAGAGAACGAATTGGCCATATCAATCTTGTTGTTCCAGTTGCTCACATTTGGTATTTTAGAACTTTACCTAATAAGATTGGTTACCTTTTAGGATTAGCTTCTAAGAAGCTTGATATGATTATTTATTACGAAAGGTATGTTGTTATAAATACACCAGAAGGATTATTAAATTCTGAAGGTGAAGAAATTAAGTATTTAGATTTTTTAACAGAAGAAGAGTATTTAAATATTTTAGATTCGCAACCAATAGAAAATCAGTATTTATCTGATGATGATCCAAATAAATTTATTGCAAAAATGGGTGCGGAGGCGATTCATGATTTATTGGCTAAAATTAATTTAGATGAGCTTTCTTATGATTTAAGAAATCAAGCTGATAATGAGACATCACAACAGAGAAAAAAGGAAGCTTTGAAGAGATTGCAAATTGTTGAGTCAATGCGTGGCGGTCAAAGTCATACAGATAATAGGCCTGAATGGATGACTGTAAAAATTATACCAGTTATTCCTCCTGAATTAAGACCGTTAGTTCCACTAGATGGAGGTAGATTTGCAACTTCTGATTTAAATGATTTATATCGTAGAGTAATTATTAGAAATAACAGATTAAAAAGATTAATGGAAATTAACGCTCCTGAAATTATTCTTAGAAACGAAAAAAGAATGTTACAGGAATCTGTTGACGCTCTTTTTGATAATTCAAGAAAATCTGCTGCGGTTAAGTCTGATGGAAAAAGAGCCTTAAAGTCATTATCTGATTCATTAAAGGGTAAACAAGGAAGATTTAGACAGAATTTATTAGGTAAAAGAGTTGATTATTCTGCACGTTCCGTAATAGTTGTAGGTCCTGAATTACTATTACATGAGTGTGGTTTGCCAAAAGATATGGCAGCCGAGCTTTACAAACCTTTTATTATAAGAAAGTTGATAGAAAGAGGTATTGTTAAAACTGTAAAATCTGCTAAAAAGATAATTGATACAAGAGAGCCTGTTGTTTGGGACATCTTAGAAAATGTTATGAAAGGCCATCCTGTATTGTTAAATAGAGCTCCAACTTTACATAGATTAGGAATTCAAGCTTTTCAACCTAAAATGATTGAGGGCAAAGCTATTCAGCTTCATCCATTAGCTTGTGCTGCATTTAATGCTGATTTTGATGGTGACCAAATGGCTGTTCATCTCCCTCTAGGTTCTGCTGCTATTCTTGAAGCTCAGGTCTTGATGTTAGCTTCGCACAACATTTTAAATCCTGCAAATGGTTCTCCTATTACTATTCCATCTCAAGATATGATTTTAGGATTATATTATATGACCAAGGAAAGAAAATCAGATAAAGATTCTAAAGTAAAAGGTGAAGGAATGTTATTTTATTCTTCTAAAGAAGTAAAAATAGCATACAACGAAGGGGTTGTTGACTTACATGCACTCATTAAAGTTAAAATTGATAAAGCAAATACAAGCAAAATTATAGAAACAACTGTTGGACGAGTTTTGTTTAATGAGTTTGTTCCAAGTGAATTAAATTATGTCAATACTCTTTTAACTAAAAAGGCACTAAGAAACATAATTGGAGATGTCTTAGAAAAATGTGGAGTTTCTAATACTGTAACTTTTTTAGATTCTATTAAAACGATTGGATTTGAAATGGCATTTAGAGGAGGTTTATCTTTTAATTTAGGCGATGTAATTGTGCCAAAAGAAAAAGAGCAGCTAATTTCTGATGCTAATGTTAAGGTAGATGAAATTATGAACAATTATTCAATGGGATTCATTACTAATAATGAAAGGTATAATCAAGTTATTGATGTATGGACTACTACTAATGCTAGGCTTACTGACACAGTGATGAAAAATATTAGCTCAGATAAACAAGGATTTAATTCGGTTTATATGATGCTAGATTCAGGGGCAAGAGGGTCAAAAGAACAGATTCGACAGTTATCAGGTATGAGAGGACTTATGGCAAAACCTAAAAAATCTGGCGATCATGGAGAGTCAATTATAGAAAATCCAATTACAACAAATTTTAGAGAAGGGTTATCAATTCTTGAATATTTTATATCTACTCACGGAGCAAGAAAAGGTTTAGCTGATACAGCTCTTAAAACAGCTGATGCTGGTTATTTGACAAGAAGGCTTGTTGATGTAGCTCAGGATGTTATTATTACTGAAGATGATTGTGGAACATTAAAAGGACTAGATGTTTATGCTTTAAAAGATAATGATGAAGTTTTAGAATCTTTATCTGAAAGGATTACAGGTAGGATAAGCTTAAATGATGTTTTTCATCCAGAAACTGATAAGTTAATTATTTCAGCTAATGATTTAATTTCCGAAGATAAAGCAAAACAAATCGAAGAGGCTAATATTGAATATGTTGAAGTTAGATCAGCTTTAACTTGTCAAACAAGAAGAGGGATTTGTAAAATGTGTTATGGTAAATCTTTATCAACAAGTAGAATGGCTCAAGTAGGAGAATCAGTTGGAGTTATTGCTGCACAATCAGTTGGTGAACCTGGAACACAACTTACTTTAAGAACCTTTCATGTTGGAGGGACAGCTTCAAGATCAGAAGTAGCTTCATCAATAGTTGTTAAAAAAGATGGTAAGTTAGAAATTGAAGACTTACGTACTGTTAATTCAATAGATAAAGAAGGAAAAAGTGTTGAAATCGTTGTTTCTAGAGCAGCTGAAACTAAAGTTATAGATAGTAAGGGGGATGTTTCAACAGCTTCAATTATCCCATACGGCTCGACAATATATAAAAAAGATGGAAATGTTAAAAAGGGCGACGTAATATGTGAATGGGACCCTTATAACGCAGTAATTGTTTCTGAAATTAACGGAAAAATTGAGTTTAATGATATTATTGAAGGAGTTTCATTTAGGGTTGAATCTGATGAGCAGACAGGATACAAAGAAAAAGTAATTATAGATTCTAGAAGTAAAAAAATAACTCCTTCTTTGTCAATAGGTGATAAAAATTATTCTGTTCCTGTTGGTGCACATTTAGCTATTGAAGATGGAGACAAAATAAAAGCAGGAGATATTTTAGTTAAAATACCTAGATCTGCAGGTTCTTCAGGTGATATTACAGGAGGACTTCCAAGAGTAACAGAAATGTTTGAAGCAAGAAACCCATCAAATCCTGCGGTAGTTTCAGAAGTTGATGGTTATGTATCTTTTGGAAAAATTATTAGAGGCAATAGACAAGTAATAATAACTACTAAATCTGGAGAAATTAAAAAGTATTTAATTAAACTTTCTAAGCATATTTTAGTTCAGGAAAATGACTATGTCAAAGCTGGAATGCCTTTATGTGATGGGGTGATTACTCCATCAGATATACTTGCAATTAAGGGTGTTGTAGAAGTTCAACAGTTTATTGTTAATGAAATTCAAGATGTATACAGATTACAAGGTGTAAAGATTAATGACAAGCATTTTGAAGTATTAGTAAGACAAATGATGCGTAAAGTTCAAATTACTCATTCTGGAGATACTTACTTTTTACAAGATTCTTTAGTTAGTAAGGATGCATTTCAAGAACAAAATGATAAATTATTTGGAATGAAAATTGTTACTGATTGCGGAGGTTCTGAAGATTTAAGAGCTGGGCAAATTGTCTCTCCAAGAGAGTTAAGAGAAGAAAACTCTCGATTAAAAAGAAAAGATTTGAAAATTGTTGAAGCACGAGATACAGTTGCTGCTGTAGCTTCACCTGTTTTACAAGGAATTACAAGAGCATCATTACAAGTTGATTCTTGGATTTCTGCAGCTTCTTTCCAACAGACAACTAAAGTATTAAATGAAGCAGCAATCAGTGCTAAAAGAGATCATTTAGTAGGTCTTAAGGAAAATGTTATCATCGGTAAAAGAATTCCTGCTGGTACTGGTCTTGTTCATGAAAATGATACTTTAGTTAGCTCTCAAGATGAATATGATGCTATGAATAAAGACATTGAATTAAGTGAGCATGATATCGAATCTGTATTAACTTCAAAAGAATAATTTAGGTATGTCAGAGAAAAGAAAAAAAGATGGATTAAATATAGAGTTAAAGGAGGAAATAGCTAGTGGTACATATAGTAATCTTGCTATAATAAATCATTCCTCCTCTGAATTTGTTGTAGATTTTGTTCAGATGATGCCTGGAATGAATAAGGCTCAAGTTAAATCAAGAATTATATTAACTCCACAGCATGCTAAGCGTTTAATTAAAGCTATTTCTGACAATGTAGCTAAATATGAAAGTATTCATGGTCAGATTAAAGATGTAGACAATGCTAATTCAGTTCCTTTAAGCTTTGGAGGACCAACTCCAATGGCCTAGATTTAGGCTTCTTAACTAATTTATTACTTTAGGAAAGGGTATTTATAGTCCTTTGCTGGAACAAATGTTTCTTTTATTGTTCTAGGAGAAATCCATCTGAGTAAATTTAGTATTGATCCTGCTTTATCATTGGTTCCAGATCCTCTAGAACCTCCAAACGGTTGTTGACCGACAACAGCTCCAGTTGGTTTATCATTAATATAAAAATTACCTGCTGCGTTTTCCAAGATTGATGTTGCTAGCTCTATTGCATGCCTATCAATCGAAAAAATTGCACCAGTTAAGGCATATTCAGAAGTTTGATCAACTAAATTTAATGTTTCTTCCCATTCTTCTTTTTTGTAAACAAAAATAGTTATAACAGGGCCAAATATCTCTTCGACCATAGTTTTGAAATTTGGATTATTAGTTAGTATAATTGTTGGTTCAATAAAATATCCTTTAGATTTATCATAATTTCCTCCAGCAATTATTTCTGCATCTTCAGATTTTTTAGCATAATCAATATACTTGCTAATCTTATCGAATGCTTTTTCAGAAATGACTGCATTAATGAAATTTTTTGTATCATCTGGGGTCCCTATTTTAAATGAGTCAATGTCTTTCAAAATTTGACTTTGTACTTCAGGCCAAATATTATCAGGAATATACGCTCTTGAAGCCGCTGAGCATTTTTGTCCTTGATATTCAAATGCTCCTCTAGTAATAGCTGTTGCAACTTCTGAAGCTACTGCTGATTTATGAGCAATTATAAAATCTTTTCCCCCAGTTTCACCAACAATCCTTGGATAAGATTTGTATTTTTTGATATTATTTCCAATTTCACCCCAAAGTGTTTGGAAAACTTCTGTGCTTCCCGTGAAGTGTAAACCTGCAAAATCTTTATGCTTGAAAATCACATCTGAAGTTTCTTTTCCATTAACAGTGATCATATTTATAACTCCTTTTGGTAATCCAGCTTCTTCAAAAAGTTCCATGATTATATTTGCTGAATAAATTTGTGTTTCTGCTGGTTTCCAAATAACTACATTTCCTAACATTGCAGGGGCAGCACATAGATTTGCACATATTGACGTAAAATTGAAAGGTGTTAACGCAAAAATGAAACCCTCTAATGGCCTGTGTTCCATTCTATTCCACATTCCAGCTTGAGATTCAGGTTGTTCTTTATATAATTGAGTCATATATTGTACATTAAATCTGAAAAAATCAATGAGTTCACAAGCTGCATCTATTTCGGCTTGCATAACGTTTTTACTTTGTGCAATCATTGTTGCTGCATTTAGCTTTGCTCGATATGGTCCAGCTAATAGATCTGCGGCTTTTAAAAAAATTGCTGCTCTTGATTGCCAGCTTAACTTTTGCCAGCTCTTTTTTGCTTTTAAAGCTGCCTCTATCGCATCTTGAACATGTTGTTTGTCGCCATAATTTGATGTTCCAACTACGTGATTATGATCGTGAGGAGGACTTAATTTTCTTTTATTGTTTGTATAAATCTTTTTTTCTCCAATATACATAGGAATATCAATATGTTTTGAATACATATTATTGTATTCATCTAAAACCTCACTTAGCTCAGCACTTCCTTTGGAGTAATTTTTTACTGGTTCGTTTATGGCGATTGGAACATTAAAAAAAGCGTTTGACATGTTTGTATTTTTAAATTATGTATGCAAATATAGTTACAAGAATTAACATTAAAAAAGATTTTTTCAAAATAACTCATTACTTGAATCTATGTGATAACCAATTAATCTTTCATACTTCTCTCCAATTTCTTTGAAATAAACATAAATATAGTAATTGTTACGTGTTTCATAATGTGATCCTTCAATAAAAGATATATCTACCTTTTGATTCTCATATTGTTTTAGTGCATATAAATAGTTGTAATATCCCTGTTTTAAAAGCAGATTAGCTTCGTACTTTTCTTCTTTATTGTTATAATCTAGTTTAAAGTCTTCATTTATTTTCCAGTCTGAAAAACCTCCAATAAGATATATATCTCCTAAATTGATTTTTTCACAATTAAGAGTAAAATATACAAATGTGTAGTCAGCTTCCAATGAAGAATCCCACCCTTCTTGTTTTTTGATAATAAAATTTCCGTTTAAATCGGGTAAAATTGAGTATAAATCAAATGATCTTTTCTTATCTTCAAACAAATATACATGATTGAGATTTAAATAATTGATTTTATCGATCCTGTCAGATAGAAAACGTAAACTTTTTATGTCAAAATATCTAAATTCATTGTTTCCATTAAAATTATTTATATCCTCATAGTCGTAAATAAGTTGACCTTCCTTAATAAATCTTGGTTTTAAATTGTCAATTTTAGTTGCTTCAAAATTATTTTGCTTAACTATGACTTTAATTTCAGAAAAGGGATTTGAAATAACAATATTTGGATGATATACTGTAAAGTCAATTTCATGTTTAGTATCTCTATTGCTCATCAGAGTTGCTTTTTTAATATTACTTTTAATGAATGTTGAATTTTCTAAAATCATAAATCTTCTGAAGAAAACAGTACTATCAAGTTCATCAAATAATCTTAAAACATAATTACCTGAAATTAATGGTTGAATACTGCTATTTGGAAATTCAATTTCATAATGTATATACTTTTGATTAGTGTTAAATGAGTAGTTATAATTTATTACATCTTCATATTTAAAACCTGAATTATATTCATTATGAACTAAATTGCTCTTTTCCCAATTAGAATTACAATGGAATATTGAGTATTTGTAATTTTTTCTATCTGCACTTAAGTCATCAAATTTTAGAATTATTTTTTCATTACTATTTAATTGAATAATTGGAGGAGATAACTCGTCTCCTTTTTTATAGCATAAAATTGTTTTGATATTTGGTAAGTATATTTTGTTTTCATAAGTGAAATTGTCTGATTCATCAATAGTATTTGTTAATTCAAATTTTTCAGGTGTATTATTTTGTTCAAGTAAGTATTTTGTTTTTGTAGAACACGAATTTAGAATTATAGATATATAAAAAATAGCTGTTAATATCTTGTGAAATTTCATAATTTATTGTTGTAATTATATGCAATAATTTGAATGCAAATTTATATTTTTGCAGTCACAAAATCAATTTACATAAGATGTCCAAAGAAATAAGCATAAAAAAAGGTTTAAAAATCAATTTATTTGGAGAGGCAAAATTAAGTACCTCTTCTCTTGATTTTTCTAATTCAGCAAAAAAATTTGTTGTAAAACCAACAGATTTTCACTCCTTGGTCCCAAAGTTACTTGTTAAGGTCGGTGATAAAGTTTTGGCCGGTACTGCTCTTTTTTATGATAAAGACAATGAAAAAATTACTTTCTCTTCACCTGTTAGTGGTGTTGTTACAGATATTGTTAGAGGAGCTAAAAGAAAAATTTTGGAGGTTGTAATCGAATCAGATGGTAAGTTATCTTATAAAAAATTTAAAATTGAAAATTCAAATCTTTCTAACAAAGAATATATAATAGAAAAAATGCTTGAAGCAGGTGTTTGGCCTTTTATAAGACAAAAACCTTATGATGTAATTGCAAATCCAAATGATATTCCAAAATCAATATTTATTTCTGCTTTCGATTCAGCTCCATTGTCAATTGATAATACATATGCTGTTGAAGGAAAGAATGATTTGTTTCAAAAAGGACTTGATATTATTACAAAATTAACTGATGGAAAAACTCATTTAAATATCGATAGGAATGCATCTGTTTCTAAAGTTTTTGAAAATGTTAGTGGAGTAGAAGTTAATAAGTTTGATGGTCCTCACCCTTCAGGAAATGTTGGAGTTCAAATTCATCACATTGACCCAATAAATAAAGGAGATGTAGTATGGTATTTATATCCTCAAGATGTAATAACAATAGCAAGATTATTTAATGAAGCAAAGTACAATGTATCTAAAATCGTAGCCTTGGCTGGACCTCAAGTTAAGGATCCTCAGTATTATAATATTATTTCTGGAATGTCTGTTTCACATTTGCTAGAAAATAATATTATCGGTAATAACAATCGAGTAATTTCTGGTAATGTTTTGACAGGAGATAAAATTGAAAATGATGGAAATATAGGTTTTTATGATACAACTATTTCAGTTATTGAAGAAGGAGATAAACAAGAGTTTTTTGGCTGGATACTTCCTGGTTTAAATAAGTTTTCAGCATCTAAAACATTTTTTTCATGGTTATCTCCTAAAAAGAAATACAATATCACTTCAAATATGCATGG
>MDTE01203206.1_pt1 | contig 11201 bp, 8 predicted proteins | sample 811231 | NCBI WGS metagenome assembly MDTE01 (sample SAMN05326651, study PRJNA326480) | marine metagenome | isolation source: seawater | place: Indian Ocean: Red Sea | collected 2010 | reverse complement strand
TAAAACGAAATAAAGAGTATCTTTCTAATTATCTTTTAGAAGAAGAAAGAGTTGTTGGAGCAATGCTGGACTCCAAAAAATTAGTACCCGAAGGCGAAGGTAGGTATAAGTATACAGTAACAAGTTTTAAGGTTTTTCAATTAGATATTAACCCTGTTGTATCAATTGCCGTAGAGAATAAAAATGGTGTCTTAAAAATGAGTGCCCTTGATAGTAAATTAGACGGTCTTGGGATTGTAGATGATTTTAATCTTATTTTAAAAGCTAATTTAGAAGCCACTGATATTGGATTAGAAGGAGAAGCACTTCTAGGGGTATCAGTAAGCCAACCACCCTTATTAAAGCTAGTGCCAAAGCGAATATTAGAATCTACCGGTCATTCAGTACTTAATGGAATTTTGTTAGGAATAAAATCTAGAGTTCAACAACAATTAGTTATTGACTTTTTAGATTGGTGCGAATCAAAAAAGATTTGATTTTGTTAAAAAACTTTTTCTATGAAGATGAGTTATTCCATTTTCTTTAATATTTGAAAAATGTGCTCTGGTGCCATATCCTTTATTTTGAGAAATTAAATATCCCGGATATTTTTTATCAAGCCTTTCCATTAGATTATCTCGAGATACTTTTGCAATTATGCTAGCTGAAGCAATTGCAGTAAATTTAGAATCTCCTGAAACTATATTTTTTTGAAGTCCGCTCCATGGCCTTAATTTTAATGGGCCATCAATAATTATTTCAGATGGTTTCTCTTTTAATTTATTTATAGCTCTTATCATGGAAAGTTCAGTAGCTAATCTGATACCAAGCTTATTTATTTCTCTCGCGGAGGATTGTCCAATTCCATAATCTGAACAAAGTAATATAATTTTTGGCGATAGTAATTTTCTTTTTTTGATTGATAGTTTTTTACTATCCATTACCCCAAAATTTTTTAGGATTAGCTTATTTTTTTCAGTTAAAACAACAACTGCTGAGAAAACAGGTCCAAAAACTGCACCTTTCCCAACTTCATCTATTCCAACTTCGTTAACCTTATTAAATACTTGCGGAAGATCTTCTTCTTTTTTTTCTTGCATTGTTTATTTCATCAGTGAGTTCAATTTCGCCATTATTATCGGAAATTAAAACTTCTTCAATCTCATTATTATATTTTGTTGATTTATCAGTATGGTTTTTTTCTTCCTTCATATTAATCTCAATCTCTTCTTTATTCTTTGCTTTTGATATTTTTTTCGCTTTTTGCTTTTTATTACTTAAAGCAATTTCTATTTCCTCACTATTATTTTCTTTTAAATGCACAAAATTATTACTTGTTAGATATTCTTTCCCTTTAGTTATTAGTGGGTTAATTCCTAATTGACTAAAAACAACTTTTTCATCATCGGTGAGATCTAAAGTTATTATATTTTTTTCTTTTGGATTATTTGTGTTCAAAAAATCATTATCATTTTCTTTTTTATTAGAAGCATCGTCTTTATTGTAGATCTTGTTATTTTGAAATTCCTTTTCAACAATTTTTTCTTGCTTCTCATTAGATTGAGAAGTATCTGAATCTGAATCTGCATTATCTTGAGTTATAGATTTATTAAGCTTTTCTCCTACATTTTTGATTTGCAAATTAGAAATTTGATAATTAAATTGATTTTCTATATGTCCAGTACCATTACATGTATTACACTTTTTACCAAACAACTCATATATATTTTGTCCTTGTCTTTTTCTTGTTAATTCAACTAATCCTAATTCAGTGAGCTGAGCTATCTGTGGTCTAGCAGAGTCATCTTTTATTGCTGAATTAAAATGTTCGAGCAATTGGAATTGATCTCTTCTAGATTCCATATCAATAAAATCAACGACAATAACTCCACCTATATTTCTTAACTTCATTTGTTTAGATATTTCAACTGCTGCTTCGCAATTAGTCCATAAAACAGTTTGCCTTGAATTTGCTGATCTTGTAAAAGATCCAGAATTTACATCAATTACGGTTAGGGCTTCGGTAGGTTCAATGATTATATAACCCCCTGAAGGTAGATCTACTCTAGGCTGAAGCGCTTTTTGTATCGTTTTCTTTATTTCATATTTTTCTAAAATATGTTGATTTAAATCATTATCGTGAAATTCAATATCTACAATAGACTCATAATTTATTAAAAAATCTTTTGCTCTTTCAACTGAGAATTTACTATCGATAATGATACTTTTAGTTGAAGATTTAATATGATCTCTCAAAATTTTAAGAGAGAAATCTTTATCTCTGTTTACTAAATTTGGAGGATTAGTAGCCTCAGAAAATTTTAATATATTTTCCCATTGTTGAATTAAATTTTCTAAATCTTCAATAATTAGTTCTTCTTTGATTTTTTCCGCCTCTGTTCTAAACAGTAAACCTGTGCTGGGTGGTTTTATTAAAACACCGAGAGCTTTTAAACGATTTCTTTCTGTCTCCGTATTTATTTTTCTGGAAATATTTACTCCTTGCCCATAGGGTTGTAAAATTAAATACTTTCCAGGCATTGAAATATTCCCTGTCAGTCTAGGACCTTTAGAACCCGTAGGTTCTTTTATTACTTGTACGAGAACTTTTTGCTTTGGTTCTAGTAATTCAGTAATATCCATTATTCCCTTTTTAAGTTTTAATGGACCAAGATCTGATATATGAATAAATCCATTTTTATCACTTTCACCAATATCTATAAAAGCTGCATCAATCCCAGGGAGAACATTTTCTACTGTCCCTGAAAATACGTCACCGATTTGATATTTACCTTGTGCAACGATTAATTCATCTATTCGATCATCTTTGAGTAGTGCTGCAATTCGAGCCTGCTCAGATATGACGATTTGCTGAGACATAAAATTAAATTTAGTATGGGTTTTGATTTTTAAATCATTTAAAAGTAAACAACTTAATTTTTACACTTGTTTGAGCAAATGTTTTTGCTTCTAATATTTGACTTTTTTAAAAATAATTAATAGTAAATAGCAATAAAATTTTGCTAATCCAACGGTTCTAGAAGTCTTTCAAACAATTTGAAATCATTTTCTAGTTATGATTATCTATTCGATTTAACCATAACCAATTACATATTAACATTTAATGCTCATTAAAGCACATCAATGATTTATTCTAATAAAGAAGAAATTATTTAGAAAGTGGTTCAAGTAAACGAAAATTATTTAAAACTCAAAGCTGGCTATCTTTTCCCTGAAATCTCAAAAAGAGTTGCGGCGTATACAAAATCTAATGTTGATGCTGACATTATTAAGCTTGGCATTGGAGATGTTACTGAGCCTCTACCAAAATCATGTATAGATGCTATGAGTAAAGCTCTCCAAGAAATGGGAACGTTGGATGGTTTTAAAGGTTATGGACCAGAACAAGGATATTCTTGGCTTAGAGAAAAAATATCTAATAATGATTTTATTTCAAGGGGATGTCAAATTTCTTCAGAGGAAATTTTTGTTTCAGATGGATCAAAATGTGATAGTAGTAATATTTTAGATATACTTGGTGACCACAATTCAATTGCTGTTACTGATCCTGTTTATCCTGTTTATGTAGATAGCAACGTTATGACAGGGAGGACGGGAGAATCTCTTCAAAATGGAACTTATAATGGGTTGATTTACCTTGACATAAGTGAGAATAATAATTTTTTGCCTGAGTTACCAAAAAATAAAGTGGATATTATTTATCTTTGTTTTCCAAATAATCCTACTGGGGCAACAATTACTAAAGCAGAATTAAAGAAATGGGTTGATTATGCTAATAAAAATAAATCCTTAATACTTTTTGATGCTGCTTATGAAGCCTTTATTCAGGATAATGATCTGCCCCATTCTATATTTGAGATAGAGGGTGCAAGGGACTGTGCCATAGAATTTAGATCTTTTTCAAAGAATGCTGGTTTTACTGGAGTAAGATGTGCTTATACAGTAATACCAAAGAATCTTTCAGGGCTAAATTCAAAAAGCGAAAAAATTAATTTGTGGTCTTTATGGAATAGGCGTCAATCTACTAAATTTAACGGAGTAAGTTACATTGTTCAAAGGGGTGCAGAGGCTGTTTACTCATCAGATGGTAAAAAACAAGTTAAAGGTCTTATTGATTTTTATATGGAAAATGCAAAAATTATGAAAATTAAACTTCAAACAAAAGGCTTCAAAGTATACGGAGGGGATAATGCACCTTATATTTGGATGAAAGTTCCAGATCAAATGAATTCTTGGGACTTTTTTGATTACCTGCTTGATAAGGCAAATGTTGTCGGAACGCCTGGAAGTGGATTCGGTTTGTCTGGTGAAGGTTATTTTCGATTATCAGCATTCAACTCTAGATCAAAAGTAATTGCCGCAATGGAACGAATAACTAATATATAATTACGAAAAACCCCAAAATAAATGTATAATATCAAGTCGCTGCAATCGGAAAAAAATAATGCAGCTGTTTTGGAAAAAAACCCCATCGAATTAAAAAATAAGTCTCCAAGATACAAGGTTTTACTCCACAATGATCCAGTAAATTCCATGGAGTATGTAACCAACACTTTAAGAGAGGTAGTTCCACAATTAAGTGAGCAAGACGCTATATCTATAATGTTAGAAGCTCATAATACAGGAATAGGTTTGGTTATTATTTGCGATCTAGAACCAGCCGAATTTTATTCTGAATCTTTAAAATCCAAAGGGATTTCAAGTTCTATTGAAAAAGAAGATTGAAAATTTAAAAAAGCAATTAGTTGCTTTTATTTTTGAATATTGGCAAATTTTCTCTCAGACAAAGGTCGCACATTTAAGGAATCCTGTAGAGTTGATTTACCATATTCTCTCTCAAGAATGTTTATAACTGTTTTGCCAAATTCGTCATCTTCATTGTCGAAAGCTTCTAAGCAAACTTCACCAAGCTTTTTCCCAAGAGACCCAGGGTTCCATAACAATTTCCTCGCAGTCCAAGGCATCATACTCATGGGATTGTAGTTAGGTTTTAAGATTTTTTTCTCTAGAGCGTATTTCTCTAGGAGCGTATGTGGTTGTAATCCTATGAAAAATATTGCTGGATCTACCAAACCTTTACCAAAGATATCTTCTAACTCTCTGTGATAAGCGATTGTTTGTCTTATTGTGTTGGGAGTCTCATCAAAAACATTGAAGGAATAATTAACGGAGACATGATTTTTAAACCCTGATTTCACAAGCATTTTGCAATTATTCAAAACAGTTTCAAGGTTATATGCTAATCTCATTTTTCTAACAAGTTCTTGAGATCCTGAAGTGATGCCTATTTCAAAATAACTCATGCCGGTATCTACCATTAATTGAGCTAATTCAGGATCAATATTATCTGCTCTAATATATGCGGCCCAATTAATATCATTCCAACCTTGGTTTTTAATAGCTTGAAGTAGTATTTTTGCATCCTGAATATGCTTTTTTGACGGAATAAACTGAGCATCTGTGAACCAGAATCCTCTAACTCCAAGATCGTATAATTGCTTCATCTCTTTAATTACTTCATCTACAGGATTAACTCTGACTCTTTTACCTTCTACTACTGTATAAACGCAGAAACAACAATTATGAGGACATCCCCTCTTAGTCTGAACTCCAATATAGTAGTCGCCTTCGTCAATATACCAATTGAACTCTGGCCAAATAGATTTTATATATTTGTAGTCACATGCTGATTTAATAGAGCCAATAGGTTGTTCGTGAATTAAATTCTTTCGAGGTTTTTGACCTGCAATGTAGCACCTTTCATCCTCGATTGAATTACCCTTAATTATTTTTTCGATAAGATTTTCACCTTCTCCGACAGAAACTACGGTGCCTTTAGGCAGTAAATTACCTAATTGCTCATAAAAAACGCTAACAGCTCCACCACCAAGAATTACTTTTACATCTTTATTAAATTTTTGCGCTCTTTGGAGACCCATTTTCACTAAGGAAGTGTTCCTATAAATTTCACCATAATGAGATGCTATTAATTTTAACCCTCCCCAAGAACCTCTGATTTTTTTAAAAATATTTCTTGAGTAGAACACTTCAAAAGAATTTTGTAGAGGATTACCACTTCTGCCATCCACAGGGGCATAGATTTGAATATCTCTCCATGAGAAGATTAATAGATGGGGTCTAAATTGATCTATCTTCCTTTTTAATTGTCTTGAAACTTGATTTGTTGGAATTATTGCAAGATCAATAAATTGCTGCTCAATTTTAGGAAAACATTTATGAATATGATCCGCAAGATAAATCGGTCCTATTGGAAAAATAGGGTTACATGGAAGTCTTACAATGAGAATCTTTTCAAATTGAGACCTATGGAAATTTGTTTTATTTAATTTTTTAGGTTGAAAATTAAATTTCATATCAAGTTATTAACTAAAAATTATTTCCAATAAGAATCTAACTATTTTATTACCTATTTGGCGAAATTAAAAATTTTATTCAGTTCTAAGATTCAAAAAGACTACACAAATTTAAATATTTGAAAAAGTTATAGTTGATAAAATTTTCAAGAAATATTAGTCCAATAATCGAAACATAATAGCTTTGAAGGGATAAAGTACTTTATAAAAAGTTATTAAATTTATCGTACTTAAACTAAGCTAACTATAAAATAATTTATTAGTATTTTTGAGTTGGAAGATTTTATTAGTTTTATTATTTTTGTTTGATTAAAGATGCCGATAATTGGAATTGAACCAATGACCTACCGTTTACGAAACAGTTGCTCTTCCGCTGAGCTATACCGGCAATATTTAGTCTTCATATTTTCATATAAACTAATTATATATTTGAAGAATTTAATGTCAAAAATTGATCCTGAATTAAAAAAGAAATTGTTAAGAGAAACTCAAACTCCTTTTAGAGGAATAAGAAAGATATTTTTTATTGCTTTTAGTGGTTCAGCTTTTTTGGGACTTTTAATCATGCTTTTTAAAATGGCTGGCGGAAATCAATTACAGCTAGATAACTTATTAATACAAATAAGTGCTTGCTTATTATTCCCAATTTTATTGTTTTTAGATCGAGATAAAGATGAATAAACTTAATCTTTATTTATTTAATTAGTGTTCTTTTTTTTGTGACGAATTTGAATGCTTCTATTAAGTCCCCCTCAATCCAAGATGAGAATTTGTCGCATCCAACTCCACATTCAAATCCAGTATTTACTTCTTTTACATCATCTTTAGACCTTTTTAATGAGTCTAAATTACCTTCAAAAATAACCTTATCTGATCTCAAAACTCTAAGAGAGCAATTCCTTTGCAATTTGCCAGATTGAATATAGCAGCCAGCGATAGCTCCTTTCCCAACTGCGAAAGTTGCACGAACTTCTGCTTGACCTAGTGCTTCTTCTACTAAGTCAGGTTCAAGAAGTCCCTCCATAGCTAATTGAATATCTTCTAAAAGCTTATAAATTACCTCATATTCTCTTATGTCGACATCATTGGCATCAGCTGCTCTCTTTGCACCTGATGCCAATGATGTATTAAACCCAATAATTACAGATCCCGAAGCAGCTGCTAAATCTATATCCGTCTCAGTTATTTCCCCTGGGGCTGATAGTAAGACCCTTACTTGAACTTCATTTTTTGGTAATTGTTCTAAAGAACCAAGTATTGCTTCAACGCTACCTTGTACATCAGCTTTAAGAATTAAGTTTAATTCTTTTAATTCTCCATCATTTGCTTGAGTTGATAAAGAAGATAAACTAACTCTTCTAGTAGCCATTTGCTGGGCTAATTTGGTCGCTCTTGCATCTGTAGCTCTGTCGCCGACTATAGCTCTAGCTGTTTTTTCGTCAGGGTAGACTTCAAATTCATCACCAGCTGTTGGCACTTCGCTGAATCCAAGAGCCTCAACTGGCATAGATGGTCCTGCTTCTTTGATTCTATTTCCATTTTCATCAACCATTGCTCTAATTTTTCCGAGAACTGTACCAGCAGCCAGAACATTGCCAGATTTTAATGTTCCATTCTGTACTAACAGAGTAGCTACGGGACCTTTTGCCTTATCTAAGTGAGCCTCAATTACAGTACCTTTAGCAGCTCTTTCAGGATTTGCTTGTAGATCTTCAACTTCTGAGACTAACAAAATCATTTCAAGCAATTTATCAATATTCTGTTTTTTAATTGCACTTACTGGTACCATTACAATATCTCCACCCCAATCTTCAGCAATCAGACCTTTTTCTGACAATTCCTGTTTGACTCTTTCAGGAGAAGCTCCTTCTTTATCAATTTTATTTATAGCGACGACAATAGGCACTTTAGCAGCCCTTGCATGACTAATTGCTTCAAGTGTTTGGGGCCTGCAACCATCATCTGCAGCTACTACCAGAACAGCAACATCAGTAACTTTTGTACCCCTTGCTCGCATAGCTGTAAATGCTTCATGTCCAGGGGTATCAAGGAAAGTTAATTTTTTGTTTTTTGATTCATGTTCAAATTCAACTTGATAAGCCCCAATATGTTGCGTTATGCCACCTGCTTCTCCTGAAGCTACTCTTGATTCTCGGATGGCGTCTAAAAGACTTGTTTTGCCGTGATCTACATGACCCATAACGGTAATGACTGGAGGTCTCTTTGTAAGACTATCGATATCATCTGGTTCAATCATATCTACTGTTTTCTCGGCCGCTTCTTGGATATCGTCCTGTAATACAGGTACTCCAAATTCCTCTGCTACAGTTTCGATAGTTGCTAAGTCAAGTGATTGAGTCACAGTTGCTGTTATTCCCTTAAAGAAGAGAGATTTGATTATCTCTGAACTTTCAAGACTTAACTTATCGGCTAATTCTTGAACTGTTAGGTTATCTTCGGGCACTATTATCATTTCAGGTCTAACTTGTTTAGCTTCTTTGGCTGCCTTTAATTCCATAGCTCTTCTTTTTTGCCTTTGTCTTGTAGTCTCTTTTTTCTTTTTCTTAAATTGCTTTATAGATTTTTGAGATTTAGATTCATCAGATTTTTCTCTCTTTGGACGAGCCAAGCTGGCTGATAATATTGAAATCTTTTCACCTGAGTATCCACTAGTTTCAGACGTTAATGAGTCATCATTATCTCCAATAATATGAACTTTCTGTCTTTGTTTCTGGGGATTTTTGTTCCTTAATGCTTCGAGTTTTGCACTATCGTCCCAATCAGTCTTTCCTGGCTTTTTTGAACTATTAGTAAATGATCTATGAGGTGGTTTCTTGGAACTTGGCGTATTATTAAGGCGGGTATTTGGTGCTTTGGCCTTTTGTTTAGGTACTTCGGGTTTTTGTTTTTTAGAAACTAATTTATCTTTATCAAATGTATTAGTTTTTCCAAGTTTATCCTTATCAGATTTATTAGTTTTTTGAAGTTGTAAAAGTTCATTTGGTGATACAGGTTTTCTTATACCAGAGGGCTTTTGGCGATCAAATTTAGACCCAGGCTTATTAAATTGATCTTTTCTAAAATTATTAACAGGATTATTAGGAGTTCCAGATCTATTTGGATTGACTTGCCTTTTAAATGAGCCTGGTCTGCCTTGTATTGATGTTTTATTTTTTGTCCCTGGCCTATTTGGAGCACCTGGTCTAATTGGAGGAGATTGTTTAGAAGAAATATTTTGTTTATTAGGATTGATATTTAGGCCGTTTCTTCTTATTGGAGCTCCCACCAGCTCAGGGGTATTCCCCTTATTATTAAAATTTTCTTTCGAAGAATTTTTTGTAATTTGATTATTTTTGTTTAATATTTGCCTCTTATCTCTCGAGTTGTAATTGTTAGGTTTTAATTCCCTAGAATTTAGATTTGTTAAATTTTTAGGCTTTTCAATAAGTTGAATAGGTGGCCTTGCAGGACTATTGATAGACGGGTTTGTATTATTGCGTATAGTTTTTTTATCCTGGTTTAAATTTTGCGAGGGTTTTTTCTTTAAATCTTGATTTTGTAAATTTGATTTGGATTGTGTAGATTCAACTATAGTAGGTTTGTTGAGATTTTTAGGTTGATTTGAGATAATTTTTGGACTTTCTGGTTTACTTAAAGGCTTGATCAATAAAGGTTTGTCTTTAGAGTTGCCTTTGAAAGGCTTTTGCTGGGCAGGAGCAACAAATCGAGATTTGTTTTCTTTGTTTTGTTTATCATTTTCTTGTTTGATTAAAGGTTTATTAACTGAGAGTATTTTTTTATCTGAATTATTCTTGTTTAAATGATTTTTGATTTTTTTTGCATCTGCCGAACTGATAGAGCTGCTATGGCTCTTCACGGAAATTGAAAGTTTTTGAGCAGCATCTAATATGTCTTTATTTTCCAGATTTAAGTCTCTGGAAAGTTCATATACTCTGATTTTATCGCTGATAGTCATTGAATCTCTTTTTAATCTTCTTTTAAAACTAGAGTGAATTTAACTTAATTATATTCCCTCATTGGGAAAGTTATCATAACTTCCAATTACCTTTTCAAAAATATTGAGAAAATCATGTCCCAAATCTGTTTTTAGAGATTTTTGAAGCTTTTTTTTGATTTTAGAATCCAATAAACATTTTTTTGACTTACAAATGTAAGCTGAACGCCCTATCCCCTTTTGTAACATAATTCCTTGCTTGTGATCATTGGTGATCTTTAATAGATTTTTTCTGTCATATGTTTTTCTACATGAAATACATATACGCATGACAGGGGATGCTTGTATCAACGTGTTCTCTCCTCTTTAGAGCTTATTTCATTACTTTTATTGTTACCCATCTCTTCATCTATAGATGATCCCTCAGCGTAATTGTCTTCTCCGTACTCTTGATCATCTTCAGGAAGAGGATAAAGCTCTCTTAATCTTGCATCTTCTGCAGCACGCTCTGCTTGTTCTACTTCTAGTCGTTGTTCTGCTTCTCGTTGCAGATTTTCTTCTTCTTCTCTTTGTATTATAAGTTCAGCAACTGTTGCATCTTCAACTTCTTGATCGTATTCATGTGAGTTTTTAACATCAATCTTCCAACCAGTTAATCTTGCGGCAAGTCTTACATTTTGACCTTCTCTGCCAATTGCGAGACTTAGTTGATCAGGAGGTACTAATACATGCGCGTGTTGTCCTGCAGGATCAACTAGTCTGACTTGATCTACTTTTGCAGGACTCAAGGAGTTTAAAATATATTGTATTGGATTAGATGACCATTTAATGACATCAATTTTTTCTCCTCTTAATTCATTTACTACTTGTTG
>MDTE01051542.1_pt1 | contig 11201 bp, 9 predicted proteins | sample 811231 | NCBI WGS metagenome assembly MDTE01 (sample SAMN05326651, study PRJNA326480) | marine metagenome | isolation source: seawater | place: Indian Ocean: Red Sea | collected 2010 | reverse complement strand
TAGAGGCCACTCTAAAAGGAATACTATAAATTGCAAAATGCATAGGAATAGCAATACTACCCTTTCTTTTATAAGTTTCCCACATAAAACTAGATTCAATTTTTGGATTAACTGTGAAGTCTATGTGATCTACACCCAAATCAATTAAATTCTTTAAATTTTCATAACCAATAGTTGTTCTTGAAGGCGTCTTCCAAGTTATTGCTAAAGGTTTTAATCCTAACTCTAAGCACTTTAGTGTTTGCCAAGTACTATCTTTGCCTCCTGAAACTGGAATCAAACAATCATATTCAGATGACATAGATTTAATTTCTTTTATAAGAGTATTTAATTTAGATTGTCTCTTAGACCAATTAATTTTATTTTTTTTATTATGGTTTAAACAACCACTGCAAATTCCATCTTTATTAAAAGAAAGATTGGGTCTAGTATTGGGAAGGACACATTTTCTGCACCATTTCATTGATTAAATGCCTCTATAAAACTATTTGCACTTATTAAGCTAAAAAGAAACTTACTCTCTTCATTAGATCTATTATTTTTTCTAACAAGCAAGTTTTTAACTTTTTTAAAATTAACAATTTCAAAAATAGGCTTTTTTTTATTTACTATAGAATCCTGATTTTCTTCATCGAAATTCATATAAGAATCAATTGGAATATTAAACCCTACTTTTCTAGGATTCATATTTAATTTATTAGGAACTAGATCTTTAACAGAATTTCTTAGAATTATTTTAGCTAAACCATTTTTAATTAAATGTTTTGAAGGGATTTTACAGGACCACTCAAATAAAGCATTATCTAAAAATGGGCATCTATTTTCTATTGAATATGTCATGGCATTTAAATCTTCTTCGTTCAAAAGTGGAGGGATTGCTTCATAAAATACTTCATTTGCCATCCTATTACGAAGTAGATCATTACAAAAAAATACTTCTTGAAAAGGCTCGTAGAAAATACTATTTAAATAACCTGAAAAAACATTTGAGTCAAGAAAAATATGATCACGTGCAAGTGGATTTTTAATGAAATATTTAGGATCTCTTAAAAATTTATTTCGAACAAATAATCCAGCATTTTTTTTCCAGTTTTCTATTGCAACATTTAATTCTTGATTATGATTATTAGCTATGTAATGTAAATATGCATTGTGATGATCATAATATCCACTAAACAATTCATCTGCTCCAATACCGCTAATTACTACTTTAAAATTTCTGGAAGAAATTTCTTTCATTAAAATTGACTGAGCGAATTGCGAAATAGTAAGTACCGGCCCACTTCTTGTTTTTGAAAGTTCTTTTAATTTATTTATAAGATCAACAGAACCAACCTTTATAGGAATGTGATCTATTTCTAAATTCTTTAAAGCTAATTCAATCATTTCATTTTCTTCGTATCTTTTATCGCTATTTATAATTGTAAAAGCAGTAACATCATGTCCCAATTCTTTTTTAGCTAAGTGCGTTAAAGCATTTGAATCGATCCCACCTGATAATAAAAATGCTAATGGAACATCTGATCTGAGTCTTATTTCCAGTGCTTTTATTAATTTATCTCTTGTTACTGATACAGCTTCTTCAAAAGAAAGTGCTTCTTCGTATTCTCCAATTCGTGGGGACCACCATTGATTTATTTTTATACTGCTATCTATATTCCAAACCAAAAAATTTCCACTAGGAACTTGTTTAAGACCGTGAAAAAAACATTCTTCTGTTTTAAATAAGCTTTTATAACCGTTAACAATATATCTTTGGATATGTTTAAAATTAATTGAGAGTTTATAACCAAGTAAATCAAAAATTGCTTGAGGGGTTGACCCATATATGATCCCCCCATCAGAAAGTAAATGATAAAAAAGCGGTTTTTTCCCAAATTTATCTCTACATAAGTTTAGTGATTTTTTATTAGTGTCAAGCCAAGAAAAAGCCCACATTCCTTCTAATTCTTTTAATGATTCCATTTTTAATATGCTTAATAATTTACCAAGAACCTCTGTATCACTAGCGGTCTGATAAATATTATGGTCTGAATATTTTCTTCTAAGCTCCAAATAATTATATATTTCACCATTAAAAGTCAAAAAATTATCACCAATTTGCATAGGTTGATTTGATCTTTCATTTAGATCAATTATTGAAAGCCTCGTGTGTATTTGTAAAGAATGCCAATCATTAGAAATTTTTATCTTTTTAAATCCAAAATGATCTGGCCCTCTATGATTAAGTGAAGATAAACATTTCTGTATCTTATTTATTGATATTTCTTTTCTAGTTATTGCCCCTGCTATGCCGCACATAAATAAAGTTATTTATAAAATATTCGAATATTTAATATCATATTAATGCTTTGATAAGACAAAAAATTCAACGAGAGAAAATTATTTACATTCGAATTTTAATTATGTAAATGAAGATTAAAAAATGAATTTTCTAGTTTAAATTGATATTTAGAATATAGAGATAATGCAGATATATTAGTTGATTGTGTGCCAACTAGAAATATATATTCTTCTTTGAATTTTGTAATCATGTTTTTAATTAGTTCGTTTCCTATTCCCAAGCCTGAGAATTCTGGATCAATAGCAATCAAGTCTATTGAAATCGCTTGTTCTTTATTTAAATAAGTTGTTTTTTTTAAAAGCAAAAACCCCTTTATTCTTGAATGTTTTTTTTTGGTGACTAAATTATTTTTCATGGATGCTACAAGCATAAGATCACCTCTCTTCCCGGAGAAGTAGTTTTTTGCCCATTCTCTTTTGATAATCGCGGCTTTTTTTTTTGATATTAGTGAATCTTTATGAAATCTTGAATATTTAAATGCTTTAAAGGCAATTTCTGCTACTTCTTCTTTATCATCTGGAGTGGCTTCTTGAATATCAATAGTGTCATGTTTAGAAAATTTTTCAAAGCAATAATTTTTTTTTAAAGAATAAGAAAAATCTACTATTTTGAACCCTTTCTTTTGGAGTTTAATAAGATTTTCTAAGTCATCAGAATTTACTTTAGAAGAGACAAAATAATTATTTTTAGGGATTGTTTTCAAGATATTGTTTAGATTACTTCTTTTTTCGCAAATTAAATTAAAGCAAGGTTTTTCTAATATTTCTGAAAGCCATAAATCCTTATTAAGAAATGATTTTTCTTTTCTATTCATTACTTTGTGTAAGAAAAGCACCTTTTTGATTAAAGCCTATTGATTCTCTAGAAAATTCTTTATACCAATTAATGTATTTTTTATATCCTACTTCTAAATTGTTTGCAGGATTGTAATCAATTAAATCTTTAGCTTTTGAGATATCTAATGTACCTCTTTTAGGAACTAAATTATCTCTTTCCGTATGAATAACTTCTATATTATTAAATTCTGATTTAATAATTTTTGCCATATCATTTAATGACATGGCTTTACCGTAAGTTAAGTTAAAAATTTGATTATATGAATTAGTATTAGTTATACATTTGTGAATTCCATCAACTAAATCTTCAATGTAAGTAAAATCTAAACTTTCTGTTCCATCCCCCTTTATCATGAGATTATTACCTCTAAGAGCATTTTCAATAAATATTTGACCAATACGTCTGCTAATACATCTTTCTCCATAAAGAGCAGAAGGCCTTATGATCGTGTAAGGAAGATTAAATACTTGATTGTAGGCAATTACAAGTTTTTCTCCACCATATTTAAGTGCTCCATATATACCTAAGGGCTCACAATTCATGTCCTCCGTAACATATTCCGATTTAAAGTTGCCGTACACCATGCTTGATGAGAAATATATAAAGTGTCCAACTCTTCCTTTTGAACAATCTAAAGCATTTTCTAATGTTCTAAAACTATGATCAAAAGTGCTAAAAGGATCTTTATTAGAACGACTAGAATGAGACACTGCGGCTAAAAGAATAACTATATCTGGCTTTGTTTTTTCAAATAAAAGACTGAGTCTAAAATAATCCCTTGCATCTTCTGTATGTATTGGAATATTAGCTTCTCTAAGTAGTCTTAATCTTTCATGAATTATGTCAATATAAAGTGACCTCTCTGCTAAATTTGAATCCGAATTATGAAGTGAAATTAAGTTATTTACTTGAAGTGGGTCACAAATTTCTACATTCGCCTCGTTAGCTTTCAAGGTTAATGCTAAGTTGTGACCAATAAATCCAGCTCCGCCGATAAGTAAAATATTTTTTCCTCTGATATCTACTTTGCTCATTATAAAATTAATTTAATCCAATAAAGGATATACTACATCCTTGGGCTTACCTAACGAAAGGCTTTCTTCAATAGCCAAAGACACAGCCATTGAATTTAATACTTCATGCTTATTCACAATTGGAGATATTCTTTTATTCACTATATGATCGATAAATGAAGGTATCAAATCTCCTTTATGTGTCCCAGGATATGGAGTATCAACAAATTTGATCTTTGATTTGGGATCTCTATCTGAAAAATAAGCTGCGCCAAAGGGACCATGATGAAAGGTTTTTTTTGTGCCATAAATCGCTAATCTATGCCCATGAGGAATTACTGAACCGAAATTTGCGGTAATATTACCTATGGCATTATTTTCAAAAAATAATGAAGACGAGATACAATCATAAAATTTAAAATTTGTCTTTGATGTTGAAATATTAGTACCATTCGCAAAAACTTTTTTAATTTTTGAGCCCACCAACCATGTAATTAGATCAATCATGTGTATCCCTCCTCCGTGCATTACTGAATAAAAATCTAGTTCTCCCCTCCATCCATTAATTATTTTATGTATTCTTCCGTAGTCATAACTTGCTTCGATATAGTATGGGATCCCTACTTTATTATTCTTAATTAAGTTTCTTAGTTCCTTAAATCTAGGTGTGCACCTGAGTATTAAATTTGATGAAAGGTTAACTTCCGGGTTTCTTTTTATTGCTGAAATAATATTTTTAAATTCACTTTTTTTTTGACAGATGGGTTTTTCTACAAAGATATGTTTTTTGTTATCTAATGATGCAATAATTTGTTCGGAATGGTAATTATCATATGAAGCAATAGAAATGACATCGATTTCTTTAGAGTTTATTATTTCACTCGCATCTTTTGTGGTGTAAATGTTTGTGTGCTTATTTTTTACTTCTTTAAGTTTCGTTAAATTTAAATCGCAAACTGCCTTTAATGTACAGTCTTTATGTGAAAGATAACTATCAATGTGTTTTTCTCCGACACCTAATCCTATAACAGCGCAATTTAATTTATTCATTTTTGGTAATTATCATATTTTATAAATATTTCAGTAATTTCTTCCCATGAGAGATTAATAAGATCTTTTTCTTTTTTAACTATTATTGAAGCTTTTTCAAAGTCTCCTAAAGTATCTATAGAAAGCTGAATATTTTTGAATTTATCATGTGAATGTTTGAAAGAGTGTATCTTAAATTGATAAGGGTTTTCGTAAACAAATTTAGTTACATGTTCAAGGTGATCAGAACGGATATTTGAATTTAAAGCTAATTTTTTTAGTAAATTTAGATTCATTATTTCTACAGATTGTCCTTTTGGAAAAGTTCTTTTTAATACATTGGTTACAATATCAAATGAGTTCTTTTGGTATTCAGATATAGCAATTCTTATTAAATTCGGATCAATAAAAGGACTATCTGCACAAATCCTAATAAAGTTTTCTTCGGAAAAATATTCACAGGCTTCTTTAAAACGCAATAAAACATTATTAAGACTTCCTCTAAAAAAATCTACTTTTTTATTTTTGCAATATTCAACAATAGGATCATCAGATGGGTGCGTTGAAGTGATAACAACAATTTTGGGACTATTGAAAAAGCTTAATCTTTTTATTGTCCAACCTAAAATTGGATAGTTATCAATATTTTTTAGAACTTTTCCAGGTAATCTACGAGAGCTCATTCTCGCTTGGATGAATAATATCATGTAATTTATATTCTTACAGGATTTAATTCTTTAGGAACAATACCTTTAATATCAAATATTAATGAATCCGGATGTAAAAATGTTTGCCAATCTTTTGTTGACCATTCACGAAACAATTGATGTGAAACTGCTAAAATAACTACTTTGAATTTCTTTTTTTTAGGGATTTTATTTAATACTTCTAAATTATATTCATTTATAGTTTCAACATTGTTAACATATGGATCAACAATTGTGTACTTCATACTGTACATTTTCAAAGCCATAATTACGTCAAAAACCTTTGTATTTCTTATGTCAGAACAATTTTCTTTGAAAGCAAATCCTAAAATTAAGGCTTCACATCCTCCTACAGTTATCGAACTATTAACCATTTTTATAACTAATTGCTCAACTATCCAGAACCCCATGCCATCGTTAATTTTTCTTCCTGCTAGGATAACATCAGGATAATATCCACTTAATTTAGCTTTGTACGTTAAGTAGTAAGGGTCTACTCCAATGCAATGTCCTCCGACTAAACCAGGTTTAAAAGGTAAAAAATTCCACTTTGTAGAAGCAGCTTTTATCACATCATCTGTGCTTATACCTAACTTGTAAAAGATTATTGAAAGCTCATTAACTAATGCTATGTTTAAATCTCTTTGGGTATTTTCCATTATCTTGGAAGCTTCAGCAACTTTAATGGAGGAGGCTTTGTGTGTACCAGCCTTTATAATTGAACTGTAAAATTCGTCAATCCAATTTGCCACTTCTTTTGAATGACCGCTTGTAACTTTGACAATACTTGTAAGTGGATGTTTTGCATCACCAGGATTAATTCTTTCAGGGCTATATCCAAGACCAAAAGTTCCTATATTATTGCTTCTGGGAAATAATTCACATCCTGAAAATTTCTTGAGTATCGGGTAACAAATTTCTTCCGTTGCCGATGGATAGACAGTGCTTTCATAAATAACGATAGGAAAAGTTTTTTTATTTGTTTTGAATCTCTCCTTAATAGCAAAGCCAACTTTTTTGCTTGCATCCTCAATGGCTGATAAATCCGGCCTCTTTTCTACATCAATTGGTGTGGGTACAGTTATTATAAAAACATCAATTTTTGCTAAAGCTTTTACATCATATTCAAAGCTTAGATTGCTTAGAGCCTTGATTTTGTTTTTTCCTATTTCTTTTGTTTTGTCTATCCCATTTCGTAGTTGTTTGATCCTTTCTTCATTAATATCGAATGCAATAACTTCCCTATTTAATTTCCTATTACTTTTAATACAATTTTTTCTATCTGCAAACTCGATAGCAAGTGGTAAACCTACATAACCAGCTCCAATTATACCTATATTGCATGAATCAAGTTCTGGTAATTTAAAATTTTGGCTCATGACTTATTTAGACATCACAGTATTATAACTTAAAGAAAGATTTGAAGTTACTAAAGCAAAAAAAAAGATTTTAAAAAATTAAATTAATTTCTAGAAATGTAATTTTTATATATAATTTTTTCATATAGATATGATCGGCTAAATATAAATAGTGTATGTAGTATCGCAACTCCTATACTTGAATATTTTCGTGCTACGAATATTAATAATGCAAAATAAAATAAATTTAAAATTATTCCGTAAATAGATTTAATTTTTACTTTACTAATACTATTTATAAGCGTATTTTGATATATTAAATATACACTAGGAAGTAAAGACAAAGATAAGAAAATTATTTCATTGCTAAAATTAGGAGAATCAATTTTAAAAAAATTTAAGATTGCAGGAATTAGTATTAAAAAAGAAATTACAATAACAAGAATTAAAGGAATAATTACTCTTTTTTTTATTCTGTCAACTATTGTTATTACATTACTATATCTTTTATTTAGAATAAGTTTAGTAATTTTTTTTTGAAAAAGTTGTTGCCAGATAATAAAAAAGAATAAATGAGGAAAACTATAAATTGAATATGCAAGTGCTAGGGATGATGTTTGCAAATTGCTTATAAATAATGATGCAAAAGGTATTGTTAGTGAAAAGGGAGCATGAAAATTAACATGATCTAATCCAAAATATAAATTTTGATTATTAGTTTCAAATTTTTTTGAAGCCTCTTTACTTTTAATCTTATTAGAATTATTTTTAATATTATAGAAAACTAATAGTGAAGTAAAAAAGATGATTAGACCCATTGAAAGGCCTGTTTGATATTTAGTATTTATTATTAAATGGTCAATATCGTTAATATCTTTTCTGAAAAATATAAATACTATAATTAGTCCTATTGACTTTATCCAGGGTTGTGAAGAGTACCATAATATTCTAAAGATAGTATTGTTTGAGGCTACAAACTGACTTTGTATTAATTGTGATAATGGCATATAAATTACCATTATTGAAACTAGGAATAAAGAGGATACAGTTTTGAAATTGAATATAATTATTCCACAAGTAAGTGCTATTGCAATATTTATTATTATTGGAAAAAAAAATTTTTTGAAGTATGAAATAAAAATATAAATATCATTAGATTCTGAATCTAAAGTTGTTAATAAATATTGATTATCTAGTCCAAAAGTTGTTAATTGACCAAAGAAATTTCCATATGATAATAAAGAAATGAATATACCAAAACCAATTGATCCAAGTACTTTTAAAAGAATTAAATAAAAAAATCCTGTTCCAATTAAATATATAAAAATAGCTGATGAACTAATTAAAAGATTTTTATTCATTAAATTTTCAATAATATTATCTGCTAGAAAGTAAATTAATAAACTTTACTTTTGAAGCAAGAAAATATCAACTTGAGACTTACGATAATTATACTAAATTTATTAAGTTATTCTAAGAGGTAATTTGTATTTATTACTCAAATCGTATTTTGATTGTTTTTTCGCGATATTTGTCCTTTTATTAACTCTACCTATAAATATAATAATCATATTATTTATTTTAATATTCGAAGGGAAACCTATTTTTTTTAAGCAAAAAAGAGCTGGTTTCAAAGGTAGATCTTTTTTTATGTATAAATACAGATCAATGAATAATAAATTAGGTGTAGATGGAGAATTACTTTCAGATAAAAAAAGGATTACGCCTCTTGGGAATTTCCTTAGAAAAACATCTCTAGATGAGCTTCCAAATTTAATTAATGTTATTAAAGGCGAGATGAGTATTATTGGCCCACGACCTCTACCTATGAAATACATTCCACTTTATTCCAAACAACAAATGAGGAGGCAACTTCTTAAACCCGGTATTACTGGTCTAGCACAAGTAAAAGGCAGGAATTTACTCAGCTGGGAAGAAAGATTTAAACTTGATGTTGTCTATATAGAAAAAATTTCATTCTTTTTAGACTTAATTATCTTATTTCAAACTTTTTTTATTACTATTAGGAAAAAAGGTATATCTTCCGAAACATCAGTAACAATGGAAGAATTTAAAGGGAATTTTGAAACTAAATCAAAATGAAAAATTTACTTGTGCTAGGGGCTGGGGGACATGGGAGTGTTGTTTCGGAATTGGCTATACTTAGTGAAAAATATCATAATATCCAAGTATTAGACGATAAATATACAGTTAATGAAAAATTATTTACTGATCAGAATTTAAGAATAGTAGGTAAACTTAATGATTTTAAATCAGTTGAATTAAAAGATAAATTTCAAGAGGCTATTGTAGCGATTGGCGACTCATTCAAAAGAACTAAACTACTTAAAGAATTGAAATTAAATGGTTATGATATTCCTATCCTAATTCATTCAAGTTCTATTGTTAGTAAAAATTCTAGGATCGGAGGGGGTTCAGTAATTATGGCAAACTCAGTTGTACAAACTGGATGTGAAGTTGGATTAGGATGTATAGTAAATACAGGAGCTTCTCTCGATCATCATTCAACAATTGGCGATGGAGTACATTTATGTCCCGGGGTACATATAGGTGGTCATGTTTGTATTGGTCAAAATAGTTGGATAGGGATTGGATCATCTATCATTCAAAAAGTTAATATAGGATCATCAGTTACAATTGGTGCTGGTTCGGTTGTTGTAAAAAATATAAAATCAAATTTTACTGCTTATGGTAATCCTGCTGAAGTAAAATTTTAAAGAAATGAATAATAAATTCCAAAAATTTCCTTCATGGCCAAGTTTCAATGAAGAACAAATTGAAATTATTTCTTCAATTCTTAGAGATGGGAAGGTAAATTATTGGACTGGTTCTGAAGGGGAGAATTTTGAAAAAGAATTCGCTTCATATTGCGGTACAAGCTACTCAGTAGCCATGGCAAATGGTTCCGTTGCATTAACTGCAGCTTATGAAGCTATTGGCATCTCTCCTGGAGATGAAATTATAATGACTCCCAGAACATTTATAGCAACAGCCTCTAGCGCGGTTTTACTAGGAGCCAAGCCTGTTTTCGTGGATATTGATGAAGATTCTGGGTGTATTGATGTGAATTTAGTAGAAAGATTAATTTCAAAAAAAACAAAAGCAATATCAGTTGTTCATTTAGGTGGTTGGCCTGCAGATCTTAACAAGCTTTGTAGATTGGCTGAAGCATTTAATTTAAAAATAATAGAAGATTGTTCACAAGCCCATGGGGCAAAATTAAATGGTAAGAGCGTTGGTAGTTTTGGCGATATTGCTACCTGGAGTTTTTGTCAAGACAAGATTATCACTACTGGCGGGGAAGGAGGAATGATAACTACTTCTGATAAAAATTTATGGGAGAGAATTTGGTCATATAAAGACCACGGTAAAGACTATAAAACTGTATTTAAAGAACATCCACCAGGGTTTAGGTGGTTGCATAAATCATTTGGTACAAATTTCAGAATGACTGAAATGCAAAGTGCTATAGGTAGATATCAATTAAGCAAACTTGACAAATGGATTTCTTTGAGAGAGAAAAATAGCATGATTTTGGCTAAGGGGCTTTCAGATCTAGAAATTTTAAGAGTACCTCTTCCAAAACAAAATATGCAATGCGCATGGTATAAATTTTATGTTTATATAAAACCAAATTTACTTAAAGAGGAATGGACTAGAGATCGCATTATTTCACATTTATCTGATCAGGGTATTCCTATTTTTTCAGGCTCTTGCAGCGAAATATATTTAGAGGAATGCTTTAAGACAAGTGGCTTAGCTCCTAAAAAAAGACTCCCTGTTGCTAAAAGACTTGGCGAAACAAGTCTAATGTTTTTAGTGCATCCAACTCTCTCTAAGTCAAATATGGAATACTATTTAGAAAAAAGTTATGAATGTATTAAAAATGCAT
>MDTE01116881.1_pt1 | contig 11202 bp, 7 predicted proteins | sample 811231 | NCBI WGS metagenome assembly MDTE01 (sample SAMN05326651, study PRJNA326480) | marine metagenome | isolation source: seawater | place: Indian Ocean: Red Sea | collected 2010 | reverse complement strand
TCCTGGATGATGCGCTCGAGCACGGCCGGGTCACATTCGCGATACCAGACGCCCTCGGGGTAGACGACCGCAATCGGCCCCCCCTCGCAGACTCGCAGGCAGTTGGCCTTGGTTCTCATCACCCCGCCCTGCTCGGAGAGACCCAGCTCGCGCAGCCGCCGCTTGAGGTAGTCCCAGGCCACCAGACTCCGGTCGCGATCGCAGCACTTGGGCTTGGTCTGGTCGCAGCATAGCAGCAGATGCCGGGTGGCGGCCGTAACCCCGACCGCCTCGGCGACCTGGCGCTGGCTGCTCCGGCCGCCGGATGTGGGTTCGTCTGGAGCCATCGGGTGCGGATGTCCGGAAGGCCGGCGTAGGATAGCATGGGGTTCTCGCCCGACACCGACCGACACCATGAGCCAGCGAACCGCCTTCCTGAACCGGGCCATGAACCTGTTCCTGGCCACCGTGGAACGGGGCGGTAACGCCTTGCCACATCCGGCCACGCTGTTCGCGCTGCTGGCAGGCGTGGTGGTCGTGATCTCGGCCGTCACGGCGCGGAGCGGCCTCGAGGTCATTCATCCGGGCACGGGCGAGCTGATCCGGCCGGTGAGCCTGGCCACGGTCGAAGGGCTGCACCGCATCCTGACCGAGATGGTCACCAACTTCACCGGCTTCGCGCCGCTGGGTACGGTGCTGGTGGCGATGCTGGGCATCGGCGTGATGGAGGCCAGTGGGCTAATCGGCGCCGCGCTCCGTCTGCTGGTGCTCTCGGCGCCGAAGCGGCTCCTGACGTTCGTTCTGGTCCTGGCCGGAGTGCTGTCGAACACGGCCAGCGAGATCGGCTACGTCCTGCTGGTGCCGCTCGGCGGCATCATCTTCCTGGGGGCAGGACGGCATCCGATGGCCGGTCTGGCCGCGGCCTTTGCCGGTGTCTCCGGCGGTTACAGCGCCAACCTGCTGCTCGGCACGATCGATCCGCTGCTCGCCGGTCTCTCCGAGGAGGCGGCGCGCATCGTCGATGACGGCTATCGGGTCAACGCCGCCGCCAACTACTACTTCATGGTGGCATCGACCTTCCTGATCGCGGGGGCCGGCACCTGGGTGACCGAGCGGATCGTCATTCCGAGACTCGGCCCCTACGAAGGGGACGAAGCGACCGACGACTCCGACGACGTCATGCGCGAGCTGTCACCGACCGAGCGTCGGGGCCTGCTGGCCGCGCTCGGCGCCATGGCCATCTTCGGACTCCTGCTGCTGTGGGGCACGCTCCCCGCAGACGGCGCGCTGCGCAACCCGGACACGGGTGGTCTGCTGCGATCGCCGTTCCTGTCCGGCATCGTGGCGTTCATCTTTCTGGGGGGCACCCTGGTCGGGGTGGCCTATGGCGTGGCCACCGGTGCGTTCAAGAGCGACACCGACGTGATGAACGGCATGGGCAAGACCATCGGCACCCTGGGGTCGTATCTGGTGCTCGTCTTCTTCGCCGCCCAGTTCGTCGCCTACTTCAACTGGACCAACCTGGGATTGATCATCGCGGTGAAAGGGGCCGACGCCCTCCGCAGCTCGGGGCTCGGGGGCATTCCGCTGATGCTCAGCTTCGTGCTGCTCACGTCCTTCATCAATCTGTTCATGGGCAGCGCCTCGGCCAAGTGGGCCATCATGGCGCCGGTCTTCATCCCGATGTTCATGCTGCTCGGCTACACACCCGAGCTGACCCAGACCGCCTACCGGGTCGGCGACAGCACCTCGAACATCATCGCGCCGATGATGTCCTACTTCGCGTTGATCGTGGCCTTCTTCGAACGCTACGACAAGAAGTCGGGCATCGGCACCGTGGTCGCGACGATGCTCCCCTACACCATCGCCTTCCTGATCGTCTGGTCGATCCTGCTGATGATCTGGATGACGCTGGGATTGCCGGTGGGGCCCGGCTCCGGGCTCACGTTGCCGGCGTAGGACGCCTTCGGGCGCCTAGGCATTGCGGCCGCGCAAGCCAGGGACGCAATGCCCGTTAGGTAGCCGGACCGCGTTCCACTCCGGCTACCGGCGGCTTTGGGCTTTGGGCCGGAACGATACACGGATGGGCCCGCACGAACGGCTGGGGCGTTCCGGTCGAGTCGTGATCGTCCGACATGGGTCCTGGGTGGGGTTCCAGCCCCGAATGAGCACCACCCGACCGAAACGCCAGCAGCGGCCGGGTGTTGCGAAGCGTCGCTCGTTCCGGCCCAGAGCCTGAAGCCCAAAGCCAAGGGCTGATTGGGTTCACGGCGCCTCCGGCCACTCCACGGGCGCTTGCAGGCCAGCCAGGTTCTCGGTCGTGTGCAGGTCCACATACAGCTCGCCGGACTCGAGGCGTTCCAGGTCCTGGGCGGTAAGTTCCAGCGTGCCCGAGGCGCGGGGCTGGCCGCGGCCGCCGAGGAGGTGGACCACGGGGCCGGCGCCTCCGTCCTGGGTGCGGTGGATGTGGGTGAAGAGCACGTCCTCGCTGAGCAGACCGAAGGCGCCCACCTCGTAGCGCAGGCTGCGGGTCGCCTCGTCGAGCTCCAGGCGGGCCGCGAAGCCGACGCCGTCGTCCCCGCCAGCACCCACCTGGACCGCCACCGGCGTGGGCGGTGAGACGAGGCTCGGCGTGCTCGCCGGCGGGCGACGATGCGCCGTCTCCTGCTCGAAGGCGTAGGCCACCCGGAGCAGCTCGAGCTCGGCGAACTCGCGGCCGATCATCTCCAGACCCACCGGCATGCCGTCGGCGGCGTAGCCGGCCGGCACGGTGATGGCCGGCAGCCCCGAGATGGCACTGAGGGCACAGTTGCTGCCCGGCTGTCCCTGTCCGATCGGACGGGCGGTCTGCCGGATGGTGGGGTAAACGAGCGCCGTCAGGTCATGCTCGTCGAGCACCGATTCGACCGCCTCCTTCACCGCGTCGCGGCGTTCCAGCCGGCTCCGATAGTCGTCTGTGTCGAGGCTGTCCACTTCGAGCGAGCTCTCGAGCGTCCCCAGCACCTGGTGATACAGACCCAGCTCGACCAGCTCGGCCAGCGAACGCACCGGCGCCCCCGGGGTGTCGGCGAGATAGCGATCGAAGTCGATCTTGAACTCGAGGCCGATGAGCGAGGCGCCCTGGAGGAGCTCGCCAAACTCGGGGTCCGGAATCTCGACCCGCTCGGCCCCCGCCGCGACCATCTCCTCCACGGCCGCCTCGATCACGTCACGCACCGGCCGCTCGGCGCCGCCCTCGCCCAGCAGCGCCTCGAGCGTGGCTACCCGCACACCCTCGAGACTGGCGCCCTCGAGCGCATCGACGTAGCTGTCGGGGACGCGGCCGGCACTCCGAGCCGTGGTGGCGTCGGCCGGATCCGGCCCCACGGTCGCATCGAGCACCACGGCGAGGTCGGCCACCGACCGGGCCAGCGGCCCACCAATGTCCTGCGTGGTCGAGAGCGGCACGATTCCATCGCCGCTGGCGAGGCCCCGGGTCCCCCGGAGCCCGACCAGAGCGTGGTGAGCCGACGGAATCCGGATCGATCCGCAGGTGTCGCTCCCCATCCCGACGGCCCCGAAACTGGCCGCGATCGCGGCCCCGGTCCCGCCACTGGAGCCACCAGGATTCCGCGTCGGGTCATACGGGTTGCGGGTCTGGCCCGCCACCGAGCTCACCGTCGTGATGCCTCGCGCCAGCTCGTGCATGTTGGTCTTGCCCAGGATGATCGCCCCGGCCTCACGCAGCCGGCGCACCTGGAACGCGTCGTCGGAGGCCATCGACGTGGCGAGCGCGATCGCACCCGCGCTGGTCGGCATGTCCGCCGTGTCGTAGTTGTCCTTGACGAGGACGGGAATGCCGTGGAGCGGGCCCCGCACCTGACCCGCGGCACGCTCGGCATCGAGCCGATCGGCGGTGGCCCGCGCCTTGGGGTTGAGCAACACCATCGCATTCAGCGCAGGCCCCTGTTGATCGAACGCCTCGATGCGATCGAGATAGCCCTCGACCAGGGCTCGCGCCGTCACCTCGCCCGCCGCCATGGCGCTCTGGAGCTCGGCGATCGACCGCTCATGAACGTCGAAGACAGCCGGCTGGACGGACGACTCGCCGCCACAACCGACCAGCAGCCAAACAAGCACCAGCGTCGCGCGTGCGGCGTGTGACATCGGGGCTCCTCTCGTCAGGCAGACCGTGGAGCCATCCTACTGCACCGGAGGTTTCAACCGGGTCGTGATGAGTAGAATGGGGGGATGCGCCTGTGGGCCGGCTTGTGTGCCGTGATCGTGGCGTCGACCGTGGTCGGAGCGCAGGACCGATCCGCACCGGGCCGCGACTCGATCCGCGAGCAGGATCTGGAGGGCGACATCCGCTTTCTGGCCAGCGAACGCCTCGGTGGGCGCCTCACCAACACCGAGGGCAACGAGCGCGCGACCGACTTCATCGCCGCGCGATTCCGACGCCATCGTCTGAGCCCGCCAGCCGACGGCTCGTTCTTCCAGCGGTTCGACCTGATGACGACCGCCCTCGGCGAGGACAACGCGCTGGTGCTCGAGGGTGTCGACCAGACCTATCGCCTTGGTGGTGACTTCTTTCCGGATCCGTCGAGCGCGAGCGGCGCCGCGTCGGGTCCCGTGGTCTTCGTCGGCTTCGGGATCGACGCGCCGCGGCTGGATCACAACGACTACACATCGGCCGACCTCACCGGCAAGGTGGCGCTCATCCTCAGCCACGAACCGGGCGAGTTCGATCCTGACAGCCCCTTCGAGGGACGCCGTCGGTCCGAAGACGCCCGCGTGGTGCGGAAGGTGCTGGCTGCGCAGCGGCACGGCGCGGTGGCGGTGCTGATTGCGGCCGACGCGCACAATCACGCGGCTCGCCAGAAGTTCACCCGGTCGATGCCGCAGCTCTGGCCCACCTTTCCGCCCCGGGTCCCGCGCTACACGCTGGCGCAATGGCTCGGGCAGGTCGAGATCCCGGTGCTCCAGATCTCCACCGACGTCGCCGCGACCCTCGTCGGCCCCGACCACACGCTCGGTGACCTGGGGCGGGCGGCCGAGACCGCCGGTGGCACCGAGGCGGTCAGCCTCGCCGGCGCTCGGGTCGACGTGAGGGCGACGGTCCGCCGCACCGCCATCCCGAACCGCAACGTGGTCGGACTGATCGAGGGCTCGGATCCAGAGCTCAAGGACGAGTGGATCCTCCTCACCGCCCACCTCGACCACGAAGGTGAGGTCAACGGCCGCATCTTCCGTGGCGCCGACGACAATGCGTCTGGCGTCGCCGGACTGATCGAGATCGCGGGCGCCTACGCGCTGGCGGCGGACCAGGGTGTGCGGCCCCGGCGGTCGGTGCTCTTTGCCGCCTGGAACTCCGAGGAACAGGGACTGCTGGGCGCCTGGTCCTACACCGAAGCTCCACTGCATCCACTGGAGCAGACGGTCGCCGTCCTCAACATGGACATGATCGGGAACGACGAGGAAGTCCCCCCGACGGGCGGTCCCCGTTTCGTGGGTCTCCGTCCGCAGACGGCCGAGTCGAACCGCAACGCCGTGAACCTGCTGGGCTACAGCCGGTCGCCCGATCTCCAGGCCGCCACCGAACGGGCCAACCGTGCCACCGACCTCGATCTGAGATTCCGATACGACCAGAACCGGTCGAACCTGCTGCAACGGAGCGACCAGTGGCCGTTCCTGTATCGGGAGGTTCCCGCGCTGTTCGTCCACACGGGGCTCCATCCGGCCTACCACACCGAGCGGGACGTCCCCGAGACGCTGAACTACGAGAAGATGACGCGGGTCGTACAGCTCGTGTATCAGCTCAGCTGGGACCTCGCGCAGGCCGACGACCGCCCCGCCTATGTCGCACCCTGAAGATCCGAGGCGTCCGGCGCGACCGGATCGGCAAACGTGCAGGCGACCTGCATGCTCTCGCCGAGCCGCGCCAGATACTCCAACCGCTCGATCTCCACGGCCCCGAACTGCTCCAGGTGAGGGGTGACCCACTGCACGTCCAGCAGTTGATAGCCGCGCTCGCGCAGCCGGGTGACCAGCGCGTGCAGGGCCACCTTCGACGCATCCCGGACCACGTGGAACATCGACTCGCCGAAGAACGCGCCCCGGAGGCTGACCCCGTAGAGGCCACCCACCAGCGAACCGTCCTGCCACACCTCGACCGAGTGGGCATGGCCCACCTCGTGCAACGCGCAGTAGCTCTCGAGAATCTCGTCGTCGATCCAGTTCCCGCTCGGGTCGGGGCGGGTGGCACAGGCCGTGATGACCTGACGGAACGACCGGTTCACGCTCAGCTCGAACGGACTTTGTCGAATCAGCCGGGTCAGCCGACGCGACACGCGGAACGTCTCGAGTGGGATGACCCCGCGTTGCCCCGGCGAGAACCACTTGATCCCTCCCTGCACCGCCATAGGGAAGTAGCCTTTGCGGTAACCGCCGAGCAGGGTGTCGATCGGGATCATCAGCGCGGGCCGGGGTTCCTCGCTACTATATAGAGGACGGGCCTCCGGTGAGCCGAGTCTCACACCCCCCGGAAGTAAGGAGCAACGACACACCATGCGAGCCACCGGCGTTCATACTTCCGAGGCGTGCACGAACGGCGTGCGCGTGAACGTGACCTCTCGGTTCTCCCACGCGGAGACCGACCCTCAGCGCTGGTTCTTCACCTATACCGTCCGGATCGCGAACGAAGGCGCGGAGACGGTCCAGCTGGTCAGCCGTCACTGGATCATCACCAACGAGTCACACGAGGTGGAAGAGGTCAAAGGCCTCGGAGTGGTGGGGCATCAACCGACCCTGAAGCCGGGCCAGGCGTTCGAATACACCTCCGGGAGTCACCTGTCGACGCCCTTCGGCTCGATGCGAGGCACCTATCAGATGGTGTTGAAGGACGGCACCCGTTTCGATGCCCAGATCGCCGAGTTCGCGCTGACCGAACCGCACACGGTCCACTGACCGGACTACTCGCCCATCCCGACCGGGAGCACCCTGATCCCGGCTCCCTCGAGACCACTCCGGAGACGCGCGGCGAGCTCGGCGGCGCCCGGCGTGTCGCCATGGAGACAGATGGTGTCGCTCACGAGCTCGAGGGTCTCCCCGGTCGCCGTCACGACCGTACCCTCCTGCGCCAGCCGCACCGCGCGTTCCACCACCTGCTTGGGGTCGTCGATCACCGCGCCCGGCACTCCCCGGGGCACCAGCGCCCCATCGGCCTGATAGGCACGATCGGCGAAGACTTCCGAGGCGCAGCGGAGCCCGACCGACTCTGCCGCCTCGAGCAACGCTGAGCCGGCCAGACCGAACAGCACGAGCGTCGCGTCGACGTCGACGACGGCCCGGGCGATGGCGTCGGCCAGCGCCCGGTCGCGGGCGGCCATGTTGTAGAGGGCGCCGTGCGGCTTGACATGGTGGAGACGCGCCTCCTCGGCGGCCGCCACCCCGGCCAGGGCGCCGATCTGGTAGGCCACCAGGTCCTCGATCTGGCGCACGGACATCTGCATCTCACGCCGACCGAACCCGCTGAGGTCGGGAAACCCGGGATGGGCCCCGATACCGACACCGGCCGAGACCGCTACGCGGACGGTCTGCCGCATCACCGACGGGTCGCCCGCATGGAAGCCGCAGGCCACGTTGGCGGACGTGATGTGCCGCAACACCGCCTCGTCGTGGCCGAGGGTGTAGGCGCCAAACGACTCGCCAACGTCGGCGTTCAGGTCGATCCGTCGCACAGCGTCGAATTATAGCGGCGGTACAAGAAAGAAGGGGGCACCGCTCTTGCGGTACCCCCCCAAGGTCGCCGGCCACCTGGCTCCCCAGCACTGTCGGCTCCACGCCGTCCCATTCAGACGGCCGGCACCCAGAACTAGAGCAATTGGCGTGCCGACTCAAAAAGCCCAGTAAATATGGGCCTCTTGGTTCCGAGTCCTGGAGATGTGTGCACAAATGCGTAACACGTCGACAGATTTGAAATTTTGACGCGGGTAGAATCGAACATCATCCAAGAGGAGCCCTCGTCATGCGCCATGTGCGTTCCACCTACCTCGCCTGCCTGCTCGTCACCCTCGGGTCGCTAGGCGTCCCGACCCCGGTCGCGTCCCAGGGCCAGCCCATGGACGCCGACTTCGCCGAGCGGGTGCGCGAGTGGACCACCCGGCCCGAGTTCCTGAGCCCGCTGGTCGACCATCTGCCAGTGGACGACACCGTCCCCTCCCCGAAGGACATCCTCGGACACCACGCCGGAGCTCCGAACGAGCTCACCTACTACGCCGAGCTCCTCGAGTACTACCGAGCCCTGGCCGAGGCTTCCCCGCGAGTCACGATGATGTCGACCGGCCGGACCGACGAAGGCCGGGAGATGGTGGTGCTGGCGATCGCCGATGCCGCGACCATCGCGAACCTGGACACCTACCGCGACCTGCTCGCCCAGCTGGCCGACCCCCGGGATCTGGACGAGGACGAGGCAACCGAGATCATCGGTCGAGCGAAGCCGATCTATCACTTCATGGCTGGTCTCCACAGCGGCGAGACCGGGCCGCCCGAGATGTTGATGGAGCTGGCCTACCGGCTGGCCGTCGAAGAGGGCGCCCTGTTCGACCAGATCCGAGAGCGCGTGATCGTCACCCTGACGCCGGCCGCCGAACCCGACGGCCGTGATCGCTACGTCGACTGGTACTACCGCCACCTGATCGACATCACCGACGACCGGGACCGGATCGGCGGACCGCCCTACTGGGGCCGCTATGTGTTCCACGACAACAACCGGGACATCAACTACTCGCAGCTGAGCATGCGCGCGCTGCTCGAGTGGTATCTCGAGTGGCACCCGCCGATCATGCACGACCTCCACGAGTCGGTGCCATTCCTCTACACCTTCAGCGGCCAGGCGCCGCAAAACCCCAATCTCGACCCGATCGTCTACGGCGAGCTGCCCTGGTTCGCGAACTTCGAGATGGCGCAACTGACCAAGTACGGGATGCCGGGCGCCTGGACCCACGGGTTCGTTGATATGTGGTCGCCCGGCTACCTCGGCTTCATGGCCTCGAACCACAACGGCCTGGTGCGGTTCTACGAGACCTATGGGAACGGTGGCGCCACCACGATGAAGCGGCACCTCAAGACCGAAGACAACACGCCCGAGCAGGCCCGGACCAGCCGCGAGTGGTATCGCCCTTCACCGCCCTACGAGGAGGTGGAGTGGTCGATGCGCAACAACACCAACTACAGCCAGACGGCGGCCCTCAGCGCGCTCCAGCTCGCCTCCAGCAACCCGGGCGTGATCCTCGAGAACTTCTACCGCAAGAGTCGGAATGCCATCGACGAAGGGCGCACCGAGACGCCCCGGGGCTGGGTGATCCCGTCCGGCCAGCGAGACATGACCCGGGTCACCCGCCTGGTCAATCTGCTGCGGGTCCAGGGGATCGAGGTGGGACGCCTCGACAGTCAGGTCACCCTGGAGGGCGAGGAGCTACCCGCCGGCTCGTTCGTGGTCAAACGCGACCAGCCCTACGGCCGACTGGCCAAGATCATGCTCGACCTCCAGGAGTTCCCCGACGAGAGTCTCCGGACCTATGACGACACCGGATGGACGCTGGGGCTGATGCAACAGGCTGAGGTACGGGCCATCGACGACGAGCAGGTGCTCAACCTGCCGGTGGAGCCGATCGGCCGGGCCCGCGATGTCGGCTCGCTGGCGGGTGACGACGCCGGCTTCGGCTATGCGGTGGCCCACTACGGGGCGACCAACATGGTGACGCTCCGCTATCGCCTGGGCGCGCTGGCGGTGGAGGCGGCCGAGTCGTCGTTCGAGGTCGACGGCATCAACTTCCCCGCCGGCTCGCTGGTCGTGCCCCGGCCCGAGCGAGTCGCCGATCGGGATCGGCTGGAGCTGGCGGTGGAATCGCTCGGACTGACCGCGGCCACGCTGGCCGAGCGACCGGACGTCGCGACCCACGAGATGGATCTCCCCCGGCTCGCGATGTTCAGCACCTGGGGCAACACGCAGGAGGTGGGCTGGGTGCGGCACGCCTTCGACCAGCACGAGATCCCCTTCGACCTGATCTTCAAGGAACGGGTGCGAGAGGGCGCGCTCCGGGACGACTACGACGTGATCCTGGTGCCGAACCAGGGCCGGACCGGGAAAGGGCTGGTGTTCGACATCGACCCGAGCCGTGGGCCGCTCGCCTACACCAAGACCGAGCGATATCAGTACCTGGGTGACTACGGGTCGTCGGAAGACATTACCGGTGGCATGGGCATCGAGGGAGTGCTGGAGCTCCAGCGATTCGTCGAGACCGGAGGAGTGCTGATCACGCTGGGGGCCGCCAGCTACTTCCCGCCCGAGTTCGGGCTGACCCGTCAGATCGACGCCCGGCGTCCCGGCTCGGGGTTCTACGCGCCTGGCCCGATCGTCGACGCGGAAATCCTGCAGCCGACGCATCCGATCTTCTACGGGTACGAAGACACGGCGACCACGGTGCGCTATGCCAACGGCCCGCTGCTGCAGGTACCGCGCCGGTTCCGCGACGACTGGGTCCTGATGCGCTTCCCCGGCTCGTCACGGAGCGGCCATTTCCGGGGCGTGAGCCAGATCGAGGACCGACCGGCCATCGTGGAAGTCCCGCGCGGCCAGGGCAAGGTGGTGCTCTTTGCCACCAACCCCTGCTATCGCTGGCAGAACCACGCCGAATTCACGATGCTGTTCAACACCATCCTGCACTTCAACGATCTGGGCAGCCGACCAACCGCCGAGGAGACCGACGCCGCGCCGTAGACACGCGGGCTTAGAATGAAGGCCTCCATGACCAGGCAGCTCCGCCGCCGGCTCGTCACGACCGTGGGGGTCATCTGTGCCCTTGGAGCGCTGGCCGCCATCGCCGCAGCCCAGGCGCCATCGGCCCGGCGCGCGCTCCTGGATCAGTACTGTGTGGCGTGCCACAACGAGCGGACCCTGACCGCCGGCCTGACGCTCGACGGGGTCGACGTGGACGACGTCACCCGAGCGCCCGACGTGTGGGAGAAGGTGGTCAGGAAGCTGCGGGCCGGCGCCATGCCGCCCCTCGGCCGGCCGCGCCCCGACCGTGCGACCTACGACGCGTTCACCGCAGGCCTGGAGAGCGCGCTCGACGAGGCCGCCCTCGTCGCTCCGAACCCGGGACGCACCGAGGCGTTTCACCGGCTCAACCGCACCGAGTATCACCACGCCGTACGCGATCTGCTCGATCTCGAGGTGGATGT
>MDTE01069590.1_pt1 | contig 11202 bp, 11 predicted proteins | sample 811231 | NCBI WGS metagenome assembly MDTE01 (sample SAMN05326651, study PRJNA326480) | marine metagenome | isolation source: seawater | place: Indian Ocean: Red Sea | collected 2010 | reverse complement strand
GTGCGGGGAGCGGTGCCGACCTCTGTCATGTCTTACCTCATTCCTGACGCAGGACAAAGATTCAAGCACAGCGTCTTTAAGGAAACAGTCAGGAACACATTCAGATTGCGTAAAGGATCAGAACTTGAACTCGAAACCTGCAGAGATGGTGTCCACCGCTCCACCGGATTCCAGATCGGACAAGTAAAGGTAGATCTTGGTGCTCTGCGCCACCTTGTATGCGGCACCGAGGAGCAGTTGTTCCGCATCGCTCCGCAGAATGTCTGATGCGCCGTATTGCCCCATCAGGGTGAGCTTGTCGAACTTGTAGGCCGCGGACGCGACATACGCCGTCTCGCGATCTGCACCGACCGCGTTCGTTTGCTCGGAGCTCTGCACGAGAGCGCCAAACTTCCAGGACCCCGGCGTGTATTGAAGTACCGCGCGCCACGAGTCGTAGACACGGGTGCGAGCCAAGGCTCGCTCGTTCTTGCGCATGTCGAAGTCAACTCCGAAGCCGACATGCAGGTCGCCACTGTCCCATCCGACTGATAAAGACTTGCTGCTGCCGAAGGCGCCATCGGAAGGGACATACATGCCCCGCAGGGAGAGCCCGGACGCCAGCTTGGGGGAGTGATACACCCAGGAGTCGCGTGCCCGGACCTCACCAGGCACCAGCGTCTTGATGTCACCCACCTGATCATTGAACAGGTCGATCCTGGCCTGCGCCCTCTTGAAGGGGGTGTCGTGTGTGCCGAAGAAGAACCTGCCGAACTGGCCCTTCAGCCCGATGAAGGTGTTCCGGGTGGCGAGCAGGGTATCGATGTCTGTACCACCGTGCGCGTAGTCGACCTGTTGCTCGACCTGGTAGATCACCTCGAGCCCACCGTCGAGCTCATACCCACCCTTGACGCCCACACGTGACGCATTGCTCTTCCAGTCGTCGTTGCCTGGGTCAGCACTGTCCCGACTGACGTTGACCTTGCCGTACAACTCAACCGGCAATTCCACAGCGTGAGCGCCCTGGCAAAAAGCCATCGCCATGCCTGCTGCGACCGCCCTTAAGATTCCCTTGCACATCGATCAGACCCCAAACCTTGTTCGTTAAGACTCGGCGGTAAAATTAAAGATGGTTAATGAAGGGAAGATAAAGAAGTCGTTAAGTCTCCCGGCCGTTCTCTTTACACGGGTTCGGTTCAGAAGCGTTTCGCAGGTTCACGCATTCTCGTGACGGATAACGCTACCTTCTTCCATAAAGATGACCTCTTCCGCGATATTGGTCGCAAGGTCACCCATACGTTCCAGATTGGTCGAAATCGTGATGCATGACACCGCCGCAGGGATGCTGTCAGGGTCATCGCGCATGACTGCGCGCAGAGTCTCGAATACGGACGCGTGCAGATCGTCCACATGGTCGTCCATGTCCAGAACCTGACGGGCCACATTGGTATCGCTTTTCAGCAACGCCTCCAGCGCCAGACTAACCATGCGTTTGACGTACTCCCCCATCTCATCGAACGGCAGCGTAACCGGCATCGGTTTGGCGTCCGCGATCGCCTGCACCCGCTCAACGAGGTTGACCGCCTGGTCCCCCATGCGCTCGAGATCGTTGTTGACCTTAAGTACCACGATCAGAAAACGCAGGTCGCCCGCGACCGGCTGGTGCAGCGCGAGAATCTTCAGACACTCGTTCTCGATGTCGACCTCGAGCCTGTTAATATCTTCCTCGGCAGCCTCGAGTTCGACGAGGTCGGAGGGGTCGCGCTTGACGATCGCTTCGACGATCTTCCGCGTACTCGTCTCAACCCGACTGCCGAGATGAATGAGCTGCTTGCGAAGCTGCTCCAGGTCCCGCTGCAAGTGCATGGTCATGGGTACGCTTTCCTCCGCTGATTAGCCAAATCGACCCGTCACGTACTCTTCGGTCCGCGATTGCGTCGGCTTGGTGAAGACTGTCTCGGTTTCATCAAACTCGACCAGCACACCGTTCTCCATGAACGCGGTGTAGTCCGAAACACGCGCCGCCTGCTGCATGTTGTGCGTGACGATGACGATCGTGTACTCGGTTTTCAGTTCGAAGAGGAGGTCTTCAATATGCGCCGTGGAGACCGGATCGAGCGCGGAACACGGCTCGTCCATGAGGATGATTTCCGGTTCCATAGCCAGCGCCCGCGCGATGCAGAGGCGTTGTTGCTGCCCACCTGAAAGACGCAGCGCGCTGTCGTCCAGACGGTCTTTCACCTCATCCCACAGCGCCGCCTGCTTCAATGCGGTCTCGACGCGTTCGCCGATGTCACCCGGGAAATTGTTGATCGACGGTCCCCACGCCACGTTCCGGAAGATCGACTTGGGAAACGGGTTCGGCTTCTGGAACACCATGCCGATGCGCAGGCGAACCTCAACCGGGTCGACATCGCTGCCATAGAGGTCGTGACCGCGATACAGGATCTGACCCGCGTGGCCCACGTTGTCGATGAAGTCGTTCATGCGGTTGAACGAGCGAAGCAAGGTGCTCTTGCCACATCCCGACGGACCGATGATCGCGGTGATCTTCCGCTCCTGAATCGGCAGGCTGACCTTCTTGACCGCTTCGTCGCCGCTATAGCTGATCGATACTTCGCGGGTTTCCAGAATGTTCTCTGTCACGGCTTTCGCGATCCCATGAAACGGATGTAAACAGCAAGCGCGTTCATCGTCAGCAACACGCCCAGCAGGACGATGATGCCTGCTGAGGCTAGTTCATGGAACTCGGCTTGGGGTCGCGCTGTCCAGTTGAAGATCTGGATTGGCAGCGCGGTGAACTCGTCCATCGGGCCCTCCGGCACAAAGGCGATATAGGTGAGCGCTCCGATCATGATGAGCGGCGCGGTCTCACCAATGGCGCGGGAGAGCGAGAGGATCACACCCGTCAGGATGCCCCCGATCGCTTCCGGAAGCACGTGCGCGCGAACCACCTGCCAGCGGGTCGCGCCGACCGCGAACGCCGCCTGGCGAATCGACGAAGGCACAGCCTTGATCGCCTCTTTCGACGAAATAATGATGATCGGGAGGATCAGCAGCCCCATCGTCAGCGCGCCGGAGACTACGCTGCGTTCGAGGCCCATGAAGCGCACGAACAAGGCAAGACCGAGGATGCCGTAGACGATCGAAGGTACCCCCGCGAGATTCGCGATATTGAGCTCGATGAACCGGGTCGCGCGGTTTCGCGGGGCGTATTCCTCAAGATAGATGGCTGCGAGGACCCCGGTCGGAATCGAGAAGATCGCGGTCAGTGACACCAGCCACAACGTACCGTACAACGCCGACTTGATCCCGGCCTTCTCCGGGAATCGCGATGGGAAGCTGTCGAGGAACTGTGCGTCCAGCCACGCCAGCCCGGAGCTCGTCACCTGATAGATGAGGACGGCCAGGATCGCCACCGCGGTGAAGGTCACACCAAAGCAAAGCCCGCTGAAAATGCGCGCTCTGCGCTGCCGCTTCGCGAGGTTTCCGGAATCACCGAAGAGGCTCATTCGTACACCTCCTGGTATTTGCTCATCACCCGGCTGGCAATCAGGTTCAGGACCAGCGTCAGAATGAACAATACCGACGCAACAGCAAACAGTGTCTTGTAGGTGAGTTCGCCGGCTGGCGTATCACCCAGACTGACCTGCACGATGTAGGCCGTCATCGTCTGAATACTCTCGAGCGGGTTGAGCGTGAGATTCGGCGTCGCACCTGCTGCCAGCGTAACAGCCATAGTCTCCCCGATCGCGCGAGATACCGCCAGCACGAAGGCTGCAAAAATACCGGACAACGCCGCGGGAATGACAACCCTGGCGCTGACTTCGAAGGATGTCGCGCCAAGCGAGTATGCGCCCTGGCGGAGGGAATCCGGAACCGAACGCAGCGCGTCGTCGCATAGGGAGGCCACCATGGGCAGCACCATGATGCCCACTACGATCGCCGCACTCGCCGCATTGAAGATCTGCGTGTCAGGGAAAATCGTGCGCAGCACGGGCGTGACGGTAGTCAGCGCGAAGTAGCCGTAAACGACTGTCGGGATGCCGGCGAGCACTTCAAGTACCGGCTTCACCACGGAACGCGTGCGCTCGCCCGCGTATTCGCTCAGGTAGACGGCACACGCGACCCCGATCGGCAGGGCTACGAGCGAAGACCCGACAACGATCAGAAACGTGCCCGACAGGAGAGGCAGGATGCCGTAGTGCTTTGGCTCGAGCAGCGGCGTCCAGCGTGTTCCAAAAAGGAAATCAGTTGGGCTGACTTCGCCAAAGAAGCTGATCGTCTCGACGGCCAGAATCACGATGACCGCGGCCGTCGTCACAACTGACAGGAGTGCGCACAGCAAGAAGAACTGGTTCAACGCCCACTCGCCAAACCGGAGCTTTCGCGCCCTCAGAGGGTTAACGTTCAAAAGCCCACCGTTGCCCTAGTGTCACTGCGATCAAGGGTGTCACTCCGATCAAGTCCGAAAAACCAAAGAAAACCAAGCTTCCAGGAGGCTTGGTTTCCTCAATTCGTCGGACGCGCGATGCGACTTTCAGGAGCCAGACGCGAGATCTGATACTTTGTTGTCGCCATGGTATGCAGTCCCATGTTCGCGCGCGGCAACCCGCGCGGCGGCGGCAGTATACACACTTTGTGGGAGCGGAATGTAGCCGACTTCCGACGAGAGCGGACCGGCGTTTTTAAGGTAAAAATCGACGAAATTGGCCACCTCGGGCTTGTCCAGCGACGCTGCGTTGAGATAGATGAACACCGGACGGGACAGCGGCGCATAGGTGCCGTTGTTGATCGTCTCTTCGGTCGGCGCAATCGGGCCGGTACCGCCGTCGATTGGTACGATCTTGAGCTTGTCCCGGTTCTCCTTGTAGTACGCGAAGCCAAAATAGCCCAGCGAGTCCATGTCGCCGGAAATGCCCTGCACAAGCACGTTGTCGTCCTCGCTCGCGGTGAAGTCCGGGCGCGAGGCCTGTTCTTTGCCGTTCACTGCGTGTGTGAAGTAGTCGAACGTCCCGGAGTCTGTGCCGGGGCCGTAAAGCCGGATGGGCCGGTCGGGCCACTCAGGGCGCACGTCTTTCCAAGTTGTCACGACGCTGTCCGGCTGCCAGATCTTGTTCAGCTCGGCAATCGTCAGGTGGTCGACCCAGTCGTTCTTCAGGTTGACAATGACCGACAGCCCGTCGAACGCCACGGGAAGCTCAATGACCTTGATCCCGGCGGCGACGGCTTTTTCCATCTCGCTGCCCTTGATCGGCCGCGAGGCGTCGTTGATGTCGGTCTCGCCGTTAATGAACTTCTTGAAGCCGCCGCCTGTGCCCGAAACGCCCACAGTCACGCGAACCCTGGGCTGAACGCTGTTGTATTCCTCCGCCACGGCCTCACTGATGGGGAACACCGTGGATGAGCCGTCAAGACGCACCTTTCCGGAGAGTTGCGTCTGCTCACCTCCACCCGACACGGCCTCGCTCTCTTGCGCGGTCTCGGGCTGACCGCATGCAACCAGTAACAGGAAGGCGGGCAACGCCAGCAGGTTCTGCTTCATCTTCTTCACTCTCGACGATCTTGATGGTTGCGCGCATTACAGGGCTCGATTATTAAGATTCGATAAAGACCACTTAAAGATCGGGCCAAATCGCTGCGTGGCCTGCCTCGACCCACGTGCCTCGGTGCGTCCGACCAGGCGTGCAACACCGGGTAGTCCGCGACCGGCACACCTCGCAGGTGTCGAATCTTGTCCGCGAGACTGACCACCAGCGCATCGAACAGCGACTCGGTTTCGCGGATCATCTTGATTGGCGCGGTCATCAGATCGGCGACCCTGCGGCTGAGCAAATCTGCTTCGTCCCTGGTGCGCAGAACGAATCCGACGAGGTCGCATTCCGTGATGATCCCAACTGGCTCATCCTCCGCCGCGACCACCGCGCAGGAGTAGCGGTTCGCGGCCATGATCTCCGCGACCGACTCGATCGTGTCGTCGCGCCTGACCGTGGTGACGCCCTGAGTCATGAGTGAACTGACGAGAATTTGTTCCAACGCTGTGCCCTCGGAATCAACTAATGCAGTTGAAGCTTAGTCGCGGATTCCGCGCGAGCGCAGGCTCGACCCTGATCGACGTGAATCAGGACGACCGGACAAAGCAGCAGCCGACTGACGGAGACGAAGGCCCGGCTACTGAGTGTGCAGCCGCGACTCCCACTCTGCGCCTTCCATCAGCCAGGGCCGAAGCCGGCTCAACATTCCCCGCGCCTCTTCGAGCAGCACGTCCGGGCGGCCCCTGGACTCGAAGTTGATCCGCACCAACGGCTCGGTCTTGGATCGCCGCAGACTGAACCGCCAGTCACCCGGCATCTCGTAGCTCGGCCCGTCAAAACCGGCGACCCTGGTCGCGCGCGGCTCGTACTCCGTTTCGATCGCCGCCAACGCCGCACCGGCATCGGTCAGCGCGAGGCTGATCTCCGGCGTGCAGCAGATCTGTGCGCGTCGGTCCGCAACGAGCGAACCAAGCGACTCGCCCGCCGAGGCCAGCAGCTCGACGAGTTTGAGCCACGCGAACATTCCGGAGTCGCAGCCGAAGAAGTCGCCGAAATAATGGTGTGATGACAGCTCACCGCCGTAAATTGCGCGCGTCTGACGCATGTGCCGTTTCATGAAGGCGTGACCGGTCTCCGACGGCACAGCGACACCGCCCAGACGCCCGATGATTTCCAGGGTGTTCCACTGCAGCTTGGTGTCGAACACGACTGCGGCACCCGGGCTCGAAGAAAGAAACGTCTCTGCCAGCAGACCAACCATGTAGTAGGTTGGCATCAGGTTGCCATCGCTGTCGTAGAACACACAGCGATCGCAGTCTCCGTCCCAGGCCACGCCAAGGTCGAAGCCGCCGCCTGCCATGAAGGTTTGCATTTGAGCAACGAGCCGCGGGTTGGCAGGGTCTGCCCCCTCCCGGGGGATGGGGCCCGGTTGTTGCCTGAACCAGGTGACCGGCAGCCCAAAACGCGTCGCCAACGCGTCCGCAAGCGTCGCGGCAGTCCCGTTCAGGCCGTTGAGGGCAATCGAGCGCGCCCGCAGGGCATCGATGTCGAAGCAGGTCTCGAGGAATCCGATGTACTCCGGATGCAGGTCCTCTTCGGTCAGCGAGCCCATGGCCCCCCCTCGCCGGAATCCACTACGCATCAGCTCGCGAACGTCATTCAGACCGCTCTCGAAGGTCACCGCCGCTCCGTCAGTGAGCACACACTTGAACCCGTTGTAGCGCGCTGCGTTGTGACTGGCGGTCACGACGATCGTTGCACCGAATCGACCGCGCGTAGAAGCAAAATAGCCGAGCTCCGTCGTACACAGGCCAAGATCCACGACATCCAGGCCCGCCTGACGCAAGCCTTCGTTGAGCGCACCCTGCAGTGCCGGACTGGACTCACGCATGTCCCGCCCGGTCGCGACCTGACCATGCAAACCGAACCGTTCGGCGAACGCGTGAGCAAACCCGATCGCGAACGACTCATCGATGTCGTCAGGGTACACCCCGCGTACGTCCCCAAGCCTGAAAGCAGCCAACTCGGAAGACATCTCTTCGGGACCTAGAAAAACCGACGGATCTTACACGGCGGCCGACAACAGCACTATGCTCGGTCGGTTCCGTGCGGAGCGCGATCGTCCGCCTGATGCACCTCGTCGAGAAGCTCGAAGAACCCCTCCTCCTGAAGGACACGCATGCCGAGGCGCTGGCTGGAGACGCCGGGTCGAAGGCGGTAGTCGAACCGCAGGCGCTCGCCTTCTTCTTCCGCGACGAAACAGCGGCAGTCGACGCTGCCCTCCACAGTGGCATCGACCCGGGACGCGTCGCTCAGCCGCTCGCGCAGTTCAATGAGGTGTGCGGAGAACAGGAACAGGCAGTTTTCCCTCACGGCTAACCGCTGCACGGCAAGCGACGCGTCCAGCGCGTCCTTCACGTTGGTGCCCTTGAACGGTTCATCCATGATCACGACAACGCGTATTCCCTGTGCGAGCGCCTCCGCCACCGCCTTGACCCGCAACGCCTCGGCACGAAAGTAGCTCACACCGCCGTGAAGGTTGTCGCCAATGGACAGCGAACTGAACAGGCCCTCGGCGGGAACGAAGCTGAGGCTCCAGCCCGTTGAAGCCTGGGTCTACGGTTACGCAACCGACATTCTGGGTGCCCTCGTCGAAGTGGTGAGCGAGCAACTGCTGGATGTATTCCTCGCCCGAAACATGTTCGAACCGCTGGACATGCGGGACACACATTTCTACCTGCCCGCGGACAAGACCGCGCGACTCGCCGTGGTGTATTCGCTCAACGAGAACGGCCCCGTGACAAGGACGCCTGACGTCTCCGCGATGGTTGGTCAGGGCGCCTATGTCGACGGCCCGCGCAGGAGCTTCTCGGGCGGTGCGGGGCTGCTTTCAACTGCCAGAGACTACGGCCGGTTTCTCGACGCACTGCAGCTTGGCGGGCAACTCGATCGCGTCAGAATCCTGAGCCGCAAGACCGTCGAACTCATGACCGTCGACCACCTGGGCGACATCGAATGGCAGGCGGGTAACGGCTTTGGGCTCGGCTTCCTGGTGACCCGCGACCTTGGCGCAAGCGGTCAGCCCGGCTCCATCGGCAACTTCGGCTGGGGCGGCGCGTACCACACCACCCATTGGGTCGATCCTGTCGAGGACATCACCGTCACGTACATGACCCAGTTGCTTCCGTCCGCGGTCGACGACCAAGCACGGTTGCGAGCGCTCATTTATCAGGCGATTGACTACAGCGAGCGGGGGCGCGCCGCTCGAAAAGGCGGAACCAGCGCGCCCGGTCGATGACAACGCATACGAGGACTGCCGTCCCCATGGTACAACCTGGCCTCACCGGGTCGCGGGCTTGCGCTCGACCGCCGTAACCAGACCACGGCCGATGGATCGGTTGCCGTGACCCAACCCATGCTCTAGGTTGCGCGTTCCACCCGCTGTACTCAACCTGCCGTGGCCCTTGCCCTGAACAGCCCCGCCCTCGCGCCCCTCGAGGATCGCGAGTTCCGACTGCTTCTCGTCGGATTCGCCATTGGGCAGATGCTCATACCGCTGCAGTTCTTCACGCAGATTCTGTGGGTTCAGGAAAGCGCGCCGCGTGACATCTGGCTGATTCTCGTCGCCCTGATCGGTGCCGCGCGCGGGGTTGGTTCGCTGCTGTTCGGGCTGTATGGCGGCGCCCTTGCGGATCGGTTCGATCGACGCAAACTGCTCATCGCAACCCAGGTGCTGCTCGTGATCAGCACCTTCACGATTGGCGGACTCATGCTCACGGGCATCAAGGGACCGCTCGGTTTCGCCGTGTTCTACGCGCTCACCTTCCTGGCCGCCGGTCTGCAGGCGATCGACGCTCCGACACGTCTTGCGATCGTGCCGGACGTGCTGGGCCCGGACCGGGTCTCTGCCGGGATGGCGCTCAACCAGGCGGCCGGGCAGCTTGCAATGCCAATGGCGCTGTTTGGCATGGGCTTCTTCGTGACCACCCTCGGTTTCGGCGGCGCCTACCTCTTCAGCGCTGTCGGCCACGTGATCGCGATCGGGTACCTCACGCTCATGCACTACACACCGGCCACGACGCAGCACCAAGACGCGGGCACACCGTACCGGTTCGGCAAGGCGCTGGACGACGTCCGCGACGGCATGCGGTACGCGCGCGCGCATCCGGAGGTGTTGTGGGTCATCCTGCTGCTCGTCGCGATGATGGCGCTGGGTTTCCCCGCAACCGCAAACCTCGGCCCAACCTGGATCACCACCGTCATCGGTGTGTCGGTCGCCAACGTCGGATTCGTCGCGATGAACTGGGGCTTCGGCGCGTTCTTTGGCGCAGTGCTCATGGCGCGTTTTGCCTCGTACGAAAAACGTGGGCGTCTGATCGCCTTCGGCGCTGCTCTGTTCGCGGTCTCGTTCGTGGTGTTCGTGGCGCGGCCGCTGGTCCCGTTTGCGGTCATCGGCAACTTTGGCCTCGGCGCTGGCATGACCATCGCGATGGTCTCGAGCACCGTGCTCATCCAGCACGTCGTACCGAATCAGGTACGTGGCCGCATCATGAGTCTCGTACAGCTCAATATGGGGTGTGCTCAGCTCATGACCCTCCCGGTCGCCATGATTGGTCAGTGGCTGCCGCTGACGACACTCTTCCCCGCGATGTCGCTGATCACCCTCGCCGCCATCGCATCGATCCTCGTCTTCCGGCCGCAGATCCGGCACGCCGTGATCGTCGCGCCTGCGATTGCACGGACGGATTCGCGGGCAGGCGCCTGAGCGTCTCGACATTCGCCCGTCGCGGTGAGTGGCAGGAACAATCCGCAAGCAACGCCTGGCGCGCCGATCTCATCGTCAGGTCCGCAACTCCTTCTCGAGCAGGTCGCCCTCGTGATCCCACGCGGGCGCACGCACCTCGCCGGTCTCGAGTTCCTTGTGCGCTTCCCACAGGAGTTCCGGTATCTGCAGCTTCTCGGGGCACCGCGGAAGGCAGTCACCACACTTGGTGCAGCTGTCGCCCTTGACGCCGAGAATCCATGCGCCGCCGGCGCCGACCCGCGCGTACCGGCCCTGGGCGTAGTCGGTCATCTCGAACGCCTTGTGCATCTGCCGCCAGTTCAGGACCCCCGGAATGTTGATGTTCTCCGGGCACGGCAGGCAGGCGTTACAGACGGTGCAGAAGTCCGGTCCGAGTTCCATGCGGTAATGCGCTTCGACCTGCGCGAGCGCACGGTCGAACAACTCCCGGTCCGGGCCGGCGCCGTCGTAGTCCTGGGCGATCAGATTGGCATCGATCTGACCCGGCTTTGCAGGCCCGAACGACAGCGTGTGCACTGCCTCATGATTGAGCAGCCACATATGGTTGAAGGTCATTGGCGACAGGGGGGCGCAGGCATCGGAGAGTGGTTCAGTTGGCGCCTGCAGCTTCCCGCCCTGGTTGTTCGGGCTGATGATGAAGACGCCCATATCGAGTTCGGCTGCGCGCTCCACGACGTGCCGCAGACCCTGATAGAAGTAGTAGTAGTGCAGATTGATCGACTCGAACTCGTTCGTGTCGACCAGCTCCATCACGCCCTTCGGGTAGCCATGCGTCGAGAACCCGAAGTGGCGCACCACGCCTTCGGCCATGAGTTTGCGAACGTAACCCAGACAACCCCGGTCACTCATCGCGGGGCGTACGGTTTCGATGTTGCCCGGCCCGTG
>MDTE01201425.1_pt1 | contig 11203 bp, 8 predicted proteins | sample 811231 | NCBI WGS metagenome assembly MDTE01 (sample SAMN05326651, study PRJNA326480) | marine metagenome | isolation source: seawater | place: Indian Ocean: Red Sea | collected 2010 | reverse complement strand
TTTGATTATCTGCAGCAGTACTAAAAACTTGGGATTTTTTTGTTGGAATAGTGGTATTTCTTTCGATGAGAGCGGTTGAGACACCTCCAAGAGTTTCAATGCCAAGTGATAATGGTGTTACATCTAATAGCAAAATATCATCTACATCGCCTGATAAAACTCCGCCTTGAATAGCCGCGCCCAAGGCAACTACCTCATCAGGGTTAACACTCTTATTTGGCTCTTTTCCAAAAATTTCTTTTACTTTTTCCTGAATCTTCGGAATACGAGTTGAGCCTCCAACGAGAATGACTTCATCAATGTCGCTACTAGACATACCCGCATCTTTTATTGCTTGAATACATGGATCTACAGTTCTTTGTACTAGATCGCTAACTAGGTCTTCAAATCGTGCCAAAGTTAAAGTAAGGTGCAGATGCTTTGGTCCAGAAGAATCAGCAGTAACAAAGGGTAAATTAATGTCTGTTTGTTTTGAAGAAGAGAGTTCTTTTTTCGCAGTTTCAGCCGCTTCTTTTAGCCTTTGAAGAGCCATCGCATCTTCGCGAAGATCAATTCCATCTGATTTTTTAAATTCTTCAGCAATCCAATCGATTATTTTCTGATCAAAATCATCTCCCCCTAAATGACCATCTCCATTTGAGGATTTAACTTCAAAAACTCCATCACCTAATTCTAGTATTGAAACATCAAAGGTACCACCTCCTAAATCAAAAACGGCAATTTTCTCGTCTTTTTTCTTATCGAGTCCATACGCCAGCGAGGCAGCAGTTGGTTCATTAATAATCCTTTTTACGTTTAAGCCCGCAATTTTACCAGCATCCTTGGTAGCTTGCCTCTGGGAATCGTTAAAGTAGGCTGGAACGGTAATTACTGCATCAGTTACCTTACTGCCTAAATATTCTTCGGCCTGCTGTTTAAGCTTTTGCAGAATCATTGCTGAAATTTCTGGAGGGGTGTAATCCTTCTCTGAGACCTTTACTACACATGCATTGCTAGAATTTTTGTCGATATTATAAGGTACCTCCTTAATTTCAGTGCTTACCTCCTTAAATAGCCTTCCCATAAATCGTTTAATTGAAAAAATTGTATTTTCAGGATTTGTTACTGCCTGTCTCTTGGCAGCCTGACCAACAAGTCGTTCTCCATCTTTGCTAAAACCAACTATTGAAGGAGTTGTTCTACCTCCTTCTGGATTAGTTATTACTGTGGGTTCTCCACCCTCTAACACTGCTACACAAGAATTTGTTGTACCTAAATCTATGCCAATAATTTTGCTCATTCTAAAAACTCCGAATTATAAAATAATCATATTATATGTTCAATGTTTACAAGTAATGTACCAAAGCCTTGCATGGTATATTTTGGCAGAAACTACTATCACAATGTATATTTTGGCAGATTTTAAAAAATGCTCATTCGGTTAAGCCAAAATCTGATTTAGTTGAAATCTTAATCTTACCTTTTACAGCTTTGACAATCAGCGTCTCACCTTTTAGATTATTTTTTAGGAGGATTTTTGAAATCGGGTCTTCAATCATATTCTGTATCGCTCGACGCAAAAATCTAACACCATAATCAATGTTATATCCCTTCTCTAGAATTAGATTCTTAGCAGTTTTATAAACTCTTAGGTTTATACCTAATTCTGAAAGGTTATGATAAAGGTCTTTAAGTTGTAATTCTATAATTTTAAATATGTCTCGTTCGGATAGGGAATTAAAAACAATAATTTCATCCAATCTATTTAGGAGCTCTGGAGAAAAAATATTTTTCACTGATTTAAAAATGGTACTTTCTACTTTATTTTGATCAGCAACTCTATTTTCCTCAAAAAACCCAATGCCATTTTCTTTAAGATTCCTAGTACCAATATTTGATGTCATTATTAATATAGTATTCTTAAAATCAACTTTTCTTCCCATGGCATCTGTCAAAATTCCTTCATCAAAAACTTGAAGTAGAATATTGTATATATCTTGGTGCCCTTTTTCAATTTCATCAAACAAAACAACAGAATAGGGGTTACGGCGTACCTTTTCAGTTAATTCGCCTCCTTCATCGTACCCTACATATCCAGGAGGAGAACCAATTAACCTTGATAATGAAAATCTTTCAGAAAATTCAGACATATCAATTCTTATCAATGAATTTTTATATGGAAATAAATATTTAGCTAAAGATTTAGCAGCTTGCGTCTTGCCAACACCGGTTGGGCCGAGAAAAAGAAAAACTCCAATTGGTCTATTTGGGTTCTTTAATCCTGCTCTTGATCGTTGAATTGCACTTGAGATGCTTTTTATTGCATTTTCTTGACCAATGATACGTCTATTAAGTTTTTTATCAATATTCAGAAACTTATGTTTTTCAGATTCTGTTACTTCGTAGACCGGAATTCCTGTCATAAAGGATAGTACTTCTTTTATTTCAGCTTCACTAATTTCCTCAAGCATTTTTTCATCATTTTTTTGCAAGCTATTTTGAACATCATGTAATTTTCTACTTAATTTTTTTTCCTTATCTCTTATTACTGCTGCTTCTTCAAAAAGCTGTTGAGTAACTTTCTTCTCCTTTGCAGCTTTTAACTTTTTTAATTGCTCTTCAATTTTTAAAATTTTTTTAGGAACTTTAAAGTTAAACATATGAGCTCTAGCACCTGCTTCATCAAGTAGGTCAATAGCTTTATCAGGCAGAAATTTTTCTGAGATATACCTTTGAGACAAATTAACGCATGCCTCAATTGCACTTTCTGTATACCTTACTTTATGATAATTCTGGTATTTTCCTTTTAATCCATTTAATATTTCTATCGACTCCTTAACAGATGGAGCATGAATAATAATTTTTTGGAACCTTCTTTCTAGTGCACCATCTTTTTCTATGTGTTTTCTATATTCATCCATGGTTGTTGCACCTATACAATTAATTTCACCTCTAGCTAGAGGTGGTTTAAATAAATTGGATGCATCCAAAGAGCCAGTAGAACTACCAGCCCCAACTAGATTATGGATCTCATCTATAAAAATTATTATGTTATTATTTTTTTCAAGTTCTGCCATGACACCTTTTATTCGCTCTTCAAATTGGCCTCTATATTTAGTTCCAGACACAATCGAGGCAATATCTAGAGATAATACTCTTTTATCATGCAATACTCGAGGTAGAGTTTTGTTTATAATATTTTGAGCAAGCCCTTCAATTATAGCAGTTTTACCAACCCCTGGCTCTCCAATCAACACAGGATTATTTTTTTTCCTTCTTAAGAGAATTTGTGCTAATCGGATTATCTCATTACTACGTCCTATAATTGGATCAAGTTTTGATTTTCTTGCGAGTTCTGTTATATCTTTAGAAAAATGATCTAATGTTGGGGTTTTACTTTTTTGCTTAACATTTTTAGTACTATCTAATCCTCCTGTTATTTGGATACCTTCATCAGATAACATTAAATCACTTACAGTTTCATAATCTAATGAAAAAGATTTTAAAACTCTGCTCGCAACACCTTCGGGTTCTTTTAACATAGCAAGAAGTAAATGTTCATCATCAGAAATAAAGTCTCCTCTTAATGAAGCTTCATTATAAGAATTCCTTAATATCCTTTCTGCCCTGCGAGTAAGAGGTAAATGCCCTAAGTTTATTGTCCCACCAGAAGTTTTTATCATCTTGTTAATTGAAGCAATCATTTTATTTATATCCACATTGAACATATTTAAAATTTTTTTCCCTTTCCCCGAGTTAAGTTTTAAAAATCCTAGTAAGACATGCTCTGACCCAACATAACTATGACCTAATTCTATAGCTTCTTCCTTTGATTGCTTGATAATAGACTGTACGCGTTCGGAAAATTTTTCTTTCATTTCAACTCGTTTTTTTTAGAACACCATTTTTTAGATCGTATTTATTATGTCCCAATTTAGCAACATCAGGGTTATGCGTTGTTAAAATAATTGATTGGTTAAAATCGATATTTATCCTTTTCAAAATTTTAATGAGACCTGAAGCATTTTTTTCATCTAGGTTCCCAGTTGGCTCATCTGCCAATAGTAATTTTGGTTTATTTATTATACCTCTAATTAAAGCTACTCTAGACCTCTCACCTCCAGATAAATCAGTCGGATAAGAATCGACCTTTGAAATAAGATTTAATTTTCTAAATAAATCTATTGCCTCATCCTTTTTACTAATTTTATGATTCCCTATCCAGGTTGGGATTAAAACATTCTCAAGGGCTGTAAACTCTGAAAGTAAATGATGAAATTGGAAAACAAATCCTATTTTCTTATTTCGTAATTTTGCCAATTCATTATTATTCATATGCAATATATCCAGTCCATCAATTTGAATCTCTCCATCATCCGGCGTGTCTATTGATCCAAGAATATTAAGTAAAGTTGATTTCCCAGAACCTGATTTTCCTGTAATCGTGACAATTTCCCCTTTTCGTACCTCAATTGATAAATCTTTTAAAACATGCAAACTGTCTTCACCATTACTATATGACTTGAAAACATTTTTTGCTCTAAGAACTATTTCACCCATTCTAATGCCTCTTTTAGGTTCTTGGAAGCTACTTTTTTTGCAGCAAAAAAGGATGCCAGTACAATAAAAATTATAACCAAAGTACAAATTATTGTAAAATCTATAAAATTTAGCTCCATTGGTAAATAATTAATAAAGTAAACATCTGAGGGCAAGGGAATGAATGGAAAATAGTTTTGCATTAATATAATCGCGAATCCAAAAGCTAATCCTACAAGCGCACCTTTTAATGCTGTTTTAACTCCTGTAATAATCATAATAGTCATTATTTCCTTTTTTCTAGCTCCAAGCACTCTTAACATACCAACTTCTCTTAATTTTTTTATTGATAATAGGATTAAACTGGAAGATAGATTAAATGAAGCTACTAAAAAAATTAAACCCAAAATAAAAATTGAAGCTTTTCTTTCCATTTTCATAGCATCAACAAGCGATTTATTCCTTTCTTGCCAAGATTTGACTTTTACATTTTGCCCAAATAGATCAAATAATTTATTTTCTATTATTTGTGACGCTCTATTTTCGTACAGATTAATATCATACCCATCTAGACCATCTTTCCTTTTAAAAAGATTTTCCCCGTCATCAAGAGTGATAAAAACATAAGAATCATCATAATTCAATACTTTTGTTGAAAAAATACCTGATATTTTCATTTTGGTCATTGGAGGAAAACCTAGCCCAAATACTTGATCAATGGGACTGAACAGGGTTATTTCATCATCAATACGCTTACCTAGTCTATTTGCTAATGCTTTACCAATAAATATATTTCCATCACTTGGGAACCTTCCCTCATGTGGGATTTTGTAAAAACCATCCATTAAACTATCGTTCACAGCTTTAACTTCTACTATGAATTTATTTTTTTTACTTTTAATTATTGCCTTCCTTTCCATAAATGGCATTACCATACGTATTTCTGGAATTTCCGAAATTAGATTGTAATCTAAATTCATACCGGTTATTCTCAGATCACTTTCAAATCCTCTTAATCTATCATAGACAATACTTTCGAATCCATTCAATACAGATAGGGCAATAACCATTGCAAAACTGCCTACTCCCATTCCAATCATTGAAAAAATATTTGTATTATATCCTAAATTATTTGAAGAATAGTACAACTTTTTTATAAAAAAAAGTTTCCAAATCATTCGTAACGCAGTGCCTTTGCAATATTCAAAGATTTGAATGAATTAGTAGGTAACCAAGATGCAATAATTGACGATGATCCAACAAAAACCATAATAAGAAAATATTTACTTGTTGAGAAAGAAAATGGTATTTGATCCATAAAGTAGATGTCAGATGGGATTTTAAACAAACTATATTTCATTTGAATGTTTATAATTATTAGCGAAAAAAGTCCGCCGATAAAAACGCCTATCAACCCAATAATTAAACCTTGAAACATGAAAATTCTTTTAATGTTTTTGTGATGCATACCTTGTGAAATTAAAATAGAAATAGGACCGTTTTTCTCCACGATTATCATAGCAATAGCAGCAAAAAGATTAATTAAACCAACAAAAGTAATGAGGCCAAACATGATATAAGCAGGCCATTGTTGAGCAAGCATCCATTCAAATAAAAGGGAATGTCTATCTTCCCATGTTTCATAATAAAAAGGATATGGAACATCTATAGATGAATTATCGTTACTGTCAATTATTAGACCAGATACCTCCGAACTTTTATAACCTAAAAGGGACTGCGCCTTTTCAAGATTCATGTAAACTATGTTTCTATCATATTCTTGAAGCCCTGATGAAAAGATATGTACAACCTTAAAAGAAAAAATTTTTGATGAAGTTAGAGATAGCTTTGATTTCGGAAAACTTTGTAACAGTATTGTATCCCCAATATTAGCGTCCAAGCTCAGTGCTAAAGGCTCACCCAATATTATTTGATTATCATCTAAAGTTTCGAAATGATTATTTATAACTATTTTGGGATATCTAATCACGCCTTCTATCAAAATTCCATCGAGTTTACTCCCCTTTCGTATCATGCAGATACCTCTTACATAAGGATTAATACGGAAGTTTGAGTCTTCAAAGAGAACCTTTAAATGACTATCTTCTAATAGAAGAGGTTCACTAAGGAAATGTTTTATTCTTCCTTGGCCCTCTATGCTTGCAAGTTTGTTAGATACTTCTTCTTTGAAACCATCTATAATGCTAATTGTTAACATTAATGCTGTAACACCAATTGAAAGACCAATTATTGTTAACCAACTAGCATAACTTGAAAAGGTGCTTTTTTTTAAATTGAAAATAAAACGGATTGCTAATTTTAAATCTAGCAAAATAATCAGTCAATTTCTGATCTTAAAGTAGGGAATAAGATAACGTCCTTTATTGAAGTATTTCCTGTTAATAACATTACTAGTCGGTCTACCCCAATACCAACACCTCCGGTAGGTGGCATGCCACATTCTATGGCCTGTATAAAATTTTCATCTAAAACTTGAGCTTCATCATCACCTAATTTTTTGAAGGACGACTGTTCCTCTAGTCGTTTTCTTTGATCAACTGGATCATTTAATTCAGAAAAGGAATTGGCAAATTCGTCACCACCAATGAACAACTCAAACCTTTCTACTAATTTTGGATCACCATTTCTATGCATTTTAGCTAAGGGAGAAATAACTTTAGGATAGTCTATTACAAACGTTGGTTCCTTCAAAGTTGGCTCGACCAACTCCCCCATTAATGCGTCAAGCATTTGTCCAATATTTGCATTTGGTTTTACTTTAATTTGTTTATCTTTACATATAGCATCAAGTTGTTCTTTATTGAGATTATTTACATCTTCTCCTATTTGTTCTGAAACAAGGCTCGAAAAGCTTTTCCTTTTAAATGGTTTATTTAAGTCCAGTACGATGTTATCAAAAGGTATTTTCAATGAATCAATATTTTTAGCAACATTTCTTATTAAATTTTCTACTAAATTCATACAATCTTCGTAGTCCGCATAGGCCCAATAAAACTCAAGCATTGTAAACTCAGGATTATGATTACGATCCATACCTTCATTACGAAAATCTTTACCAATTTCATATACTCGATCCATACCGCCTACAATTAGTCTTTTTAGATATAATTCATCCGCTATTCGCATGTATAAAGTTTGATTTAGTGTATTATGATGTGTCATGAATGGTCTAGCATTTGCTCCGCCATAAATTGGCTGCAATATAGGTGTCTCTACTTCTAGAAATTGATGATCATCTAAAAATTTTCTTAAAGATTGGATTATTTTTGTTCTTAAAATAAAAGTCTTTTTTACTTGTGGATTTAATAATAAATCTAGGTGTCTATTCCTAAATCTCTGCTCTATGTCAACAAAAGAATCATACGTAACTCCATCTTTTTCTTTGACTATAGGAAGCGGTCGAATACTTTTTGCCAATAGAATAATCTCAGAAGCACGAATGGAAATTTCCCCAGTCTTTGTCTTAAAAACCTTTCCTTTAACGCCAACGAAATCGCCAATATCATATAACTTGAAATTTTCATATAAATTATTGCCAACATCGTCTTTTTTTAAGAAAATTTGGATTCCACCCTCTTTATCAATGATTTGACAAAAAGACGCCTTACCCATTCTTCTGATAGCCATAATTCTTCCAGCTACAATTACATTATGTCCTTCAAATTCTTTAAAATTAATTTTAATTGATTTACTGAAGTGTTCTGGAATGAAACTGGATGGATAAGGGTTAACACCATTTTTTCTCAATTCACCCAATTTTTCTTTTCTGAACTCAATTATTTGTTGTAAGCTTTTTTTCTCTGATGACATTTTAAGGCCTATTAATTAAACTGTCTTTTTTAATGTATTTAATAAATATGATCTAATAAATGGATTTAGATTGCCATCAATAACGCTTTGAGCATTGCCATTCTCTTGGTTTGTCCTATGATCCTTAACCATTTGATATGGATGAAAGACATAAGATCTAATCTGGCTACCCCATCCGATATCCATTTTTTTATCTTCAAATTTTTTATTTTTTTCTTTTTCTTTATCTAATTCAACTTGGTATAACCTTGACTTTAGAATTTTCATAGCCTGATTTTTATTTTTGTGCTGAGATCTTTCATTTTGGCATTGGCTTACTATTCCTGAGGGTAAGTGTGTAATTCTCACTGCGGAATCAGTTTTATTTACATGTTGCCCTCCTGCACCACTTGCTCTAAATGTATCTATTCTTAAGTCAGAAGGGTTAATTTCTATGGTTATATTATCATCTACCGCAGGATAAATGAAGACTGATGCGAAAGATGTATGCCTTCTATTATTTGTGTCAAAGGGGGACAATCTAACCAATCTGTGTACACCCGCTTCAGCTTTCATTAAACCAAATGCATAATCTCCTTTAACTTCGAATGTTACATCTTTTAAACCAGCCTCTTCTCCAGCTTGAAAATCAATTATTGCAAATTCCAAATCTTCTCTTTCTATCCATCTTTTATACATTCGAAGTAGCATTTGAGCCCAGTCTTGACTTTCAGTCCCTCCTGCCCCAGGATGAATAGAAACAATAGCATTTTGTTCATCTTCAGGACGACCCAAGATTAATTTTACTTCTAGGTCATCAATAATTTTCATATATGATTTTAATTCAATTTTTATCTCGTCTACCTCAATGTCTCCCGATTCTGCAAATTCAAACAGTACTATCATATCATTATATCGCCTATCAAGATCTTGCCACATTGCAATTTTTTTTTCAATGCTAGATATTTTTTTTAAAACTACAGACGCTTTATGATTGTTTTCCCAAAAGTTAGGATTAGCAGATTCTTGTTTTAACTTTTTTAACTTCTCTGCCCAATTATTAAAGTCAAAGGTACCCCCTAATTTCTTTGTCTTTTTGCTTTGCAAAATTAAATTGCTCTTTAAGGGTGCTTAACTCCATATATAAATTTAAAGAGAGTATCTAAATAAGTAATAAGATTTTAGTCACCTGAAGATATAAAAAGTCTTTCATTTAGGTATCTTCTTAATTCCATTTCATCTATATCCAAAGATGTAAATTTACCATTTTCTGCAATTGATATAGAGCCTCTTTCTTCAGATATAACCACTACTAATGCATCTGATTCCTCAGTAATCCCAAGAGCCGCTCGGTGTCTTGTCCCCATTTCAGGAGATACTATCTGACTTTCTGTAAGTGGTAAGATACAACCTGCTGCCTCAATTAATGTATTTTGCAAAATTACAGCACCATCATGCATTGAAGAATTAGGATTGAATATTGAAAGTATAAGTGGTGTTGAGACTTCAGCTTTTAATTGAATTCCTGCTTCTTTATAAGAACGTAAACCTGTTTCTCTTTGAATGACAATTAATGCTCCCCATTTTTTCTCTGATATTTTCAATGACGCCTCTACAATGGATTCTAACGAGCGTGAAGTACCCATTCTGAAAATTGTTTGGAAAAACCTGGTTTGACCTACATAAATTAATAATCTTCTTATCTCAGGCTGAAATAAGATTACAAAGGCAACAACCCATACAGTTTGGAATTGATTTAATAACCAAGACATTGCGACTAAATCTAATGAGTTAAAAATAAACGAGCTGATAAGAAGTATTATTAATCCAATCAACATTTGACCTGCCCTAGTTTCTTTAAAATATTGATATACTTTATAGAAAATCCAGGTCACCAGAATTATGTCAATGACATCAATTATTGTGATTGTTAAAAACCCTATTTTAACACTTGGCATTATGCTTTCCTTATTAAGTCAGTAATTTTAACAACTTTTCTAACTTGGTCTACATCATGAACCCTAACAATTTGGGCACCCCTTAATATCCCCGCTGCGACTGCAGCTAGTGTACCTTCAAGCCGATTATGGGGATCTTCATTTAGTACTGCTCCGATAAAAGATTTTCTACTAGGACCAATTAAAACTGGTAATCCAAATTCACAAAATTTCTCTAAATGATTAATTAATTTAAAATTATCTTCAACTGTTTTACCAAACCCTATTCCAGGATCTAATATGATCTGCTCCTTTTTGATGCCAGATTTAGTTGCATATTTTATCCTTTGTTTAAAAAAGTACTTTATTTCATTTAGTACATCGTCATATTCAGGGTTATCTTGCATAGTTGCAGGATTGCCCTTCATATGCATTATTACGACTGGGACACCATACTTTGAAACAATGTTAGCCATATCATTGTCATTATTTAATCCACTAATATCATTAACTATTTTCGCTCCTGCCTTTATTGCTGCTTCTGCAACTTGTGATTTAGTGGTGTCTATTGAAACGACGGCTTGAGGGAAGTCGGAATAAATTTTTTTAATTAATGGTAATATCCGTCCCAACTCATCCTCTACTGAAATTGGACGGGCTCCTGGCCTTGATGATTCACCGCCAATATCCAAAATATCAGCTCCTTCATGAAGAAGTTTTATAGAATGTTTAAATGATGATTCTAAAGAAAAGTATTTACCGCCATCACTGAAGGAGTCAGGGGTAACATTTACAATACCCATAATCAAGGTTCTTTGACCTTTCTCTTCTAACCATTTATTTAGTTGATGGAAAATAGTATTCTAACGATAAACTTGTTATTAAAATTATTTAATTTCTGTTTTGATTGATTTTTGACTTGATTTTGTATCGGGCTT
>MDTE01152245.1_pt1 | contig 11203 bp, 8 predicted proteins | sample 811231 | NCBI WGS metagenome assembly MDTE01 (sample SAMN05326651, study PRJNA326480) | marine metagenome | isolation source: seawater | place: Indian Ocean: Red Sea | collected 2010 | reverse complement strand
TTACGGAAAGTAGGTTAAAATATTACAATAAATTTATAAAAATATAATTTATAACAGAAAAAACTTTAATAAGGGTTACATAACAAAAACTAAAATAAAACTGTTAAGTTATTAAAAATCAATAGTTATTCTTTGAATGTACGAAATAGAATCGCATGGATTCACAAAAAACCACTTAAATAAGTGGTTTTTTTTACTATGATAAATGATGCTAAATTATTTTTTCAAATAAATTGTTTTATCAATTTTAAAATCCACACTTTTTAGATCTTTATCTCTTGATGAGTTGCCTACTAGTATGTCAAATTGACCAGCCTCAACAATATATTTCATTTCAGCATCATAGTATGCAAATGCAGATTTATCTAATTCAAATATAATTTCTTTCAATTCACCTGGATTCAGGCTAACCCTTTCAAATCCCTTTAATTCTTTAACCGGTCGAGTAACACTACTATATTTATCTGAAATATATAACTGAACTATTTCATCCCCAGAAATTTCTCCAACATTTTTAATATCAACTGAAACTTTCAATTTACCATTTTTAAAAGTCGAATTCTTCAGTTTTGGTTGGCTAATTTCGAACTTTGTATAGCTAAGGCCAAATCCAAAACAGTATAATGGTTTATTGGTATTAATTGCATAGTCTCTAAAGTACATAGAGGGCTTATAGTTATAAAACATCTTTAATTGACCAACTGACCTTGCGATAGTTAGAGGAAGCTTACCACTTGGATTTGTCTTTCCAAAAATAATTTCAGCTGCAGCTAACCCACCAAAACTTCCTGGTTCCCATAACTCAATAATTGCATTTATGTTTTCAGAAATCCATGGCTCTGAAATAGGCCTACCGTTTACATATAAAACAATAATATTCTTTCCAGTATCTTTTAATTTCATTACCAAATCCAACTGTTTCCCAGCTAAATTAAGTTCCGTTCTTGCGGTGTTTTCTCCAGCTGTTTTTTGTTTCGACTTATATCTCATTGAATTATCTCCAACTACAACAACAATAATGTCATATTGATTTGCAATTTCAATTGTTTGATTAATATCGTTATTTGAAATTTGCTTAATATTTTCGTTGAATTTGTGATAATCAACTATGTACCCCATTTCAGTACCAATCTTTTCAATACCCTCATACACAGTGATTACATTTTCTGGTGGTTGGGGATAATGCCAATCTCCTAATATTGATTGATTGTTCGCATTTGGACCTGTAACAAGTATTCTATTATTTAGGTTTTGAGGTTTTTGTAATGGGAGAATATCATTATTTTTTAATAAAACAATACCCTCTCTCGCCAAATTTAAAGCGGTTTCAGTATGTGATTTATTAAATATTTTTTCTGAAATCTTACTTTCACTAACATATCGATTATCAAATAAGCCTAACTTAAATTTAGCCTCTAGTATTTTTGAACATGCATAATTAACTCTTTGTTCTGACAATTTACCTTCATTAACAAGCTCGACAACTAACTCGGGGAAATTTGGACCATGCATGTGCATGTCAATTCCAGCATCAACAGCAAGGAAAATAGCTTCTTTGAAATTTCTAGCTACCCTATGTAGTGTTTCTAGCCTTTCGATATCTAACCAGTCACTAACATAAAAACCGTCAAAACCCCATTGATTTCTAATTAAATCAGACATAAGCTGTTTATTTGCATGAGAAGGTATTCCATTTACTTCGTTATGTGCTGCCATAATCGAAAAAACTCCTACGTCAACAGCTTTCTTGTATGGGGGTAAATAAATCTCATTTAATGATCTCTGAGAAATATCCATAGGCGATAAATTTAACCCATTAATTGGATCGCTTCCAGCTATAAGGTGTTTGGCACAAGCTATAACTTTATTAAGTCCTGTAAAATCATCTTGTTGAAGTCCATTAATCATCGCTGATCCCATTTGGGCAACTAAAAATGGGTCTTCTCCAAATGTTTCTCCAACCCTTCCCCATCTAGGATCTCTCATAACATCTACATTAGGAGTAAATGCCCAATGAGAGCCAGTAGATCTCATCTCAAAAGCAGTTTGTACACCAACATTATATGAATTAATCTCATCCCAAGTTGAAGCAATTGTTATAGGAGAAGGATAAACGGTAGCCCCCTCATATAAAGCGTTTCCATGTATTGCATCAATTCCAATCAGTAATGGTATTTTCAATTTAGATTTATGTGCTAACTGTTGTAGAAAATTAGCCTCCTTCGCAGTAACAACATGTAAAAAAGAACCAATTTGTCCATTTATAATCATTTGCTTTACATCTTCAGAAAATACTCCTCTATAAAAACCCTGGGTATCACTTTTTTTCATTTCATCAGCAGATAGATTTCTTTCTGCTTTTTTCATGTGCTCAATCCCAACAAACTGGTTCATTTGGCATGCTTTTTCATAAAGTGTCATTCTTCTCATTAAATCATCGACTCTTTCATCAACTGTAAAAGAACTGTCTAGATAAAGTGGAATGCTTTTTTGATTTTGAGCAAGGCAGACTAATGTTGAAAATAGTAGTGTAATCAGTAGATTTATCATTTAACAAACTTACAATAGTTTTCTAATAAAGTTCGAAACATAAATGCTTTCGCCCAAAAAAGACTTAGTAAAATTAATTCTCCTTTAAAAACTATATTAATTTTTATTTAATCTAAATATAAATAACTGATTTTCAATAATTTATATTTATTCTAATTAAATTTTTAACTAAAATTGTATTATTGTGGAATTAAGACAGGTTAATTCGTGTAAAGTTGAATAACCCTTAGCTTCACCAAGGCGGAACCACTCTCGCTATGTGGTTTGGTTCCGCTTTTTAAAAACAACTCAGTTAATACTTGAAAGCCTAAGTCTATTTTTATTTAATCTAAATATAAATAGCTGATTTTCAATAATTTATAATTATTCTAATTAAATTTTTATCTAATTTTGTATTAAATTATATTATTATGGAATTAAAACAAGTTAATACGTGCACTAATTGCCAAAATTTGAACCCAGACTTTAATTGCTCAAAACATAAAAAGCAAGTTGATCTTAATAACGTGTGTGATTCACATGTTTCTAAAAAATCCTTATCAATTAATTCTTCTTGTTTAGATTGTAGTTTTTTCAACCAACAAGATTGTAAATACCCTTCACGAGCGGGTGAGGGTATGTTGTGCTTTAGCTGGAATAAGATTTAATTTAAAATTAAATCTTAATCTCTAAGCTTAAATAATAATTTCTATTTGGTGATGGAATAATTCCTGGTCCAGGATAACCAACAGCTCTTCTATTAAAGTATACACAATCCAAAAGATTATTAATGCCAGTTTCGAATTTAATCTTATTGAACCTATAATTAAAAGAAAAATCAACGATACTATATTCAGGTATTAATCCTATTATACCACTTAAATTGCCCATAATAGCATTTGATGCATCGCTATATTGCTCCGAGATATAGCTAAACTGTAATGAGGTGTTTGTTCTCTTATATCCAAAATTTAAGCCAGTTTTTAGGTTTATTTCTGGAACATACTCGATTTTATTATTTCTTATGCCAGCTTGGTCTGATTTTATGTAGTTTGACTTTATATTAGATAAATTAACGAACAGGTTAAATCGGTGCTGATCTGAAAGGTTAATAATCTCTTTAATGTTAAAATCAATCATAGATTCTATTCCGTAAAGAATTGCATCTCCGACGTTGTCTCTAACACTTTTAACGCCACCAAAATCAAATTCCCTCAAAACAAATCCAATTCTGTCTTCATATGAAATTAAAAATGTACTTATATCGAAAAGAAATATATTTTTAACATTTCCTCTTAAGCCAAAATCAAATGTGTAGCCTTTCTCGTCACCTATATTTGAGTCAACACTATAAGTTGGACTAATAATACTAATATCGGAGAAAGTAACAGATCGATAGTTTTGAGAGATATTCGAATAATTTTCGAGTTGATCATTCCACTTATAGCTGAGGCCTAAACCGGCTAGCAAAAATTGTCTTTGATTTATATTATTTTGAAAAATTGTTGTATCAAAAATTGGGTTATCAGCTGCATCTAAATTAATTTGTCTGTAAAAGCCCTCGCTTTCAGTTTTTATAAACTCATAGCGTAGGCCTGGGGTTAATGATAATTTATCATTTATATAAAATAGGTTTTCAATAAAAAACGAATTATTAAGATTTGGGAAATCATATTCTGATTGATTTTTATAGTATGGAAAGTCTGATATATAATATTCAAAGTCTGCATCACTATTTTCGGATCCAGGTCCTTGACTACTTTTATTTTTTGAATTGTAATACTTGAATCCAAAAACAAGTGCTGTTGATTTTTTAAATAAATTATACCTGTGTAATACCTTACTTTCTATGCCGTAATTTCGAAAATCTCCCTTTATGAGGTCTCTTACGCCACCAATATCTGATTGATTGACTCGGTTTGTTCTATATCCTAATGCATTTCTACTTGCATCCAAACCATAAAAACTTAAAGAAAGTTTTGATTTCTCAGTCAGTTTATATAGAATCTTAGCATTAAATAAAAGCCAATTTACCTCAAACCAATTTCTACTTCTATTACTCTGTAAAATATTATCACTAAACATTTGATCTGTTAAACCGCCGGCTTGTTTGGTTAGATAGTTCATATAAGTTATCTCGGAGCTAATGTCCAACCTATCGTTGAAAGAATATTTCCAAAAACTATAAAGATTAACAGAACTAAAATTAGAATTAGGCCTAAAGCCGTTTCCTTTTTTATAGTTTACAAATGTATAATAACTAAATTTATTTACAGTACCCGATAAGCTTGTGAAGTTAGTAAACAAATTATTGCTTCCGAGACTATTTCTACTAATAAGTTCAATTGATTTTTTTTTATTAGGTGCTTTAAAAACAAAATTTAACAAGCCACCAAATTGTGTACCATACTGTAAAGAGGCAGCACCTCTAATAATTTGAATTTCTTCCAAAGCTTCAACAGGAGGGGTGTAATAACTTTCAGGGTATCCTAAAACATCTGCACTAATATCATAATTATTCTGCCTAGTATTAAAGTTTGATGTTCGATTAGGGTCAAGCCCTCTACCGCCAATATTTAGCTGAAGACCAGCATCATCATTTTGAAAGACGTTGAGGCCTGAAACTTGATTATAGATTTGTCTTGCGTTGTTTGTGGCCAAACTTGCAATAGCCTGATCAACCTTAATAACTTCTGTTTTCCTGCCAGAAAAAACAGACATTTTTTCAATGTCATCTAATTTTCTAATATTAAAAGTCTCAAAATCACTCGCCATCACCTCCACATTTTTTAAAGAAATCAAAAGTGGAGATAATTCAATTATTTGAAAACTTGAATCTTTAATACTTGTTTGGCCTGTGGTATATCCTTCTAAAACAAAGAATAGATCTAAAGAATTTTTAATAGACGATATATTAAATACCCCCTCATAATTTGATTTCACCAGAAAACCAAGATCTTTATCGTAAATATCAACATCTTTCAAAGTTAAGCCTGAAGTAGATATTACTTTACCTTTAAAGATGTTTTGTGTATATAATTGATTAGATAAAAGAAAAAAAAATATTATTAAAAATCTTGACATTCACTACGTTCAATTAGAACTTAATCCCCGTCACCGCTAATGTAGTCAATACCTACACCCATTGCCATTGTCATATCAATTTTGAATTTCGCAACTAGAGATTGGATTAAATTAAATGTGTTTAAAATTTCATCATTATTAGTCTCTATTTGAACTGCATAATCATTATCTAAATTATTAATAGACGTATTAATATTATCTAGTTTTACAAGAATATCATCAGCTAAGGCTCCCTCTTGTAAAAAATTAAGATATGTATACATTGATTCTCCAATTACTGAATTGTCATTATATTTTCTTCCTTCAAAAATATTATATATGCTTTCAAGAGAACTCAATGCTAATGATTTTGAAATATCGCCCGCATAGTAGCCTTCTGTTTTTTCAGGAAATGTTTGACCTGCTGAAAAATATCCTGCCGGTATACCGAATTTATTTGTTCTAAAACCTTTTTCATAATGATATATAAAATCATTAATCAATAAGTTTAAACTTGAAGTGGCAGTACTAGAATTATCATTTACAATCATAGATCTGTTTTCCAACCACCAATCGTATACTAGAGATGTATTAGATTTCATTTCTGAAACTATATCTCCGATTAACGTTAGTGAAGAAGAACTATTTAAGGTATTTAAAATTTCTTCATCACTAGCTGCAATACCATAAATCAAATACTCCAAGGCTGGAAAACCTTGATTATCTAAAAATGCTGAATTAAATTGTGCTATCCCATTTATAATGTTTTTAGTGCGATTGATATCAGTAGGATATGTGTTCATCTTAAATCCAAATAAAATATCTTCTCCTTTTCCAAAGTGACTAAAAATTTCAATATGTTGCCATACTAAGTATGCATCAAGCCAAGAAGACCTTAGAGATTTCAATGCTGTAATATCAGATGGATTTTGAATATAGTAGCTTGAAGATTCGTCAAGATTATCTAGCTTTAACATAAATTCCTGAAAAGAAAGAATAGCTATGTTATCATACAGGTTTGACAGGCACTCTACTCTATCAAAGTCATCTGACAAACTTGGCGGAGTATTATCATTAGAATCACCACCACCGCAAGAAATTAAAAATAATAGTGAAGTAAAAAGTATTAATAATCTAGACATAAAATAAATTTAATAAAGGGCGCTAAGTAAGCGCCCTTTTAGTTTAGTAATTAGTTATAAATTAAATGATGCTTGTATATCACTAGCCATTTGATTAAGCTCTGAACTCGTTATATCCCATAGGCCATCACCAGATGATAATGTTTCTAACATTGAATTAACTTCAGAGTAAGTAAAATGTGGAGCACCATCATTGTATGTAAACTGTAGTGAAACTACAAATCCTACCCCCTCAGAAAGTCCGTGGAAGAAATCTCCATTTCGCTCTCCTCCGGCATCAAGATGGTCAGCAGCACCTTTAAGATAATCATATGCTTTTTGACCGATGATATGAGAAATATGATTCTTAATAGTAGTTGCTTCTCTCATTTTCACATCAGAATATAGGCTTGATCCACCGTTTTCTGCATCCATTGTGATAGCTTCTCTACCCATTTTGAAGGCGTCATAAATTGGTGCTTGTATATCACTAAAATTACTTTTAGCATAATACTTATATAGCAGTTTGTCACCTCCTGTTTGAGTAAGATCATATACTCCTTGGGTTGGCTGTAAGCCGTAAAGATATCCATATCCTTCGTCCCAGTGATGCTCCATAGTTGTATAACCTCCTGATTCAGGACGTACATTATCAACGTCATCACCAATTTTAATTTCAGATAAATATCCGTAGATAATTTGATCACCACACAACGCACCAATAAGGCCTTTAGTAAATAATTGATCTAGCTCCATGCCTTTAGCGTTCAACTCTCTTATGTCGGATCCATCAGGAAGAACACCAGGTACACCTGGTTCTGCCACTGTTCCAGCTACCATAGCAGGAATAACATCACTTGTAAATTCAGTAATCCAAACATTGAACATAGCTAGTATTTCAGTTGAGTATGCGCTGTAACCACCTGTTTTGTTTGATACTTTTTTACCGGAATTAGAGAAATTTAATGCTGGATCAGAAAAGCCTTCTCCTAAATTAAACATTTCATCTATTTCACTAAAAGTAGCTTCACTAGATCCCATTTTCGAACAAATTATAGCGGCTTGATGAAGTCTAGTTGTTTGGCCACCAAAACTAACTGTCTCTTCACCATTATCGTCAAGCCAACTATAGGTAGTAGGCGGATTTACGTCAGTTGGAATAGGATCCACTGGATCAGAATCTCCTGAGCATGATACTAAAATAAATGCAAATGCTGAAACAATTGTAATTGAAATTTTGTTAAAATTTTTCATTTTCGTGTAAAGTTTAGTTAAAATTATGGCACAAATATACTATTATTTATAATTGGTCTAAATAAAAATAGTATTTTTGAAAAATAAAAAATGAAAAAGATTAGAATATTATTATCAATAGTACTAGGCCTGTTTTTTATTTATAAGGGCGCTGGCAAACTCTCAAGTGGTAAACTGAAAGCCATAGATAAGCAATTGGTTCAAGAGTATATTATAGAAAATGATTCATACGCTCCTCCAGTTGGATACAAAATAGTCATGAATACATTTAAACAGTCTGGTTATTTAGCATTTGTTTCTATTTTCCAAATTTTAGCTGGCATATTAATAATCATTCCCATAACTAGGTTAGCTGGCTTATTATTACTTTTACCAATCATTTTTAATATATTTTTTATGCATATTTTTTTTGACGATAGTCATGACGAAAATATTATTACAGGCAGCATATTGATACTTACAATATTTTTGTGTAGTTTTTATATAAAAAACATCAAAAACATAATACTAAACAATAAATAAGTTTTAGCTCAATAAGTTGTGACAATAGAAAAAGTATTAAATATAATTGTAGATGCTTATGAATTGAGCAAAGACCATTTTTTTAGTCCAGAAAATAGGATTTACTATTTATATCTTCTTTCTTCTTTGATTTTAGCTTTATTTGTTTACAGAAGAAAGAAAAAAAAATCTTTTTTTTCTTATATTTTTGATAGGAGAATATGGATGAGTAAATCTGCAATAAACGATTATTTAATCTTTGCTTTTAACAACCTTTTCAAGGTTTTGTTTATAGGTCCTTTTTTGATTATAGGCTTGTACATTGCTTTTTATATTCAAGAATACCTCATAGTTTGGTTTGGCTTTCCAGAAAAAAGTTTATCGATAGGTGAGACCATTATATTCTACACAATTACTTTAACCTTAGTAAATGATTTTTTAAGTTATCTTGTACATTTAGCATTACATAAAACACCTATTTTATGGGAGTTTCATAAAGTTCATCATTCTGCAACTACAATGAACCCAATGACGCAATACAGAATACACCCAGTTGAACTTGTTTTGAATAATGCAAGAGGAATAATAGGATTTGGCGTTGTCACAGGCATATTTGATTATTATTCAAATCACGAATTAGAAGCCGTTGTTTTTATTGGAGCTAATATTTTTACATTTTTATTTATGTTTTTTGGGGCAAATCTTAGGCATTCACATGTAAAATTAAAATACCCTAGTTTTTTAGAGTATATTTTTATTAGTCCTTATCAACATCAAATACATCACAGCATAAATAAAAATCATTATGATAAAAATATGGGCTCTAAATTTGCCATTTGGGATCTTATCTTTGGAACGCTTATTCTTTCAAAAGAAACTTCTGAAATAAGGTTTGGGGTAAAAGGAAATCAAAAAGATTATTCTTCATTTACAAATTTAATTTTGTTGCCTTTTATAAAAGCTTTTAATCAAATCAAATCATTAAAGAAAGTTCGAAATAAGGACGCTTAGACCCAGCAAATCGTAATCCATCTGATTTTGAGACAGTACTCCGCTTTTTTATTATCACAAAGACCTGAGGTTCTATTAGTTAGCTTAAACAACAAACGTGTTTCAGGAATTCGAACTCGTTTGTTTTCAATAATTTGAGTTGCTACTATGGCAAATACAAATTATTGAATTTTATGTTTTTAAAAATATGACCCTTCTAAACATTTGGAGGATATGTTTTGATATAATTTTCTGCCTTTTGTTAATCTGTAAAGTACTATGTTTTTTTATAGTCTAATAGAGAAAATATTATTAGTTTTTAATAATTCGAAAACTTATAATTCCTTCAAAAGTTATTACATTAAGAAAATAAATGCCAGCGACAAAATTAGATAAATCAATGCGATTTTTATCAAATGAACTTGACTGGCATAACATCGTTCTTCCTTGAGTATCTAAAAGAACAACCTCCTTAATCTTGTTTTTATCTAATGAAATATTAAGTAAATCATTTGTAGGGTTAGGGAAGACCTGTGTTTCATACTGTTTGGTAAATATATTTATGTCAGAAGAACTATTAATTGTTAAATCTAAAGTTACAACACTATCACAATTATTACTATTTGTAAGTGTATATGTCGCAGTACTATTTGATTCTGTGTATGTTACTCCATCAATCCATGTGTAAGATTCAGTTGCAAATTGAGTATCTGTTCCTGTACTAGATTCGTTTATAACTAAGTTAAGATTTACAATACTATCACAACCCAACGAATTAGTTAAAGTATATGTTGCTGTATTATTTGATGCGGTGTATGTATTCCCATCAATCCAAGTATAATTATCACATTTCACGATTAAATCAGTATCAAATGAAAATGGAGCGCAAACACACTCTGTTTCTTCTCCGTTTAAGCTTAATGCATCAAATTCTACATCACCACTTGAGAATTGAAATTTAACTGCTCTGTCAAAAGAAACAGCGTCTACAGTTATACTATTTGAACCTAATGTTAATGCTATTGGATTACCAAAAAAGTCATTGCCATTAGCTGTTGTTTTATAAACTCTAAAGTTGGCTCCACCAGCTGGTAAAGAAGTTACATTCATAGTATATGTTTGCGCCGATTGACTTGCTGCTCCTTCCGATATAGTTGTTGCGGTAAGAATAAAGGGCCACGCAGCACCTTGTCCTGGAGTAAAGTCGCTACAATCAGATATTAATGAAAGAGGACCTGGAGGTGGAGGGGTGGCACAATCTGAATCTTCTCCGTTTAGACTTAAGGCTTCAAACTCTACATCTCCATTAGAGAATTGGAATTTAACAGCTCTATCAAATGCAACAGCAGACACTGTGATGCTGTTAGGGCCAATAGTTAATGCTACAGGATTTCCTAAATATTCACTTCCATTTGCTGTGGTTTTATAAACCCTAAAATTGGCTCCGCCAACTGGTAAGGACGTTACATTCATAGTATATGTTTGGGCCGCTTGACTAGCTGCTCCATCAGCAGCAGTTGTAGCTACTAGAACGTAGGGCCAACTATTTGAGCCTGAAACAAAGTCGTCGCAATCACTTATTAATGAGGTGGTTTGAGCAAACATATTAAAATTATATGCTGAAAATAAAACTAAAAAAAGGAGTGTTTTATTTTTTTGGAATAGTAACTTCAAAAAGTTGTAATCACTAGCTGAATTTAAGATCATAATATATTTATTAAAAATTAACGATTGATTTGTTTAGT
>MDTE01134836.1_pt1 | contig 11203 bp, 11 predicted proteins | sample 811231 | NCBI WGS metagenome assembly MDTE01 (sample SAMN05326651, study PRJNA326480) | marine metagenome | isolation source: seawater | place: Indian Ocean: Red Sea | collected 2010 | reverse complement strand
TGGTGAAAGTATAAAAATTTTTTTCTGAAACTTACTAGGATATTTTTTTATTTTTTTTGAGTGACAAAAAATTTTATAACAAAAAGGTATAAAAAATCGATTAGATTTTCCAACTACTAGATTAGGTTCATATAGATAAATTTTTTTCTTTAAAATTATTCCTGCTAAACATATTGGAATAGGTGAATATCCACCTGTAGAAATAATAAGATCAATTTTTTTTCTTTTAATATAAAATAATGAATGAATTACTAGAATAAAAATTTTAATTATTTTAAAGAGTATAAAAAAATAATCTTTAAATATTCTCGGTGTATTGACTAAAAATAAATCATATTTTTGATAGTCAATAAATTTTAATCCTCTTTCATCACTTGATATATAAAGATTAAAATTTTTTTTTAAATGATCGTGTATGACCAAAGCTGGCATCATATGACCACCTGATCCACCTGTAGCTATTAAAATATTTTTTTTCAATTTATTCTAAAATTTTAATTTCTTTTTCTAGTTTAACTCCAGTTTTTTTAAAAACTTCATTAGAAACATGATTAATCAATTTATTCATATCATCAAAAGTTGCATTTCCTTTGTTAATAAAAAAATTACAATGTTTTTCTGAAATACAAGCATCTCCAAAATTCTTATCTAAAGAAACAGACTCTTTTATAAGTTCCCATACTTTTTTTTTTTGTTTGTGAAATAGGATTTTTAAAAGTACTTCCACTAGTTTTTATCTTTGTCGGTTGTGATATTTCTTTTCTCTCTTTAAGCTGATTTGTATAATCTCTGATTTCAGTTGATTTTCCTTTTTTTCCTTTAAAAGATGCACTCAAAAATATTAGATCGTCTGGTAAATTATTTTTTCTATATTCAAAGTTCATTTCTTTTGATGAAATAGTCATGATATTTCCCTTCTTATCTATTGCCTGTATTGAAATTAAAATATCCTTAAATTCTTTTCCAAAGCAACCTGCATTCATCTTGATACCTCCACCAACTGTTCCAGGAATACAAGACAAGAATTCAAAACCGCTTAAATTATTATTGATTGCGAATTCAGATAAATTTTTATCTAATGCAGCACTACCAGCAATAATAATATCCTCTCCTAAAAGTGAAATATTATTAAAATTTTTACTTAATTTAATTACAATGCCATCAAATATATTGTCTGTAATAAGAGTATTGGAGCCAGCGCCTAAAATAAAAATTTTTTTTCTATTATCTATTTTTTTTAGGAAATTTACTAATTCTTTTAAGTTATTAGCATTATAATATACCTTTGTTTTTCCTCCAATGTTAAACCAATTTTTTTTCTTTAGATCATACTCAAATTTTATATCATCACTAAAATCAGCTAATAATTCTTTTAATTGACTTATGTTCATTTTATTAATTTTGGAATTTTTTTCATCCAACTAGATATACTTCCAGCTCCCATACCAATCACTATTTTTTTTCCATACATATTTGTTTTTAAAAATTTCACTAATTGATTAAGGTCATTGACAATGTATAACTTAACTTTTGAATTTTTGATAATTTGCTTTGCAAATTCAAGGTAACTGAAACCTAACTTAATTTTTTCTCCTGCTGCATAAATTGGACATAAAATTACAGTATCTGCTTTTTTGAATGCAAATGAAAATTCTTTTTTTAAATCTTTTAATCTAGAAATTCGATGAGGTTGAAAAATACAAACTTTATCAAATTTATCATAAACTTTACTCACTCCGTTTAAAACTTCTCTTATCTCAGTAGGATGGTGTGCATAGTCATCATAAAAACTTATACCGTTATAAGTAAATATTTTATTAAATCTTCTTTGAACACCTTTAAAATTCGAAAGACCATTTTTGATATTTTTTATTGAAATTCCAATTGTTAAGGAAACAGCCATAGCTGCAACAGCATTTCGAACATTATGAAGACCTAATAGTGGTATTCTTATTCTTTTAATTTCTGTTTTTTTTTTATTTGGAAGATTTACTGATAAATCAAATTCGGTAAAATTTTTATTTTGTCTAATTTTTTTAATAAAAAAATTTGATTTTTTATCAGTGCCGTAAGTGTAAAAATTTTGACTTTTTAGACTTTTTAAAATTTCTTTGTTAATCTTATCATCTATACAAATAAATGATTTACCGAATGAAGGGACTTTCTTGATAAATTCTACAAAAAAATTTTTAATATCTTTCATAGATTTATAAAAATCCATGTGCTCTCTATCTATATTTGTAATAATGGAGTATGTAGGAGGGATATGAATAAAACTTCCATCTGATTCATCTGCCTCAAGTATTGACCATTCACTTTTACCCAACTTAGCAGTATTATTTATTGAATTTATTACTCCACCATTGATTATTGTTGGATCCAATTTAGTTTTTTGAAAGATTGACGCCACTAACGAAGTGGTGGTAGTCTTTCCATGAGAGCCAACTACCACAATATTTTTCATTAAAGAAACAATATGTGCCAACATTTGACCTCTTTTAATTATCGGTAAATTTTTTCTTCTAGCTTCTTTTATTTCAGGATTATTTTTTTTAATAGCAGATGATATCACTGCTATCGTAGCATTTTTAAGATTTTGTTTTTTTTGTCCAATAAAAATTTTAATTTTTTCTTTTTTAAGTCTCTCAATATTTTTGTTAGAAATTAGATCACTACCTTGAACTTCAAAACCTTTGCCTTTCATAATAAGTGAAAGACCACTCATTCCTATTCCACCTATGCCAATAAAGTGAATTATTTCATTCTTTGCTAATTTTATTTGCATATAATTAATACAAAATGACTAAGTTTTTTTTCATTAATTCTTTTTTTTAAAAATAAAATTTGATAGATGAAATATGTTATTTTCAGGGCGAGTAGGATCTATTTTTAATAATCCATTATTAAATGGCAAAATTTGATAAATATCATAGTCTTTTAAAAATATAGAAAATTGATACAAATTTTCACCGGAAAATAAATAATGATAATTCATTTCAATTTGTATTAATTTTGGCTTATGTTTTTTTAAAGTTTTAATTGCCCCCTTAAGAACTTTCAAATCATTACCTTCAGTATCAATTTTTATAAAATCTATTTTTTTGTTAAATAAATTTTTATATTTTTTTGCCATATTGTCTAATGTGTCAGTTTTGATTTTTTGTTTTTTGATTTTTTTTTTTTTTAAAAAATTAATTTTTTTTAAATTTACCGCGATTGAAGATAATTGTGAAGTTGGGCCAGTAAAATACATTTCGGTTACACCAATTTTATTTGATAATGCAATATTAAAACATCTAAATTTTCCTTTATTCTCTTTTTCAATTTTTTTTAGTTCTAAAAAAGTTTTTTTCATTGGTTCAAAAGCAATTACACTTATATTTTTTTCTAGTAATTTTCTTGAAAAGGATCCAATATGAGCTCCTATATCTAAACCATTTCTAATGTTATCTTTATAAATTTGATCTAAAAAATATTCTTCTCCAGTTTCATAAAAATTTCCAAAGTTTTTATAACCTGAAATTTTAAGAGAAAAATGTAAAATCAATTTTCTAAAATAAATTAAACTTTTATTTGAAAAAATTTTTAAAAAAAAAATTCATAAACTAACTATATAAATATAAATATTAAATACTCATTAAAATTTTTTCTAAACTTTTACATGAATTTTTTTTATTAAATCTTTTCAAAAAAGATTTAGATTTAATCACCTTTTTTTTTAATTTGATTGGATTTATTAGAAAATTTTGTATCATTTTTCTTAATCCTATTGAGTCTCCAGGATTAAATAGATCCCCAAATTTTCCATTATTCAATACTTCTTTTGTCCCGCCAAAACTATTAGAAGCTATGACTGGTATTTCATAATTCATTGCCTCCACGACTGTGTTTGGAAGACCCTCAAAAATTGCAGAATGTATCAATAAGTCTGCATTTGAATAAATTTTTCGAGTATCTGTCTCATGTCCATTTAATTTTACATATTTTTTAAGATCATTATTTTCAATATAATAAATTAATCTATCTTTTAATTCACCATCTCCATAAATTTTTAAAATAAAATTTTTATTTTTAATATTTTTTATTGCATCCAATAAAGTAAAATAATCTTTTTGGTAGGTAAGCCTCCCAACAGCAATGATCTTAAAAAAATTTTTTTTTATAAATTTATTCCTCTTTACTGCTTTATTTAAAGAACCTGAATAAACAATACTTGATTTTATTTTTAGCTCTTTTAGTTCTTTTACCGAGGTCCTTGAATTAACTAGAACTTTATCTGCTTTTAAATAAGTATATTTTATTAATAATTTAACTATTTGATTTTTTAGAAATGGCAAAAACTTATAAAATATATTCAATTCTTTTAGTGAAGTTCTCTCAAAAAGTATAAGTTTCAAATGTTGAATATTTCTTAAAAAAATAATCGATAAAACATTTGAATAATGAATATTAGATATAAAGATATTTTTTTTATTAATCAAATCTTTTTGAAGAAGAATTTTTCTTATTAAAAAAAAACTAAAAAAAGTTTTAAAAAAAAAAGCATTAATAGTTAATTTGTAGGATTTTACATGTTTAGGTAATAACTTTTCATAGTCTGAATGACCTATAAAAATCATATGCAAATTATACTTCTTTTTATCCAAATTTTTTAAGAAATTAAAGATAGCATTACCAGCACCACCAAAATTAAATTGTGAAATAAAAAAAAATAAATTAATTTTCATTTTCTAGATAAAATTGAATTTAAAATTTTGTAATGATTAAATAAAGTAAATTCTTTAATCTTTTTTTTAAAAAGTAATTTTTTTTTAAAAATTTGTTTATCGCTCATATTTTGAATTTCTTTAAATTTATCTACAAAACTAGTCAAAGAATTCTTTTCATATAAAAAACCGTTTTGATTATTGTTGAGTATTTCTTTTGGTCCATTGGGACAATCACTGGATAATACAATCGTATTTGAGTATCCAGCTTCAACAAGAACAAAACCAGGATCTTCCCATAAAGATGATAATATGAACATTTCAGCTCTTTTTAAATATTTATATATGTTTTTTTCATGACCAATTAAAAAGACTTTGTTTTCCAAATTTAATTTTTTAATTTGTTTCTCCAGCATTTTTCTTTTTTCTCCCTCACCTAAAATAAGTAAAGTGAAATTAGGATATTTATCAATAATTTTATTAAAAGCCTCAATCAAAAATTCAAAGTTTTTTTGTTTGGTTAATCTCCCGATCGATATAACGGTCTTATTTGAAAAAAATTTTTTATTGGTAATATCGTCATCTAATTTTTTTCTTTTTATTTCATCAATATTTAATATCGGATCTGGTAGATATTTTATCTTATTAAAATCAAATATTTTGAATTTATTTAGCAAATCCATTGTTGTAACTGTTGGAGTTGTTATGAGATAAACTTTTTTTCCTACAATTTTCCAAAAAAAACTTCTCAAATAATTTAGTTTAGGATACCCAGATATTCTTAAAATAAATTTCGTCTCGTAATTAAAAAATAAAAGTAACAAAAGTGGGATAAATGTCATCAAATGTATCATTAGATACTCAGGTTTATCCTTCTTAAGTATTTTATGTAATTTAAAAATTGAAAAGAAAAAAACAACAATATATGAGAATCTACTTCTCAAAAATCCATACTTAGGTAAATACTTTAATAATTTAAAATTTAATAAATCAATTATTTTAATATTATCATTTGTCAAATTTTTTTTTTGTATATCCCATTCCCCAATTATATCTAATAAATATGGATTAATTTTTTCTTTTGAAAATTTCTTTACAGATTTGATCGAATTGACTACAGCTTTTTCAGTAGCAATATTTGAAATAAATGGAGACCAATAATACAATTTCATTTATTTATATATTTAGATTATAATTTTTAACTTATCTAATAAAAAATAATGAAAAAAAAAAAGAAACTTTTAAGCATTGTTACAGTAGTAAAAAATGATGTACTCAATATAGAAAAAACTATCAAATCTATAGTTTCTCAAAAAAGTAAAGAAATTGAGTATATCGTTATAGACGGAAAATCTAATGATGGAACAACTAAGATAATAAAAAAATACAAAAAAAAAATTGATGTTTTCAAGCTTGAAAAGGACTCAGGTATTTATCACGCAATGAATAAGGGTATTAAATTTTCATCTGGAAAATACATTGGATTTTGCAATTCTGGTGACGTGATTACAAAAAATAGTATCAAAATATTAATTAAAAATTTAGCTTCAAATACAGATATCTTATTTGCAACCGTAAAAAGACATTATTTAGGAAAAACTATAATTAAATCTGGCTACAACTTAAATAGATTAAAATATAATTTTGACTTCGCCACTGCACACTCCACTGGTTTTTACGTTAAAACAAAGTTACATAAAGTTAAGGGTGTATATGATACTAAATTTAAATGTTCTTCTGATTATGACTTTTATTATAGAATACTAAAAGATCAAACACTCAAAATTAAAAGCACACCTAAAAATAAAATTATCGGTGTAGTGCAAAAAGGAGGATTTTCATCAACACTTTCTCCTTTGGATCATCTTATGGAAGAGACCAAAATAAGATTAAAAAACAAACAAAATCTTCCTTTAATATTAATAATATATATCAATACGTTAGTAAAAATATTTATTAAAAAAATTTTTACTTAAAAAAACAAAGGTCTATCTGAAGAGTTTTTCCATTTTTTTTGTTTGAAAAACCTCTATCAACCGACCAAAGTGAAAATCCTTTTGATTTAATAAAATCAATAACATCTAACCAATTTTTTTGTCCTTCATATAACTGGGATAAAGAAACCTCAACCAAAATTCCTTTAAATTCTTTTAGTATTTTTTCAGCACCTTGAATTACTTTAAATTCATAACCTTGAGTATCTATTTTCAAAAATAAATTTTTTTCTTCTACATTTAACTCAGGAAAAATATCATCTAATTTTCTTTCTTGAATTGGCTGTTTTTCAACAAAAATTGAATCGGGAGCATTTTCAACATGCTCAACACTTATATCTAATATACTCGATGAAACAGAATTTTTTGAAATATTAATAAAATTATCAATATTTTGATTTCCTAATGCTACAGGTTTATACACCTCCCATTCATTGTCTTTATTTGAATTTTTTAATAATTTCTCATGAACAGATAAAATTGGTTCAAAACTTAATATTTTTCCCTCAAAACCATAGTGTCTCAATTCTTTAGTGAATTGACCCTCATTAGCACCTACATCGAATACGCAATCAATATTTTTTTCCTTTAAGGCTAATACCAATCTATAAGAGTTGCTAAATTGATCAACAACTTTAATCAATTTTAAATTAAATATTTTTAAAAAATAATTTATAAATTTTTTTATATATTCCATTATCTTTATATTTTCATAAACTAAAGGGTCTTAATTTTTTTTTTAAAATATGCAAAAGAATTACTTGACTCATCTCTTTTTGAGATAACCGGTTTTTTTGTTACCCATTTAATATTTAGATCTTTATCATTATATGAAATTCCATTTTCTCCTTTAATGCTCCTATAATTATCTAAGTGGTATAATACCAAACAATCCTTAGAGAGACACTCATATCCATGGGCAAAGTTATTAGGCACTATTATACTATCACCCTCTTTTAATGTATATTTATAAACTCTTCCAAAATTTTTAGATTTTTTATTTAAATTTACACAAATATCTAAAATCTTACCTTTTACAACATTTATAACTTTAGTTTGTTTTTTTACTGTTTGAAAATGTAAGCCTCTAATAACTCTTTTTTTTGAATAAGCTATTGCAGAGAAAATTATTTTAATATTGAATTCTTTAAGTAAGTAAATTTCTTGAAAAAATCCTCTTTTATCTAAATGTTTTTTTTTTTTAATTAAAATTGGCTTTTTTATCATAACTAAATTTTTATGAATTTTTTTTGGAGTATTTTTTTAAATTTTTTTGTATTTAATGAGCTATCAATTGGGAAATTAGATTTTTTTGATATTTTAATACTTTTAATTTTTGTTTTATCATTTTTTGCAAAATTATAGATAGACTGTCTTTTCCCTCCTATATTTAAAATTCCTTTTTCGTTTAACAAATAAGGAAGCACTTTTGCAAAATCTTTATTATACATAAGTGATGAATAAGCATTTCTAATAGCTTTTTTGTAAGCAAAAGGATAATCTGTAATTGATAGTCTTAATATAAGAGAATTTTTTAACATCTGAACTGAACTTTCTCCTCCTAATTTTGACCAAGCATAATTATTTATTGGAAGTAGCCTATCTGTCTCTTTGTAATTTCCTTTATTGCATGGATACACATAATTTGTAGAGAAATAAATTAATTTAATATTCAATTTTTTGCAGGCTCTCACAACATTTGCTGTCCCGATTATATTTGTTTGAATGCTTAAGTCGATATTTGTCTCATGAATTTTCATTGGTCTTGATAACGCTGCAATATGTATAAAAATTTTAATCTTATTTTTTTTCAAAACTTTTATTAAATTTTTATAATTAAGGATATTTAACTTCTTTTTATTAGCATAAATAACTTGTTTATTTTTTAAGTGTTTTTTTAAATAAAAACAAAATCTACTTTCACCACCACTTATCATGATTGTTTTTTTTAACATTTTGATTTTCATTTATTTATAATTATATATAGATTTATATAAATTACTCAAAAGTAAATAATATTAATCCAGGTTTAATAATATTATTTTTATGATATGAATTTCTAAAAATGAATATTTCCAATGAATTAGGTAACAATAAAGAGGAATTTTTTATTTCAATTATACTCATTTTAATTCCTGTTATTTTCTTAACAGGATCCTCAGTCATCAACTCAAGCATTATATTAATTGATACATATTTTTTGCATAGCCTATTTAAAAACAAAGATTTTAAATATCTAAATAATAAATACTTTTATTCCTTAATAATCTTTTGGATTTACTTAATTATAAATCTTTTTTTTAGTATTGATGCTCATGCTTCACTTTCAAGATCAATAGGATTCATAAGATTTGTTTTATTCGCATTTGCGATAAATTATTTCTTCAACTATGTAACAAAAGATGCAAAAAAATTTATTTTTAATCTTTGGTTAATTATATTTTTATTTGTGTCAGTAGATTTGATTTTTGAATTCATATTTGGATTCAATGTGTTTGGCTTTGTCTCTCCATTTAGTGGAAGACTAGGTGGTGTTTTGGGGGAAGAATTAAAGATTGGTCATTTTTATTTTGCTTTTATTCTTATTGTAACACTATCATTATACAAATTGTTGATTTTAAAACATAATAAAATCTATCTTTTTTATTTTTTAGTTTTTTTATTTTTAATTGTATCATTAATAATTGGTGAAAGAGCAAATTTTATCAAATCTTTTTTAGTTGTATCTATATTTCTATTTTTTTTGAAAAAAGAAAATTTTTTTAAAAATATTTCAATGTTAATAATTTTTTTGATAGTGTTTACTACTTTGCTATTTAAAGTTGATAGATTTAAACATAGTATTTTAGAGGGGTACTTGCAGCCTTTAATATCAAATCCAGTTGAATATATTTCACAAACAAAATATGGAAGCCATTATAAAGTTGCGTTACAGGTTTTTAATAATAACAAATTTTTTGGAGTTGGCTTAAGAAATTATCGTCAAGAGGTAAGAAATGAAAAATATGATAGGGATGCTTCAATCCATCCGCATCAAGTACATTTTGAAATTTTATCTGAATTAGGTTTAATAGGTTATATTTTATTTATATCAGTTTTCTCTTATATTTTATTTCAATCTGTAAAATTGTATTTAAAGAAAAAAGACAATCTTAGGTTATGTGGTATATTATTTATAATTATTTCTTTAATTCCTTTGCTTCCTTCAGGCAGTTTTTTTACTACTTATGGTGCCGCTTTATTTTGGTTTAATCTCAGCTTTACTTTACCAAATAAAAAAAACCAGTAATATCCTCAGATTAAATTATTTTAAACAATCAATTTTTTCGAAAGTTTAAATGTATCACTCTCATATTCTTTACCGCCTCTCGGACCTTTGGTAAATACTAACATTTCACTATTTTTTAGAGCTTTAATAGCATGTTTTTCATTTTTTTCTGTTAGAATTAGATCTCCTTTTTTCATGATCTTTTTCATAATTTTTTTATTTTTTTTTTGTGTAATTAAAATTACTTTACCACTTAAAAGATAATTCCATTGAATAGTCTTTTTATGATAATGATTTCCTCTTACGCTATTTTTTTTTTGAGAAATATATGTTACTGTATTAATTTGAGTTTTTTCAATTAAATCAATTATTACACCTCTTTTGTCTTTAAAATTTATTTTTTTTCTTATCTTTATCATTTGATGTTATTCTTACTAATTATTCTTGGTTTTGGAACAGGTATAATAAATTTTCCTCCAGATTTTAAAAATTGAATATTGTTTCGTATAATTTCTTTATAGAAATTCCAGGCTAAAATTAATGCATAATCTGGTTTTTTTTTTAAAATTTTCTTATCGGAGAAAACTTTAATATTAACACCAGGAGTATATCTATTTATTTTTAATTTCGACTTTTCCGTAGCAAAATCAACAAAAACCTTATCTATTTTACAGTAATTTAATAAAGTCATCCCTTTTGCAGGGGTACTCAATATCACTATTGTTTTATTTCTTGCTTTAAGTTTAATTAATAAATTAACCAAATCTAATCTATTTTTTTTCACTTTTTCTGAAAAATTCAATAAATTTTTCATACTATTTAGCTTTGCCTTTTTTTCTTTGATTAATATTTTTTTTAAATTTTTTGATTTTAGATATCTATTTTTATATGAAATAAAAATTCTTATAGACCCTCCATGAATATCTTTTTCCTCTACATCAAAAATTTCAAAATTTCTTTTTTTTAAAAAATTTATAAGTGGAATAATTGTTATATAGGATAAATGTTCGTGGTAAATTGTATCATACTCTAATTTTTTTATTAAATTTAAGAAATATGGGACTTCTATAATTAGTACTCCATCCTTTTTAATTAAAATTTGAACACATTCAAAAAAATTTTCTAAATCATCTATATGTGCAAATACATTTGAACCAGTAATAATTTTAATTTGATTGTTTTTTTTCTTAATTTTTTTACAAATAATTTTATTAAAAAAACTATTTATGGTTTTA
>MDTE01033399.1_pt1 | contig 11204 bp, 14 predicted proteins | sample 811231 | NCBI WGS metagenome assembly MDTE01 (sample SAMN05326651, study PRJNA326480) | marine metagenome | isolation source: seawater | place: Indian Ocean: Red Sea | collected 2010 | reverse complement strand
TTGATAGATCACGCTGGTACCGGAGCGCGCCAGTACCTGCAGCGGCGCAACCCGATTATGTTAATGGCGTTGCACAATTGGAAACGAAGTTTTCCGCGCGCGAGCTGATGGCGTTGTTGCTCGAAATTGAGTTGGAGTTTGGGCGTATAAGAAGCGTACCCAACGCAGCGCGGATTCTTGATCTAGATCTCATTGATTTTGAGGGTGAAATACTCGACTTTCCGGCCGATAACACTAGTCCTGCACTGCAATTGCCCCACCCCAGTCTTGGAGATCGCGCCTTTGTATTGCTCCCACTTGCCGAAATCGCTCCCGATTGGCGTGATCCTCGAAATGGATGGCATATCGACGATATTATAGCCCAATTACCGGAAGGCCAGGATATTGCTCTCTTGGAGCAGTAGACGGGGCTTGTATATGGCGGAATACGGACATTAATACGTGATTACTTGCATGGAGGAGGGTGAACGGGTAGGTTCTGCCCCTTCCGATCCGCTTTTGTTTTCCCAATATGGAGTGTCGTAACATGGCACGTGTAACCGTTGAAGATTGCGTCGATAAGATCCCCAACAGGTTTGAGTTGGTTCTGCTTGCCGCCCGCCGGGCGAGGAATATCCACTCTGGCGCCCAGCTAACGGTGGAACGGGACAACGACAAGAATCCGGTAATTGCGTTGCGCGAAATCGCCGACGAGACGATTGAACTGGAGGCGCTTAAATATGAGATGGAACATGGCGCCGACGTGGATCAGGATCTGGACGAGCCAGAAGAAGAGAACCTCGCGGTTCTCTCGGCGGAGCAGGCCTGGGCGGGTGTGACCTCGTCTCAGGTTCCCCAAAGTGATGAAGCTGAAGCAGCTGCGGTTGGCGCTGATGCAGTGTTCCAACCGAGCGTTGACGATGGTGTGGAAGGCAGTGGGACTGCTCCTACATCTGCAGATGAGGAGGCTTGAGCGCGAATTGTCCTTGAACGGGCTCCTTGGGCTGGGCACCTATCGGATTGTGGTAACGGCCGGGGAAAATCAGGGGCAGGCCGGGCGCATGACACCCAGTGATTCGTCAATACGAACTGGTCGAGCGCGTTAAGGCCTACGATCCCACTGCGGACGAGGGCGTACTCAACCGCGCCTATGTATTTTCTCTCAAAGCCCATGGCGCCCAGACCCGCGCCAGCGGCGATCCATATTTTTCCCATCCTCTCGAAGTCGCTGGCATATTGACCACGCTCAAACTCGATTGTGATACTATCGTGACAGCGCTTCTGCATGACACGGTTGAAGACACCCTCGCTTCCCTCGACGAGATCGAAAATCATTTTGGTGCGCCTGTTGCCCGACTTGTCGATGGGGTGACCAAGCTTAGTCAATTGGAATTGCAGTCGGACCAGACTAGGCACGCGGAGAATTTCCGGAAATTCGTACTTGCCATGTCACAGGATATCCGCGTACTGCTGGTTAAGCTTGCAGACCGGCTGCACAATATGCGCACGCTCAGCTTTATCGAAAACCAGACTAAGCGCCGGCGTATCGCCAATGAAACGATGGATATCTACGTGCCGCTGTCTGAGCGCATTGGCCTTCAGACAATAAAGGAGGAGCTTGAGGATCTGGCATTTGCCGAGATCAATGAGGATGCGCGTAATTCGGTAAATGCGCGTCTCGAGTTTCTTCGCCAGGAAAGCGGAGATATCGTAACACGTATCTTGAATGCACTAAGCGATATGCTCGCCGGACATCGGTTGCGTGCCAGTGTTGAGGGTCGTGAAAAGCGGCTCTATTCAATCTGGCGCAAAATGGAAATCAAAAACATCGCCTTCGAACAATTGTCGGACATCGTTGCTTTTCGCATTATTGTTGAAGATGTTGCCGACTGCTACCGGGCACTTGGTTTTGTCCATGGGGCCTATCCGATGGTACCAGGTAAGTTCAAGGATTATATCAGCACACCCAAGCCTAATGACTACCGCTCTTTGCACACGAGCGTCATGGGGCCAGAGCGCCAGCGTATCGAGATACAGATTCGCACTCGCGAAATGCATGAGGAGGCTGAACTCGGGGTTGCAGCACATTGGGCTTTTAAACAGGCCGATGCAGGCAGCGACGGAAAGCAATACCGTTGGCTTCGTGAACTCCTGGATATTCTTGATAATGCGGCTGGACCCGAGGAATTTTTGGAGCACACCAAGCTGGAAATGTTTCGTGACCAAGTATTTTGTTTCACGCCTCATGGCGACCTGATCAACTTGCCGCGCGGTGCGACCCCTGTGGATTTTGCCTACGCAGTCCATTCCGATATCGGTGACACTTGTGTAGGCGCAAAAATTAATGGCGGCATGGTGCCGCTCCGCACTAGGCTTTCTAACGGTGATCAGGTAGAGATCGTCCGTTCCACTGTACCGTCGCCTTCGGCCACGTGGGAAAGTTTTCTGGTTACTGGAAAGGCGCGCGCCAGCGTTAGGCGTTTCGTCCGATCGAAGCAGCGAAAGGAATATGAAGCGCTCGGCCGTGCGATTGCTGAAAAAATATTTCGTGAAGCGGGTGAACCGTTTGCTGAAGCAGTTGTAGAGCAGGCGTTGCCACGACTTAAATTGAAGACTGAAGTTGAGCTTTATGCTGCTCTTGGTCAGGGCAACCTGACAGGCAAGGATTTTGGTGATGCATGCTTTCCCGCCCGTCGCCTAACCGGTGTCGCGTCGCGCGCTCTCTCGCTCGTGCGTGGCCGTTCAGGCATTGCCAAGGCGGGCGATGCGGCAATTCCCATTCGTGGCTTGGAGTCTGGGGTGGCGGTGCATCTTGCCGATTGTTGCAGTCCATTGCCGGGGGATCGCATCGTTGGCATCGTCGCCATTGGCATGGGCGTCACTGTACACACCATCGATTGCGAAACCCTTGTCAGCTTCAGTGATACACCGGAGCGTTGGCTAGACCTTTCCTGGGATCGGGAGGAAGCGGACAACAGCGTACATGTAGGCCGATTGAGCCTAGTTGTTGCCAATGAAACCGGTTCGCTCGGCGAATTGGCTATGTCGATCGCCAAGAGCAAAGGTAATATTAATAACTTAAAAATCACCAACCGTTCCGCCGAATTTTTTGATTTTCTTGTCGATGTTGAGGTGCAGGATGCACGTCATCTCACTGATGTCATTGCCACTTTGCGCGCTGTACCCTGTGTAAGCAGCGTTGAACGGGCGCGGGGGTAAAAAATGTGACGAAATGCCGACAGGTGCCACTTACAGGGTATGTTGTACGCGATGGTGATCAGATGGAACAGCGGGCCGCGCTTTTCTACAGTGAAGCCAGCCGCCGTCGGACGGTACGCACCTTTTCACCTCGCTCGGTGCCGCGCGCGTTTATCGAAAAATGTGTGCTCAGCGCGGGGATGGCGCCGAGCGGCGCCAACATGCAGCCTTGGCATTTCACAATCGTAGACAATGCAGAGATGAAGCAACGCATCCGCGATGCGGCAGAGAAAGAGGAGCGTAAATTTTATAACAGCCGTGCGCCAAAAGCTTGGCTCAAGGCGTCGGAGCCGCTTGGCACCGACGAACACAAGCCTTATTCTTGATACCGCACCCTATTTGATTGTCATCTTTCAGCTTAACTACGCTCTCGGCACTGATGGCGAACGCATAAAGCAATATTATGCTGGCGAGATCATTGGTATTGCCACTGGCATCCTGTTGACCGCCTTGTATCATGCCGGCCTCGCCACCCTGACCCATACACCCAATCCGATGAGCTTTTTGCGCAGATTGATAGGCCACCCAGAGAATGAGCGTGCGGTAATGATTGTTGTTACAGGCTATCCGGCCGAAGGGGCTAGAGTGCCAGATATTAGACGCAAGGATTTTTACGAAATCGCGAGCTTCATCGAATAGGCGGACAGCTTGCACAAATCCCTTTTGTTCCGGTATCTTACCGGTCTGCGGCCAAACAAAAAGCAAAGCAGGCCCGTGAAGGGGAGAGGGATGACGAAGGAAGCGGTGAATCGCCGCGAATATGTTGGATTCCAGCCTTCCGCGGCGCTTTGGCTTATTGGAGGCGCGTCATGAGCGTGTTCCGGCGCCGACGCAAGCGCTCCATCCTATTCCGCATATTAGAGATTATTTGGCCGCGCATGGGTTGGCGCCGGGCGGGACGATATTATGTCTTCCGCATCAAGCGTCTTCCTGGTACGCCGTACACTATCGCCTGCGGTTTTGCGCTTGGCGCTGCAGTATCGTTTACGCCGTTTATCGGCTTGCACTTCGTCATAGCAGGTATTGTCGCTTGGGCGTTGCGTGCAAATCTTCTTGCCTCGGCGATTGGCACCGCCGTTGGCAATCCCTGGACTTTTCCAGGAATTTGGTTTGGTGTCTTGTGGCTTGGCAGCAAGATTCTCGGGCGCGACATGCCTGAGATACGGTTCACCGATCTCAGCCTAACTCTGATCTTTGATCAATTTGATGCGATCGCCGTGCCGATGATCATCGGTGGTATTCCGGCTGGTGCAGTTGCATGGGTGGTATTCTATATTCCCATACGGCGGGCGATCGGCAATTATCAGAATCATCGTCATACCAGTCGAATCAAGCGCCAGCAGGTCCTGGCGGAAGAGCGCCGCGCACGCGAAGCTCAGGCGGCAAACGCGAATGTCCAGGACGTTGCCGATCACTCGATCGACGATCTGACAATTCCGGAACCCGCGACGCGCAACAATGAACGTCCGTCTACTACGGTGCCACATATTGGCCAAGTAGCGGGTAAGCAAAATGGTAGATAAGCGAACTCCCATTAACTGGATGACGCCATGATCATTGGTCTGGGCAGCGACCTGATCAATATCCGTCGCATCGAGCGTACACTGGAGCGATTTGGCGAGCGCTTCACCAACCGAATTTTTACCGAAGGTGAACGGGCAAAGTCTGAGCGCCGTGCAGCACGAGTCGAAAGCTACGCCAAACGATTTGCCGCAAAGGAAGCCTGTTCCAAGGCGCTTGGTACGGGGTTTCGTAGAGGGGTCTTCTGGCGTGATATGGAGGTGATCAATCTACCGAGTGGGAAACCCACCATGCGGCTCACGGGTGGCGCCGAGGAACGCTTGCAATCCCTAACTCCCTCAGGCATGACCACGCAGATAGAAGTTTCTCTCACCGATGAACCGCCAACAGCTCAGGCCATCGTTATTATTTCTGCCGCCGCCGTGCCGCCAGAGCAACACAAGCGCGGTAACCAAAAATAAGGGTGTTTCTATGTCGAGAGCAACAATACGAACGGTAATTCTCGAGCAATATGGCCAAAACAAAAATTAGCATAAAACCGAAGAAGAAGAGTTCGGGTTTCTGGGATACAATTCGCACCGTAGCCTATGCGGTGATAGCAGCGATGATTGTACGCACGGTAGCACTCGAGCCGTTCAACATTCCATCCGGCTCGATGAAACCGACTCTCCTGGTCGGAGATTATCTGTTCGTTTCAAAATATGCCTATGGCTACAGTAAATATTCGTTACCCTGGGGCATTGATCTCTTCTCTGGCCGCTTGTTTGGTAGCGAGCCGGAGCGCGGCGATGTTGCAGTGTTCAAGTTGCCACGAGACAACGAGACCGACTATATCAAGCGCATCGTTGGACTTCCTGGGGATAGGATCCAGCTCAAACACGGCTTGATTTATGTCAATGATGTGGCAATCGAGCGTAGACAAATCAAAAACTTCTCCGAAACCGACCTTTACGGTCGTACTAGCTCAATTCCCCAATATGTTGAAACCTTGCCGGGCGGTGCGGAACATCACACTCTTGACTCTAACCCCAATAGTAATCTCGATAACACACCAGTCTATAAGGTACCCGAAGGACATTATTTTGCCATGGGCGACAATCGCGACAATTCGCTTGATAGCCGTCTCGATAATTCCTATTCGGGGGTCGGATTTATACCGGCTGAAAATTTGATCGGCCGAGCCGAGTTCATTTTCTATTCGACCAATGGTGCAGCGGAGATTTGGGAAATTTGGAAATGGGGCAAGGCAACTCGGGTCGAGCGACTGTTTGACGCGGTGGACTAGTGTCAGAGCGCCGGGAGGCCCCATCTTCAGCCGGGAAGGTTAGGATCCAGACTATAGCTGTCGCACTCGAAGAAAAACTGTCACATCGCTTCAAGGACAGGTACCTGTTGGCGTGCGCACTTACCCATCCGAGTGCGGTCAAAGGAAATATCCGGTCGAATCAACGGCTCGAGTTTCTCGGTGATCGGGTACTTGGCCTTGCTGTTGCCGATATGCTTTACACACAATATTCCAGGGAGAGCGAAGGCGCGTTAGCGCGTCGCTTTTCTGCATTGGTTCGCCGCGAAGCGCTGGAGCGTATCGCGCGCCAGCTCAATATTGGAGAGTATTTAATCCTCGGAAAGGGTGAAGACGAGAGTGGTGGACGCGAAAATTCCGCTAATCTTGCGGATGCCTGCGAGGCGGTTATCGGAGCTCTTTTTGTTGATGGTGGCTATAAAGTAGCCGCAGACTTTGTGCGTGAGTACTGGTCGGCACCCATGGCCGAAGATAAAAATCCACCCCGAGACTCGAAAACAACTCTACAAGAGTGGGCGCAGGAAAATTATGGCGTGTTGCCGAGCTATCATCTGACCGGACAGCAAGGACCGGCCCATGCGCCTCAATTCGAGATCGAGGCGCGGGTCGGCGATATGCCAGGTGCTGTGGCGTCGGGCGGAAGCAAGCAGGCCGCCGAACAGGCGGCGGCAAAGCAATTATTGCAGCGAATAGTGGACGATAATGACTGAAACTGAGCGGCCCAGCCGTGTTGGTTTTGTGGCCATTCTCGGCGCCCCTAACGTCGGCAAATCGACCCTGGTTAACCGTTTGGTCGGCGCTAAAGTTACTATCGTTTCGCCCAAGGTGCAGACGACCCGTTCGCGCGTGCGGGGTGTCCGTGTGGAAGGTGCGGCGCAGCTTGTCTTGGTGGATACACCCGGGATCTTCGAAAACGCCCGTCGGCGCTTGGAGCGTGCTATGGTGCACGCGGCGTGGCGAGGTGCGAAAGATGCCGATATAGTTCTTCTATTAGTTGATGCTACACGCGGTCTCGATTTCGATACCGAGCGTATCCGGGAGAATCTCAATCAGCTGGGCTGCAAGGCGCAGGTTGCCATCAATAAGGTTGACCAGGTGGCGCCAGAGAAATTGCTACCACTTGCAGCTGCGTTGAAAGATAACGTGTCGACCGAGCGTATTTTCATGATATCCGCTTTAGAGGGTCATGGGGTGGAGGATTTATTAAATCATCTTTTGGGAATGCTTCCTGAAGGGCCATGGCTTTATCCAGAAGATCAGTTGAGCGATATTTCCGAACGTCTGTTGGCCGTTGAAATCACCCGCGAAAAGTTATTCTTACAATTGCACCAGGAGTTGCCATATTCGCTTGCCGTCGAAGGTGAGAGCTGGCGTGAGCTCAAGGATGGCTCGGTTAGAATCGAGCAAACCGTCTACGTTACTCGTGATTCGCATAAGGCGATGGTGCTGGGCAAAGGTGGCCAGCGAATCAAATCGGTCGGTCAACAATCGCGCGCAGAACTGGAACAGCTGCTGGAGCGCAAAGTACATCTTTTTCTTTTCGTGAAAGTACGGGAAGGTTGGCGTGATGATCCGGAACGCTACCGCGAAATCGGTCTTGAATTTGACAGTTAGCTCAGTTTGCCCAAGTTCCCGGCGACTTCTTTGCCAGCTTGCCGATACCATTGGTGTCAGTAAAGAACTCTCGAATGATCAAATTGGTCGCTTTATTGCCGCATTAAAGCACAAACCGCGCTTCACCCTAGATCTAGAGAAGTTGGAATAATTCTGATGCGACCAAGATTAAATTTATTTAAACATATACGGGAAATTTTTTCTTTTAGTGCGCTGAATAACTCGGCGCATGGTATATGCGTGACATGGAGTGGAGTGACAAAGGTGTAGTTCTGTCAGCCCGCCGGCACGGTGAAAACTCGTCATTGGTGATGCTGTTCACCGAGGCACATGGTCGGCATGCCGGCTTGGTGCGAGGAGGCCAGGGGCTGCGCGCCCGAGGACTTTTCCAGACAGGAAATTTGGTAAGTGCTGTTTGGAGGGCACGCCTTGAGGCGCATCTTGGTAATTTTCGCTGCGAATTGTTGCAGGCTCATGCGTCGGAGCTTTTGGACGATGCGTTACGCCTCTCTGCGCTTTCGTCGGCCTGTGCACTGGTCGAGGCGGTGCTCCCAGAGCGTCATCCATACCCAGAGCTTTATTTGCATTTTGCGCAACTTGGAAATGAGATTGCGCATGACGATGGATGGGGCGCATCGTATGCCCGATTTGAGCTAGAGTTATTGGCGGAGCTTGGCTTCGGCCTTGATCTGACAGCCTGCGCTGTCACAGGAGAGGTCGCGGATCTACGCTATGTGTCGCCGCGCACAGGCCGTGCGGTCTCGACAGCTGCCGGTCGAGATTGGCGAGACAAATTGCTTCCGCTTCCCGAGTTTTTGTGGAGTTCCAATTCAGCTATGCCGCAAAAGAAAGCATTGCGCGAGGCCCTATACCTGACCGGCTGGTTTCTTGCTGCGCATATCTTCGCCGAATCGGGTTTACCACCGGCACGCGAGCGCTTTATAGAACGATTGCAGCGGGCGGGCTGAATATTCTCTCAACTTTTGTTCGGCAGGATCATGGTGCCGGTTCCATGGGAGGTAAAAATTTCCAGCAGTAGCGAGTGCGGGACGCGGCCATCGAGGATATGGGCTGCTTCGCACGTGCCGCCGAGCGCTGCGAGACAGGTTTGTAGTTTGGGGATCATGCCGCCAGTGATTACCGAGCTCATCAGAAGCTTTTTCGTTTCGGCAACGTCTAACTCACTGATCAGATTGCCGTCTGCGTCGAGCACGCCGGCGACGTCCGTTAGCAGGATAAGCTTGGCTGCTGACATAGCCGCAGCGATCGCTCCTGCAGCGGTATCAGCATTGATATTGTAGGTCTCACCCTCATTCCCAATGCCAATTGGCGCCACCACGGGGATGATGTGCGATTCTTCAAAAGATTTCAGAACGCCGGTATTAACCTTTTCTGGTTCGCCTACAAAGCCTAGGGCATCTGGATTGTCGTTATCGGCAAGCATCACGCGTCGCGCTTCAAGCAAATTCCCGTCTTTGCCGCTAAGGCCCACGGCTGTACCGCCGGCGGCATTGATGGTGCTGACGATCTCTTTGTTGATAGTGCCCGAGAGCACCATCTCGACAACTTTGATCGCGGCCGCATTCGTGACACGCAGGCCATTCACGAAATTGCTCTCGATGGCGAGACGCTCGAGCATTTCGGCAATTTGCGGGCCGCCACCATGTACTACCACGGGGTTAATGCCGACCTGCTTGAGTAATACGACATCCTTGGCAAAATTTTCTGCCAGCGGCGCGTCCCCCATGGCGTGGCCACCATATTTGATAACGAAGGTGTGCCCTGCAAAGCGTCGCATATAGGGCAGAGCTTCAGAAATCGTCTGGGCAGCACGAAGCCATTTTTTGGTTTCGCTAATATTCTTCGTCGTCATGACAATGGACCTTAGCGATTTCCGCCCGTACCCGCCAGTGTGGCGAGATGAGCACGTAATTCAGCGATGCCTTGGTCCGTACGAGTACTCGTCGCCAGCGTTTGTGGGTAGGCTGCAGTGTGGGATTTAAGCGTGTTTTCAAGATCGCGCAACAGCTTCTCCAACTGTTCGATTTTCAATTTGTCGGCTTTGGTTGTAACCACGAGGTAAGAGACCGCTGCCTCATCCAATGCCGTCATGACCGCTTTGTCGCTGGCCATGAAGCCGCGCCGCGCATCGATGAGTAAACAGGCACGGCATAATGTTTGTCGCCCCTTAAGATATTGCTCTGCTAGTGTGGTCCACGCCTTGACGATACCCTTGGGCGCCTTGGCATAGCCATAGCCTGGTAGGTCAACAAGCATTAGCTTGTCTTCAAGTTCGAAAAAATTAACTTCCCGCGTGCGCCCCGGCGTGTTTGATGTTCGTGCTAACGCCGTCTGGCCAGTTAGCGCGTTGATCACGCTTGATTTGCCAACATTGGACCGGCCGGCAAATGCGATTTCCGGTAGGAAGGCATCGGGCAGACCACTCATCGTGGCAGCCCCCTTGACGAACCGGCAGGACCGGGCGAACAGCTTGCGTCCGTTCTCTAGCGCTTGGGCGCCGATTTCTTGCCCTTGGCCGGGCGCGATGAAGGCTTCTTGCCCTCTTGCCATGTATCGTCCTCATTTTCTTTCCTCGACGCGCCTTCTTTTTCGCGCTTTTCCGCCTGCGCGGCGCGGCGTTGACGACGGCTTAGTTTGGATTTCTTTTCCGCCGGCTCTTCGGCGTTCTTGTCTATTAATTTGCTCTTTGGGTTTGCAGCAGCGCGCCGTTTCGTTCGCTTTTTCGCCTCGGCTTCCTGCGCCTTCCGCCGCTTGCGTCGGAGTTTCTCGCGACGCATCTCTTCCGCTTGCTCGCGGAAACTCTTCTTGCGGGGGGTCAATGCCGGCGCACGCTCTTTACGCTCTTTACGCTCTTTGGGCTTATTGCGTTCTCCCAGTGTGCTGGGCTTGCGGCGTTTAGCGCTATCTCCACGCTTATCGGCTGGACGTTTGCGCTTGCGATTCGCTGAAGGACGGGAGCGACTCGGCAGCGGAAGGGTGCCCGCCTCTGCCTGCTCTTTGATCTTCTTAATCTTCTCTGCATCGGCGGCGAGCGAGGCACGGGTGATGCCCATGCGCCGCATAATCAGCCATTGCTGCGCAATGGAGAGCACGTTGTTCCATGTCCAATAGACCACGAGGCCCGATGGAAAGCGGGCGAACATAAAGAGAAAGACGATCGGCAGGAGCATCATGATCTTTTGTTGCAAAGGCTCTACCGGTTGCGGGTTGAGCTTCATTTGCAGCAGCATTGTTACGGCAAACAGGATTGGCCAAATGCCGATTAGCAGGAATTCGGGGGCTGGCCATTCAAGCAATCCAAAAACAGTGATGAATACTAGTGGGTCTGGCGCAGACAGATCGTCGATCCACAGAAAGAACGGCGCATGGCGCATTTCAATCGTGGCGAAGAGTACGCTGTAGAGCGCGAAGAATACGGGAATCTGTACCAGCATGGGCAAACAACCGGCCATGGGATTTGCCTTTTCCCTCCGGTAGAGCGCCATCATCTCGGTATTCATCTTCGCTT
>MDTE01142666.1_pt1 | contig 11205 bp, 8 predicted proteins | sample 811231 | NCBI WGS metagenome assembly MDTE01 (sample SAMN05326651, study PRJNA326480) | marine metagenome | isolation source: seawater | place: Indian Ocean: Red Sea | collected 2010 | reverse complement strand
CTGTGGCCGTGTCCGTGGTGGTGCCGGTCCGATTGCGGCGGGGCGCTTCGGACGGACGCAGGAAATGGATTCACGCATCACTGTCGCTCTGGATCGTGCTGGTCGGCCTGACCGGGGTGGAACTGTATTTCGCGCTGGTTTACGACACGACCGACAGCTTCAGCATGACCAACGTCTCCAAGAAGTGGTTTGCGATGCACGTCAAGCCTCACGAACGGTCCCTGGAACTGGGGGCCGGCCGGGGGATTCTCTACCGGGATGACCACGACCTGCCGGTGGTTCGTGGAACTGGCGATGACCGGCACGTGGTGTTTGTCGGTGACAGTTTTACGTTTGGACATGGTGTGAAGCGGATCGCCGATCGGTTCAGCAATCGATTGGCCACCTCGCTGGCTGCCGAAGATCCGGGCCGTTACACCATCACCAACCTGTCCAACGCCGGTGTCGACCTGCACTGGGCCGAGAGGTTGCTCGAGGAACTGTTCACTCAAAAAATTCCTGTCGACCGGGTCGTGTACGTCGTTTGCCTGAATGACATCGAGACGTTTCATCCGCGACACAAGACCTACTATGTCGATCTGCAACAGCACGCTCCCCACTTCTTTCTGTGGAAGCACACCTACTTCTTCAACCTGATGTACTTTCGCCTGCGACAGTTCACCGTGCCGGATTTCCATGACTACTACCAGTTTGTCCGCGAGTACTACGACGGCGAGCCGTGGCAGCAGATGAGGCGGAAGCTCGACCAGGTCAGCAGCCTGTGCCGTGCGCACGGGGCCCGGCTCGATGTGGTCGTGTTCCCGTTCCTGCACAACCTGGGTCCGGAGTACCCGTTCCGCGAGGTGCATGCCCAGTGGTCCCGATGGGGGCGAGACAGCGGCGTCCGCGTGTTGGATTTGCGCGAGACGCTCGAGGCCCATTCGGCCGAGGGCCTGACGGTCAATCGCTACGATGCCCATCCCAATGAACGCGCCCATGCCCTGGCTGCCGAGGCCCTGCGCGTCGGGCTGTTTGACGACTAGTCGGCCAGTGGCAGGTCGACCGGTTGGCCCGACCCGGCGCTGAGAGCCACGGCCTCGGTGAATTCCATGTACTTCACGCCGGTGTTGAAGTCCGTCAGCCGGATCGTCTCGGTTCCGCGAATCGCCCCGATGAACTCGTCCTCGACACGCCAGCCACCCTGCAACTCTGCTGGAATCTCCGGTTCATGCAACGCGTCGTCACCAGCCTGCCCGATCAACAGGGTGCCCTGCCCGAGATCCACCTTGATCGTGCCGTGGCTGCCGTAGAGGTGCAGGTGATAGCCGGGACCAAACAGGGCGACGCCACTGAGGTGGTACAGGCCCCGGGCCCCCCCGGAAATTTCGGTCACCACCTGCACGCTGTCGGATATTGTTGCTGGCCCGTCGGGTCGGTTGGGGCCAAACGTTTCCATCTGTGCGAAGACCCGTGTCGGGTCCGGTGTCCATCTCAGGGCGGCTTCGTGCAGGATTCCCATGGCCAGGACATTGAACCCGCTGATCTCTCGGTCCTGTCGCCAGTGCAATGGTTTCTCGACATCCTGGAACTGGTCATCGGCTCCGATCACCACCATTTCGCGCAAGTCGCCCAGGAATCCGTCGTCGATCAGTCCACGGACGTAATCGGTGCAGAAGAAGGCGAAGGGGCTGGGGACGATCTGGGTGACCAGTTCCGGGTGCGCCTCGGAGGCCGCCAGCATCAAACGGGCTTCGGCCACGGTGCGGGCCATGCGCGCTTCTGTCATCACGTGCTTGCCGGAATTGAGTGCCGCGCAGGTGACCTCGCAATGCATGTTGGGCCAGGTTCCGATCATCACGGCGTCGATCTCGTCATCGGCGACCAGGTCCTGCCACGTGTCGTAGACTCGAGGGATCTCGAACTCTGCTGCCGCACGTTCCGACGATTCGCGCGAGCGATTGACCACTCCGGTCAATTCGACTCCCTCGTTGGCGCGGAACCCGGGCACATGGCGAAGGCGGGTGTTTGCTCCGGCTCCGACAATGCCGATACGGATCGTGTCGGTGGACATGGTTGCGATTCCTGGCGTGCGACAATTGTTCTGGACGGACCGATTCTAGCTGCGTGAACCGGGAGAGACCAACACGGGCCACGTGTTTGCTCAGGCGGCCCGCGCCAGAGGTCGTCGGGGCAGCCGATCCAGGATCGCTTCGGCGGTTCGGCCGTTGGCACCGGTGGCTCCGATCGACTCGGTCAACGATGTCATCCGGTCGATCATCTCGTGACGCGAGTCCGGGTCAGAGAGCCAGCCATCGAGGATATTCGCAACCGGGTCGATCCACGGTTCGATGCGTCCGGAGAATGGGAACTCGGGCATGAGTTCGTCACCCATCAACAGGTTGGGCAGCGAGATGTAATCGCAGGTGACCAGTCTCCGGGCAATGAATTCCGAGAGACGTGTTCCACGGTAAACCGCCACGGCCGGTGTCTGCCGGGCGAGCAGTTCGAGGCTGACCGATCCGGAGACCATCAGGCAGCAGTCGGCCGCTTCGATGATCTCAGACGTCCTGCCGACGTGGAATTCGACTCGTCCGGATTCTCCCATCGCCCGCTGGCCGGTCAGAAATCTTGCCTCGCAGTGCCGCCTGTGCGCCGGCTTGTAGTTGGCGACCAGGAAGCGTGCCGATGGGTGTTGTTGGGCCAGTCGATCGACCACCTTTTGGAGCAGGGGCCAGTTGAAAGTGACTTCCTGGGTTCGTGATCCGGGCAACAGGGCCACCGTCGGTCCAGGGGTGTTTTGGTAGGTGGCGAGGAACTTGGCGTCCAGGGTGTGATGGGCCACTTCATCAAAAAACGGATGTCCGACGTACTCTGCCGACACCCCCCGGCTGGTGTACCAGTCGTATTCAAACGGCAGGCCACACAGGACGTGATCGACGAAACGCCGGATCTTTTTGATGCGCCAGGGAGCCCAGGCCCACAATTGTGGTGGCAGGTAATAAAAGACCGGGATTCCCGCGGCCCGGGCCTTGCGGGCGATCCACCAGTTGAATCCAGGGAAGTCGACCAGGACGACGGCGTCGGGAGGGTCGGCCTGAAAGATCGACTCGGCTTGTTTGACCAGCCGGTAGAAGCGGCCGAGCATCGGGACGACTTTTGCGAATCCCATCACGGCCAGGTCGGTCAGGGGATAGACCAACTCGCCACCGGATTCTTCAAATAACGGCTGCATCAGCGGCCCGCCAAAACCGGTGGCAACAAGATCGGGGCACCGGGTTCGCAATTCACTGATCAACCCGGCGGCGTGTTCGTCCCCGCTGGGCTCACCGACTGAAAAAAATATCCGCATCCGTCGCGTCCTTGCGTTGGATTGAGCCGACAGGCTGGCAAGCTGGCGGGCACCATATGCGGGCCGGGTGACCATCGTCAAGACGGACCCTGGCTGCGAGCCCCGTGAGGTTGGGCGTGGTGTCGCCGATGGTTGGAGTCAAGAAATGCCGGTTACCGGGATCGCCAGAACGAAGGTACGAAGAGCACGAGGATGGCGAACAATTCGAGTCGGCCGAGCAGCATCAGGATCGAGAGCAGGATCTTTGACTGGGATGTCAGAAAGGCGTAATTGTTGGTTGGTCCGAATACTCCCAGTCCGGGACCAATGTTGTTGAGCGTGGCGGCGACCGCGCTGGCGGTGTCAATCAACCGGTCCGACTGGTGATCCTGCCAGGGCGTTCCCGGTTGCATCACCAGCAGCAACATCCAACTGGCCAGGAAGATCAGCAGCACCAGGCAGAAGTAGACGACAACCTGGTGCCGTTGGGCCTTGTCGATTGCGACTCCGGCAAGCCGGAGAGGTCGAACGACGTTGGGCCGAAATGCCTGTTCGATTTCCAGTCGGACAATCTTGGCAAAGAGAATGAACCGGATGACTTTCAGTCCACCGCCTGTCGATCCGGCGCAGCCGCCGACGAACATCAGCACCAGCATCAGGCCGCGCGACGAGTCGCTCCACTGGTCGAAGTCGGCGGTGGCAAACCCCGTGGTGGTCATGATCGAGGTGACCTGGAATGTGGCCGCGAGGATGGAGTCGTAAAGTGATGCGTCTCGTGTGTTGAAATAGACCGACGCGGACAGGGCGAGAGCCGCCGAGGCCAGCAGCCCGAGGTAGACCCGAAACTCGGTGTCGCGACGAAAGGTTCTCCAGAGCTGCCGTCGCGACAGTGCCAGGTGGTACAGCGAGAAGTTGGTGCCTGCCAGGATCATGAACAGAATGATTGTCCAGTGGATCCAGCCACTGGCAAATGCGCCGATGCTCTCGTTGTGGGTGCTGAATCCCCCGGTGGCCATTGTGCCAAAGGTGTGACACAACGCGTCGAAGACACTCATGCCCTCGATGGTCAGCAGGATCGCCAACAGCATGCTGATCGCGACGTAGATCGCCCACATCACCATCGCGGCCTGCTGGACCCGGGGGCGGACCGTTTCGGACATCGGGCCAGGGACCTCTCCTCGCAGCAGAGCTTTTCCCGCCCCTCCCAGCCGACGCAGGATGGCGACGAACAGCACGATGATTCCCATGCCTCCGAGCCAGTGGGTGAAACTGCGCCAAAACAGGATGCAGCGGGGGACGCGGGGAGTGGTGGGATCGTCGTCGGCCTCGAGGTGAGTCAGCACGCTGGCGCCGGTGGTTGTGAAACCCGAGATCGACTCGAACAGCGCGTCGGAGACATCGACAACACGAATCACGGTGTTTGATGTACCCGGTCCCCGGGTCGTGGTCTGTGTGCCGGAGAACAAAAAGGGGAGTGCTCCGAGTATCCCGGCCAGGAGCCAGCCCAGGCCGACGATGGCCAGGGCTTCCTTGTGGAGCATCGAGTCATCCCGCGCATTGCGGCCAATCCAGAACAGGGTGCCTCCGATGGTCAGGCTGCAGCCGATGGCTGACAGCAACCCGTAGAACCCGTCGCTCTCGAAAGTCGAAACCTCGCCGCAAAACGGGAACGCCCACGGCAGGCTGAAGATCATCGATCCCCCGACAAGTGCTCCGAGCAGGCCGATCATCCGGCAGAGCAGCAACCAGTTCATGCGTGTTGACCGCTGAAGAATCCGGAATCGACGGGACGGGGATCACCACAGAAAATTCTATCCACCCAATGGTGGGCGACTCAATGTGCCACCACGTCATCGATGTTCAAGGAGAGGACAACCCCCTTACCGGATCTTGAGGATTCCGGGTGAGGCATGGTCCGTTCCGCGACCCACCAGATTGGCGTGGCAGGTCATGCCGCCGGCACGATTGGGGGCAGGGCGCCGGGAAGAGAGAATTCTTGCCACTCGGCCGTGGTTCTGATCTGTGACGAGATTGTCAGAGACGTGAACGTGCTGCCATCGGATATCCACGTTCGAGAGACCCCGGGAAAGGTCGAGATCACATCGGGGTCGGGAGCATCGATCAGGACCAGCGTCCCTCCCGGACTCAGGCGGCCGAGCCATCCGGCAACGGTCCGCGACAACTCGAAGGGCGATCGGCCTTCGGGGCGGGCCAGCACGAACCGGGGACGGCCCGGATGGTGTGTTCCAGAAATCTCGTCGGGATCATCAACGTTCAAACCGAGAAATTCAAGAATCTCGATGAATTCTCCGTCTGCGGTGGCATCCAGGACACGGTCGCCCGGGGTCAGGTGGTGACCAAGAAGCAACTGGCGGAGCGTGGCCTGGGAAAGACGACATGTGGGAACCATGCGGGATGTTCCAGGTATGAGGTCCCGGAGTTTCTACAGCAACCAGGACAAGGGGTGTATTCCGGGATTCCGGATCGAGCGAACGCTCGTGCGCGACTAATCTAGGCGCGGTTCCCACACGGGTCAACACGTGTTTGGGGCAGTGAACCCCGGGCGAAAGGTCGCTGCGTTTAACGACCTCGTCTGCGAATCGGAGCTCTTTTTTTCCGGACTGCTGCGAACCGGATATGCCCTATGGCTGTGCCGCCACCACGGGCTTGGGTGACCGGTCGACCAGCCAGATGTTGCGGAAGCGAACCGGGTTGCCATGGTTCTGCAATTTGGTCGGCAGTGGCAACGCTCCTTCGGGTTTTCCTGCACCCGTCTTTTGCTCGACCTTGATGTCATCGTGGACCAGCACCCCGTTGTGTCTCACTGTCAGCCGGGCATTGCTGGTTTTTTTGCCCGTCTTGTCGAACGCGGCTGCGGTCAGATCGATGTCGTATGTCTGCCAACTCAGCGGGGGCAGGCACATGTTTGTTGCCGGCTCGAGGTAACGGTACAGGCCACCGCATTCGTTGGATTTTCCGGCCAGGCCGAACGAATCCAGGATCTGCACCTCGTAACGACTCTGCAGGTACACTCCACTGTTGGCCCGCCCCTGGCCGCGTGCATACGGCATGAACGGGAGGCGGAATTCGAGGTGAAGCTGAAAACTGGTGTAGTTGTCTCGAGTCTCGGTGCCTTCCATCAACAGGCCGGACTCGGTCACCTTGGCGGCCTTGAGCAGTTCGGTGGCGCGGCCGCTGAACAGCTTCACAGCACCCTCTGGTGGCTTGGCTCCCATCGTCGTGCTGACACGGTGGACCCGTTTCAACTCGGCGATCACACCGTCGTAGGATTTCAGGAAAAAGACCGCGGTGTCGTTGGCCACGTCGATCTGGAGTGGACCGTGGAGGAACCGGGCCGCGTTGCCACGACGCTTCCCGGGAATCCTCAGCCTGGCTTTGCCCTGGGCTCCGGCACCCGGCAGACCACCAGCGTACTCGACCGCTTCGAATGTTCCGCCGCCCAGGGCAATCACCTGCAAACCGACAGGCCGGTAGGCCTGCGATCCGGTCAGTACCCAGCCGACGTACTCACCTTGCAGTCCAAAGTCGGGGCCAGCCGATTTTTCGTCGACAAAGGCTTGTTTGGCGTCCTGGCCGAAAGCCGGTGCGTCTGGAAGGGCTATTCCGATGCCGACCAACCCGGCCAGACCAGTCAATGCGAGGCGCGAGAACGACTTCCCGGTGGCTTGGAATCCCATGGCGATAGTTTCTCTACGAGGTTGTCAATCACTGCATGTTGCCAGAAGTCTCCAGTTTGACTGGCAGGTCGTACCGGTGGCAAGTCGGCCATGGTGTTGCAGGATCAACCGGGAGCAAACCGCCATCGCCCTCGGTGGATGTCAGATCCCTTGCGCCGTCCCTTTCGCTCATAGCTGGTGAGATAATCCATATCGTGCTGGGGCACGGTGAGATCGGGCAGTGCCAGTTCCTGGAAGGCTCCGTGGTTGTCGACCAGGGAGCGGATTGTCTGAAAGTACTCACCGACGTCAGACCAGGAATGCAGTTCGCCGCCCTCGACAAGGACGTTGGTGACCAGGTCGAGAAACACGTCGGTAAAGATGCGTCGTCGTCGGTGCTTGCGTTTCCACCACGGATCGGGGAAATACACGTGAACCGCGCTGACCGAGTTGGGGGCGATGAGTTTTTCGAGGGCCAGGTTGGCATCGCCGCCGAGGACCCTGGCGTTGGCCATCGCCCGTTTCTTCAATCGGCGTGCAGTCCGTCTTCCCTCGCGATAGTCGATCTCGATTCCGCAGTAGTTGGTTTCGGGATGAGCCAGGGCCGAGTTGACCAGGAACAGGCCTCGGCCACAGCCGATGTCGAGTTCGACGGGTTGGGAGTTGTCGAAGAACTCGGCCCAATCGAGTGATCCGCCGAGGTCATCCAGCGTGAGAAACCAGGGAGTGAGGTCCTCGGTCGGTGGTGGTCTCATCGGGATACCCCCCCCGAAGTCCTCGGACTCCAGGCGTCTGGTCTCAGTCGATCTTTTGGTCGCGGTCGATGGGCACACCGAACATGCTGCCGCAGAAGACCATCCGGTCACTGACGAATCCTTGGAAATCAAACTCGGCGCGGCGATGCGGTCGGACCTTGGTCACCATCGCCATCAGCACCAGTCGATCACCCGGGAAGACGGGGTAGCGGAACTTCACGTCGTTCATGCCTCCAAACCCGACGTAGTCGCCCCCCAGCACGTTGTACTTCCGGGCGTAGAAGCCCGCGAGTTGAGCGGCACATTCACACATGACGACCCCGGGCATCAGGGGAAACCCGGGCATGTGTCCGGTGATCCAGAATTCGTTGTCACCGAGATCCTTGTATCCGGCCAGGCTCTGTGATTCCCGGTCCACGGTCAGCACGGCGGTCAACTGTTCCATTTCGTGTCGCTGCGGATTCACCTTGCGGATCTCGTCGAGATCGAACTGTGGGTTGTCGAAATCGAGCGATTCGAGCGGGAATAGTGAGGGAGGTGGCATGGTGTTTTGGCGATCGGTTGTCTTGGGAAACGGGGGGTTAATCGATACCGAGCACGGTGAGGACCTGACTGAGGTCAGTCAAGAGTCGATCGGGCCGCAGCTTGGGGTCACGGATGTCGTCCTTGCTTGCTTCGAAGCTCGATCTGTCCCCGGCATACAGCGCGGTTTTCATTCCAAGTTGTTTGGCAACGGCGAGGTCGTTTTGCAGCCGGCTCCCGACATGGAGCACCTCGCCGGGCTCGATTCCAGATTCGGCCAATCGGTGCAGGCAGTTGCGGTACAGGGAGGTGGAGGGTTTGCGAAGGCCGACCTGGCATGAAAGTGTCATGGCGTTGGCGTCAAGCAATTCTCCGAGAGGCGGTAGTGTACCGTCGTGGCCGAGGACCCGCAACATTTGCACCAGTGTGAACGGTTGCGCGTCGGCCAGCAGCGTCTGGCAGTAACTTGACGAGGCGATCGTGGTGAGGACATTGGTTGCGCCTTCGGCTGCCTCGACTCCCTGCAGTCCCTGGTGAAAGAAAAAAGCGACCTTTTCGGAAAACTGCTCGATGTCTCCATAAAACGCTTCATCGATCTCGTATTCGTTTTGCACCAGTCTCTCGACCAGGGTTTTCCAGAGGTCCGTCGCATTCACCTGGGGGTAGTCTCCGGTGCGACCGGTGCCGGCCATTTCCTTCATCGCGAGACAGTCACGGTACTGGTCGTAGAGGTACTCCCAGGGCGCCCCGGCCTTGCGGCTCATGCTTTGCCACATGTTGAACGTCTTGATGGTCTTCTCCATCGCGACCTGCATTCTCAACTGCACCGGGTGATTCAGGTGCAGGCATCCGTCGCTGATCCGCAGCAATGTCCCGTAGACGCTCCAGGTCACCGCCGCGATCCCGTCAAGTGGCTTGGTGAACGGCGTGGCTTTGACCTGCTGGACCGGGGGAGGCACCGGCCAGGAGTGGTCCTGTCCATCGAGCCATTCGGCAAATTCGGAGAGAGACTGGGGCATGAGTGTTGATCGGTGGGAGAAAGTGAAAACCAGGTCCAGGTTCTGGGCTGTGCCTCTAGGGAGTGGGGGGATCAGCAGGATCGAGCCAGTCGTCGAGTGACAGCAGGGCCTGGCCACTGGCAAGAGGTTCACGGGTCATTTGCGAAGACATCAATTCCAGACAATCGATGGCGGCAGCACTCCAACGTTCCTCTCCGGTCAGTCGCGCCAGTTTCAGGAGGGCCGTGGCGGCCATCCCGTTGCCCGATGGGGTGGCGTTGTCGCTGGTGTGCTTGTAGCGAGCGATCAGTTTCTCGGAGTCGTCGGCCGTGAAAAAGAAGCCACCCGGGATGTTGGGCGGGTCCGCGGTGGGGTCACCAAACCTCGACAGAAGCAGTTCGGCCAGTTGGATCGCCCACCCGGAAAACTCGTCACCTGTCTCGTCTCGAGCAAGTTCACAGAGCCCATCGAGCAGGCAGGTGACGTCGTCCAGGAAGGCGGGAAAGCGTGGCTGGCCATCCTTGGTCGAGTGTCCGACTCGGCCATCGTCGTCTCGGATGGTCTTCCAGATGTCGCGTGCCGCTGCTTCGGCCGCCTGCCGGTAACAGGGTTTGTCCAATACCCGTGCGGCGGATGCCATCGCGGTGATCATCATCCCGTTCCAGGCGACCAACACCTTGTCGTCCCGGTCGGGTGCCACTCTCGTGGCCCGGGTCTCCAGGAGGGTCTCTCGGCACTCCTCGAGGATGGTGGCCAGTTCCCGTGGGTCGAGTTGGAGAGCGGCGGCAGCCTGGTCGTGCGGCTTGGGCCTGTTGAGGATGTTGGTGCCTTCCCAGTTGCCTTGGTCAGTGACGTCGTAGCAGTAACAGAATGCCTCGGAGGCTGCCTCACCCCGGTTCGCCACCAGCGTCGCTTTCACTTCCTCCCGGCTCCATACGAAGAACTTGCCTTCCTCGCCCTCGCTGTCTGCGTCCTGCGTGGCGTAGAAGCCGCCCCCGGGCGAGGTCATTTCACGGAGTACCCAGTCGAGTGTTTCACCGACGACATCTGCGTAGCGTTGTTCGCCGGTGGCTTGGAAACCGTCGAGGTAGGCCGGAACCAACAACGCGTTGTCGTAGAGCATTTTCTCGAAGTGGGGCACCAGCCATGCGGCGTCGGTCGAATACCGATGAAAACCGCCTCCGAGCTGATCGTACATCCCGCCGCCGGCCATGCGATCGAGTGTCAGCCGTGCGAGGTCCAGGCAATCGGTGTCGTTGAATCTTCGGTAGCAGCGTAACAGCAGTCGGATGTCCATCGGGTGGGGAAACTTGGGGGCGTTGCCGAAGCCGCCGTGCCGACGATCGCCGGCGGACAACAGTTGATGCCGGACACGGTCCAGCACGCCGGCGTCCAGCGTCTCACCCTGCCCCGGTTCCCGCGTTCCTCCCCCAACCCGTCTCACGGCGTCGGCCAGTTCGTCGGCCGCCCGTTCCAGTTCCTCGCGGCGCGTGTTCCAGGCTTCCGACACGTGGCGGAGAATGTCGGAGAATCCGGGCATTCCCATCGATGCCGCCGGTGGCCAGTAGGTGCCACCGAAGAACGGACGTCCGTCGGGTGTCATGAAGACCGACATCGGCCAGCCCCCCCGGCGGGTCAGCAGCATGACCGCGTTCATGTAGACCTGGTCGATATCGGGTCGCTCCTCGCGGTCCACCTTGATGGCAACAAATGATTCGTTGAGCAATCCAGCAATGCCCTCGTCCTCAAAACTCTCCCGTTCCATCACGTGACACCAGTGGCAGGCACTGTAGCCGACCGAGAGAAAGATGGGCCGGTCCCGTTCGCGGGCCTGGTCCAGGGCTTCGGAGCCCCAGGGATACCAGTTGACCGGATTGTGCACGTGTTGCAGCAGGTACGGGCTGGTTTCGCCGGCGAGCCGATTTCCGGTTTGATCAATGAGTGAG
>MDTE01154427.1_pt1 | contig 11207 bp, 9 predicted proteins | sample 811231 | NCBI WGS metagenome assembly MDTE01 (sample SAMN05326651, study PRJNA326480) | marine metagenome | isolation source: seawater | place: Indian Ocean: Red Sea | collected 2010 | reverse complement strand
CTTATTTGACCTATACTAGATCCACCATTTCCACTAGACCCTTCTTCTTCTTCTTCTTCTTCTTCTTCTTTTGGCTTACTGTTTTGTTCTTCTTCAGCGTTTTTTTTATCTTGAGCTTTAGCAAATAAATCATCATATATGCTTTTATAAGCGGAAGGATTATTGCTATTGTTATCTAATGCAAGATTTTTAGGTCTGTTTGTGTTCTGGTGTGAGGTTTTGTTATTTTCTGAGTTTATTTTTTTTTACTTGAATTAGATTTTTTTTGGTTTGTGTTATTTGATTGGTTTTGATCTTTAACTTCTTCAGTATTTGATGGTAATAAATCTTCAGACTCTCCAAAATTTATGCTAATTCCTCCTGTTCTTTGTTTTGGAGGATCTAAATAAGTTAAACTCATAAAAGGTAAAGTAAGTAGTATAAAAACTATTAAGTGAATAATAGTACTTGCAATTAATCCTATTTTTTTTGAATTATTTTTTTTAATACTCATACTAGCTAGGATCTGTTGCTAAAACAATTTTAAACTTATTTCTATTACCAATTTCAAGAATTTTCACAACATGATTAACAGCAACGGATTTATCAACATATAAAACTATGGACTTGTCATTTTGATTTTTAAATATACCTAAAAGTTTTGCTTCAATATTCTTTAATTCAACTTCCTTTCCATTAAGATGATATAAAACTTCGTTGTTAGTTTGATCTTGAATTTCAATGGATGTAACTTGTTTTTCAATTGCTTGTGATTTGCTACTTGGAAGTAATAAATCAAGTACATTTGAACTAACTAGAGTTGAGGTTAGCATAAAGAAAATTAATAACAAGAAAACAATATCTGTCATTGATGACATATTAAAGCTTGCACTAATTTTATTTTTTGATCTTAAATTCATATTATTTTTTCAAAATATTTTGAATTAATTCTTCACAATTATGTTCTAAATTAAATACTATATTGTCAATTTTTGTTACCATATAGTTATATGATATATATGAAATTATCCCAACTGCTAGTCCAGCTGCAGTTGTAATCATCGCAGTGTAAATTCCACTTGCTAAATCTGTGGGATTTACACTTGGCTGCCTTGCCATTTCTTGAAAGGCAATAATCATTCCTATTACTGTACCTAAAAAACCAATCATGGGAGCAGCCCCAGATATAGTAGCAAGTTTAGATACATTATTTTCAATCCCATATATTTCTTTTTTAGCTTGATTTTCAAGGATAATTGAAATTTCTTTCTGAGATAAATTTTGATTTTCTATTGCTTTAATACTGATTCTTGCAAATGGAGTGTCTATTTTTTTACAATATTCTGTCGCTTCATCTAGATTATTTGTTTTTATCATATCAATTACTGAAGACAAAACTTCTTTATCTTTTGTTGTAATCTTTTTTAAAGTTAAATATCTTTCAATTATGATGTAAATCGTAAAAAAAGACAAAATAAAAAGAATAATCATCACAACATTTCCTCCAACTCCCATCTGTGATAGCATATCAAAAAATCCTTCGTTTACTAGTTCTGATTTTTTTGTCTTTTGTATTACTTCATTTTTGTTATTTAAAGAATCTACTATTGAGTCAATACTAATATTATTAGATTCAAGTTCTTTTTCTTCCATATTTATGATTAATTTTTAAAATACTTGATTAGTTATTGTACTAAAATATATGTTAGAGCACCAGCTATATACCCCATTAATGCCAAAATTGAAATATTTTTTATGTACCAAATAAAGTCAATTTTTAATATTCCCATTACTGCAACTCCTGCTGCTGAGCCAATAACCAATACTGATCCTCCAGTTCCTGCACAATAAGCTAAAAATTCCCAAAAAGTATGATCTACTGGAAATGCTAAAACACCTTCAGTTACAGGACCAATTTGATACATTCCCATAGCTCCCGCAACTAAGGGAACATTGTCAACAATTGATGATAAAAGTCCGATAATTATGTTTATGATATATATATCTCCATTAAATGTTGACTCAAGATACTCGGCAACTATTTTTAACTGTCCGGCTGATTGAAGAGCTGAAACAGCAAGAAGAATTCCAAGAAAGAAAAAAATTGTTGGTGTATCTATTTTTTTTAAAACTGAAATCACTGATAATTTTGATTTTTCTTCATGATTTTTACTTCTGTGAATAATCTCTGTTGTTATCCATAAAACTCCAAGAGACAATAACATTCCAATATATGGGGGAAGATGTGTAACAATCTTAAATACAGGAACAAACAACAGTCCAAAGACGCCTAGATAAAAAATTAAATTTCTTTCAAAACTCGTAGTAGGATTTTTTTTGTGTTCGTTTAAATTTATATCAATTCTAGTTATATTCCCTTTTAATTTAAATGATAAGTAAATTAATGGAACAACTGCGCATACAACTGACGGGATAAATATAGATGTAATGATGTTACTTGCAGTTACTTGACCTCCGATCCATAACATGATAGTTGTTACATCTCCAATCGGAGACCATGCGCCACCAGCATTTGCTGATAAAATGATCATGCCAGCAAATAGCCATTTATCTTCTTTGTCTTTAATCATTTTTCCTATTAGCGTTGCCATTACAATAGCTGTTGTTAAATTATCTAAAGCTGCAGAAAAGAAAAAAGTGATAGTACATAAAATCCACATCAACTTAACTTTTTTAGTAGTCTTAATTTTGTCAGTAATTATTGCAAAACCCTCATGAGCATCTATCAATTCTACTATGGTCATTGCACCTAAAAGAAAAAATAAAATTTCAGAAATATGTATAATATGGTGATGAATCTCGTGTTTTACAAAGTCATGCCAGCCTTTATCTTTGTCAAAATCTGAAATGAAATTTTTAAACTCTAAAAGAGATTGATCATTAACAAAAGAAAATAATGCCCATGTTAATCCACCAATAGCTAATGCAGATGCAGCTTTATCTATTTTTAAGGGATGTTCAAATGCAATAGCGATATACCCTAGAACAAAAATTATTATCATTAAAGTTGTTATTGTCATATTTTATTTATTTAAGTATACTGTAGTTGTAGGGAAAGCGAAATCTGATTTATGATACTTAACAATTTCCATTATTTTATAATTAACTTCTTGCTTTACATTAATCAAATCTTCCCATTTTGGACTGTCCACAAAGTAAATTACCATAATATCTAAGGAACTGGATCCGAACTCACTAAATCTTACTTTACCTTTTTGGTCAGTTTTTGAGTGTTGATTAATATAGTCTTGAATGTCCTTAACTATTAATTTAATTTGTTCAGCAGATGTTTCGTATGTTAAACCAACATTGAATTTAACTCTTCTCATTGGTCGTAATCCTAAATTATCTAATTCAGCATCAATCATTTTTTTGTTTGGTACAGTAACTAAGCTTTTGTCAAATGTTCTTACTCTAGTGCTTCTAAAGCCTACTTTCTCTACTGTTCCTGTAACTGCTCCGACAGTTACGATATCACCGACTGTAAATGGTTTGTCAAAAAAAATTGTAAATGAACCAAGAAGGTTTTCTAAACTTTCTTTTGAAGCCATAGCAAGAGCAATTCCTCCAATACCTAGCCCAGTTGCTAATGCTGCAATGTTAACATTAAAGATACTTCCCATTACAATAAATGCACCTAGAATATATATTAAAATTTTTCCAATTTCAATTATAAATGGTATCAGTTGATCATCCATTTTATTTTCAGTTAGTTCAGCTTTTTTTCTTAAAATTAAACCTACATAATCAACTAGTCTTAAAAAGATCCAAAAAACTGAATAAACAAAAATCAGTGAGTAACCCTTGTGCAAAATCATTTTTAACCCAATTTTATTGTCTTGAGAATTTGGGTCATAATCATATAAATTCCATTCTTTAGGAAACTCTAATTGATTGAATCCAAGGTAAATAATTGATAGCATAACACAAAATCCAATTGGTTTTGTAAGTAGTTCATCAAATTTTTCAATACCTATTTCAGATTTTTTGTTTCTAATCATTTTAAACAATAAGTGGCTTAGATATCTAGATATAAGCTTTTTGAAAATTAGTCCTAAAATTATTGCACCTACAAGAATTAAGTACTCTTCAATAGAATTTCCAAGAAATTGTTTTGATAACATTTTATTCATATTTATGTGTTTAAACTAATTTATTTAAAGCAATTTTAAGTGCAGTTTCAGAAATTTTATACTTGCTTTTGTTTTGTCTATAAACTTTTATTATGGCATTTTTAATTGTCTCAGATGTATCATTGAAAATTTCAATATCTGAAATTCTCGCATTTTCTTCCATTAAGTATGCAAAAACTCTTGCCATACCACAATTTGCAATAAAATCAGGAATTACACTGATATTTTCATCTGCATATTTTGAAATTTTACCCATAAATATTTCATCGTCAGCAAAAGGAACATTAGCTCCGGAGGAAATAAGTTCTAATCCATTTTTGATCATTTTATCTAACTGATTATGGTTTATAAGTCTAGATGCTGCAGCAGGAATAAATATATCAGCTTTTAAATTCCATATTTTATCATTTGCCTCCTCAAAAGGTAAAATTTCATTGGATTCTAATGTATTGTATGATCTTTTTTCAATTAATTTTATAATTTCATCTAAATTAAACCCGCCTTCTTTAATTAAACCTCCGTTTTTATCTATGATACCAATAATTTTTGCTCCATATTGTGATAGATAAAAAGCCGCAGCACCAGCAACATTTCCCCATCCTTGGATGATCACTTTTTTATCTTTTAATTTGCCGCCATAAATATCATAAAAATGTGCAACAGATTCAGATACTCCAAATCCTGTGATTAAGTCTCCAATAGTATAATTTTTGTTTGGGTTAGGTGTAAGATTTTTATTTTTTACAATCAAGGGAACTCCTTTGGATAATTGTTCAATAATTTTTAAAGTAATTTTTTCACTTTTTTGATAATGTCCTCTTATAACCCCTTCTAGAGGAAAGTGAATTCCATTTTCTTTACAAATTGGAATCACATCTTTAACTTCATCAATATTCATGTCTCCACCTGTTCCATAGTATGTTTTGAGTAGAGGTTTTACTGCTGAATACCATCGTTTTAAAACATCTTCTTTTCGTGGGTCATTAGGATCAAAATTAATACCTGATTTACCACCTCCAATTGGTGGGCCTGCTACAGAAAATTTAATTTCCATAGTTTTGGCTAATGCTAATACTTCTGATTTTGTCACACCTTTTCTCATTCTAGTTCCTCCAGCTGCAGCTCCACCTCTTAATGAGTTTATTACTACCCATCCTTTTGCATCAGTTTCAGAGTCATTCCATTCAAAAACGATTTCAGGATTTTTCTTTTCAAAATTCTTTAATAACTGCATAAATTTAATTTATTGCAAATTTATTAATATCTTATCAGATTACATTTATTTAAGCATATGTTTTTATCAAATTGGTTTGTTAATTTCTCCACAAGAACTGTTCTTTATAGCTCCAGTAACTGTCTTTAGACAATTAATTTCATTTCTAATTTTCAAAACTCCTAAAAGTCCAAAAATAATAGCTTCTTTAAACTCGATTGTTTTTTTGTCTGGTATATATATTTTTGATTTAGAATAATGTTCAATTCTTTTCATAAGAAACGAGTTGTATGTTCCCCCACCAGTAAAAAGTGCTGTACTACATGTTATTTTTTTGCCAATTTGAATTGCTGCATGTTCACAAAAAGTTCTTAAAATATCTTCATTAGAATATTTTTTATGAATTAACGGATAAACATTTTTTTCTACCCATTCTCTAGATAAAGATTTTGGATTATCAAAAATATAGTATTTTAAATTGTTTAAATTTTCTAAAAGTTGATTAATAATTTTTCCTTTTTTGGCAATTATGCCATCATAATCATATTCATAACCTAATTTTCTGCTATATTTATTTAAAATGATATTTAGAGGACAGATATCAAATGCAAATATTTTATTTTTTTCTTTTACAGAAATATTTGCAAAGCCACCTAGATTGATGCAGTATTTGTATTTTTTGAATAAGTAAAGATCTCCAATTGGAACTAATGGTGCACCATTTCCATTTAAGCTAACATCAAGTTTTCTAAAATTACTTACTGTAATTATTTTGGTTTCGTTAGCTATTTTTTCTCCATCTCCAATTTGTAATGTGATTTTTTTTTCAGGTTCATGAAAAATAGTATGTCCATGCGAAGCTATTAAATCAATACTGTGATTTTTAGCAAAAACCTTTATCTCATTTGCAAGAAATATTGCATATGATATATCAATTTTATTGATTTCTTTTTTGTTTTTATTATGTAAATTACCAAGCGTCTGAGTCCAGTATTTGTTATATTTAATTGTTTTAGCTTTTAATAATTTATACGTCCAATTTTCTTTTTTAATAAAATCGCATATCACTAAATCTAATCCATCTAAAGAAGTGCCTGACATCATTGCTAGAACTCTATACTTATTAATTTTTTTCATCGTTAATCAAAGATAGCTTAAAAAGTGTATTTTTGTGTGTATAAATAACAAATAATGGAATTTAAATTTACTGAAGAACACAAGATGATTAGAGAGGCAGCAAGAGATTTTGCTCAAAATGAACTTTTGCCAGGTGTTATTGAAAGAGATGAACAGCAATTGTTCCCAACAAATGAAATTAAAAAGTTAGGAGATTTAGGATTTATGGGCATGATGGTTGATCAAAAGTATGACGGTGCTGGAATGGATACAATATCATATGTTTTGGCAATGGAAGAGATTTCTAAGGTTGACGCATCTACTTCTGTTGTAATGTCAGTAAATAACTCATTAGTATGTTGGGGTATAGAAACATTTGGATCTGAAGAACAGAAAAAAAAGTATCTTAAACCTTTAGCTAAGGGTGAAATAATTGGAGCATTTTGCTTATCTGAACCTGAAGCAGGTTCAGACGCTACTTCACAAAAAACAACAGCCATTGAAAAAGAAAATCATTATTTGCTTAATGGAACAAAAAATTGGATAACTAATGGTAGTTCTGCGTCTGTTTATATAGTTATAGCTCAGACGGACATAGAAAAAGGACATAAAGGTATTAATGCCTTTATTGTAGAAAAAGGAATGGAGGGATTTGTTGTTGGAGTAAAAGAAAATAAACTAGGAATTAGAGGTTCTGACACCCATTCCTTAATGTTTACTGACGTCAAAGTTCCTAAAGAAAATAGAATAGGTGATGATGGATTCGGATTTAGCTTTGCAATGAAAACATTATCCGGAGGTAGAATCGGTATTGCAGCTCAAGCTTTAGGTATTGCATCTGGTGCATATGAATTAGCTTTAAAATACTCTAAAGAAAGAAAAGCATTTGGGAAAGAAATTTCAAAACATCAAATTATTTCATTTAAATTAGCTGATATGGCAACAGAGATTGAAGCAGCTAGACTTTTGTGTTTGAAAGCTGCTTGGCTAAAAGACAATAAAAAAAATTATGATCAAGCAAGTGCGATGGCAAAAGTTTTTGCATCCGAAGTGGCAATGAGAACAACTACTGAAGCTGTTCAAATTCATGGAGGTTATGGATTTGTTAAAGAATACCATGTTGAGAGATTAATGCGTGACGCTAAAATCACACAAATTTATGAAGGTACATCCGAAATACAAAGAATTGTTATTTCACGTTCTGTTTTAAAATAAAAATTATGAAAAAAAATATAATATTTTGCTGTGCTATTTTAGTATTAACTTCTCTTTCAGCACAATCGAATTTGAATGATATTTCTAAAGAGGATGTTGCTCCAATATATCTAAAGTTACTTCCATCTAATTCAAATCCAAGTGATCTTCGACCTTCTGATATACCTTCTGCACAAGTTTTAAGACAAATGGGTTTTTCGGAAAACGAAATACAAGAAGCATTGGATTTTAAGTATAGTAGAGGGAAATATAAAAATAGCATACAAGATACTTTGCAAAATAATACATCACTTTTTTATGCAACTTTGGGTGATACATTAAATGTTGACACTGTTAAATATCCAAAAGCTAAAATTTTCGGTCAAGATATCTTCAGAAATAATGAGTTGGAATTTTTTCAAAACGCTTTTGATGCAAAAGCACCTGAAAACTATATTGTTTCTAGTGGAGATGAAATTTCAATCTCTGTGTGGGGATATTCAGATTTATCTGAAACTTTAATTGTAGATGAACGAGGATATATAAGTCCAAAATCGTACGGAAGAATATATGTTAAAGGATTAGAGTTTAGAAAAATGAGATCAATGCTAAAATCTAGATTTTCATCTTTTCTTGATATGAAAAATTCGTCAATTGAGATAGCTTTAGCATACTCTCGTGTTATTACTGTCAACATAGTAGGAGAGGTGTATAATCCTGGCTCTTATACAATACCTGCAATCAACACTGCTTTTAATGCTCTAATTGCAGCTAAAGGACCTAACCAGATAGGTTCAGTTAGAAATATTTATATTAAACGAGATGGAAAAGTTGTAGATTCTCTTGATGTCTATAATTTTTTGTTTAATCCAACTTCAAACAAAGATATATTTTTGGAAGATGGCGATTATATTTTTGTTCCTCCTGCATCAAATCTGATTGAGGTAGGTGGAGCAGTAAATAGACCCTATACTTATGAATCTAAATCTGATGATGCTGTCGATGACTTGATAAAGTTTGCTGGAGGTTATTCAGAAAATGCTTTTTTAGATGTTATTACTTTGAAAAGAAAAGAGTATAATTCTATCAAAGTTTATGATGTATTTAAAAATCATTTAAAGTCAACAGCTCTCATGAATGGAGATGAAATTATTGTAAATTCAATATCAAATAAGTTAGCTAATTACGTGACTGTTAAAGGTAGTATTGGAGTTGAAGGAGATTATGAGTATATTATTGGTGAAAAATTATTAGACCTTTTAAATCGAGCAAAATGTATTGACGAAAAAACTTTTTTAAATCAAGCATATATTATTAGGCTAGATGAAGATAGAACAAGGTCATTTATAACTGTTAATCTAGACTCAATAATTAATAATCCTAATCATCATAGTAATTTACTTCTCAAAGAATATGATATTATTAAGGTTCTTTCTGTTGACGATTTTGAAGATAATTTTTCAGTTTCTGCAATTGGAGCAGTAAGAAAATCTGGCATCTATGATTTTGGTATAGGTATGACACTTAAAGATTTATTACTTCAAGCTGGAGGACTATCTAGGTATGCTGAAGGAAGTAAAATTGAAATCAGTAGAGCAATGGATTTTGACATTAAGAATAATAAATTAGAACCTGTAAGATCAACAGTCAAAAATATTAAAATCGATGATAATTTGTTATTAAGTTCTGCTGCTGAAAATTTTGTTTTACAGCCATATGATCAAGTTTTTGTCAGAGAGAATCCTGATTTTATTAAGCCTGCAAATATATCTATAAGTGGGGAGGTTAAGTATCCAGGACAATATTCTTTAATGTCTAAAAATGAAAAAATTTCATCTGTTATTGATAGAGCTGGAGGTTTAAATCAATCTGCTTATATTGATGGGGTCAAAATGTATAGAAGATTTAAAACTACAATTGAATATAGTAATGCTCTTAATATTCCAAAATCTATTTTGGATTCAATTGTTACAGATGCAGAGTTGTCAAATCTGTATAATATAGAACTTCTTAAAAGAGAGAAAGAAAGGTATAAAAAGTTATATTATGATAGCTTAATTTATGAAATAGTTTACTTTGATATGAATAAAGCTTTAAAGAATCCAAACTCACAACATAACTTAACTTTGTTTGAAGGAGATAGTATAGTTATACCTAAGACTTTAGACGTAGTAAACATTACAGGAATGTTAAATAATATTGAAGGCAATTCTATCAGTGTTCCTTATGTTGGTATGAGAGCACATTATTATGTTAATAATTTTGCTGGAGGTTATTCTCAAGATAACAGAAAATCGTCAACAGTTGTAACGCATGCGAATGGAGTAACTAAAAAATCCATTAATCTAGGACTGTTTTCTATTTCTCCAAAAGTTAAGCCAGGATCTACTATAAAAGTTATTGATGACCACAGAGTTAAGCGAAAGAAAAAAGAAGATATAGATTATAATAAACATATTGAGAGCGTAGTTACTAAAGTGACAGCATTAATGTCTCTATGGTTACTAATTGATAGAGTAAATGGTTCATTCTGATGAAAAATAATGATCGTGATATACATCTTAGAGATATTTTAATAAAAATATCTGATTACAAAAACATGTTGTTAAGTAAAAAGTATTCTATCTTAATTATATCAGTAATTTTCTCCATAGTAGGTTTTCTATTTGCATTTACAAGTAAAAGCCTATATCATGCTGAACTTACTTTTAGTGTAGAATCTGAAAATTCTAGAGGAAATTCCACTTTATCTGGTTTTTCAAATCAATTTGGAATAGATTTAGGTGTTAGCGATGTTTCATCTTTTAGTCACAATAACATAATGGAATATATACTCAAATCTAGAAATGTTATAGAAAATACTTTAATGCAACAAGTAACAATTAACAATAAAAAAGATTTGTTAATTGAACATTATCTGGATGTAAATAAGATTAAAGAAGACTGGAATGACGGAGAGGGTTTTAGTGGAGTTTCATTTCATGAGCCAAATACGTATCAGCACGACAGTATAATGAATGGAGTTTTTTCAAATATTGTAAATAATAATTTAACCATAGATTTAAAATCTGATGAGGCAAATATTGTTAGCTTAGTCTATACATCTGTAAATGAAGAATTTGCGTTAAAATTTGTTCAGGTTTTAATAAATGAAACAAAAAAACTATACATTGAGGATAAAACACGACAGGCAAATAATACATTACGTTTTTTGCAAGCAAGAAAAGATTCTGTTAATAGAGAGCTAGAAAAAACAGATCAGGAGCTTCAAAAAAATAAATACAATATTAGATCATCTGCACTGTTAAAACAAAGTAGTTTAGAGACACAAAAGGCATTTTTAAAAACAGTTTATTTAGAGATTGCTAAGAACCTTGAAGCCTCAAAGATTTCTTTACTAAAATCGGAACCCTTTATTAAAATTTGGGATGCGCCTAAAAGACCTCTTAAAAAAACAGCAAGATCAAAGAAAATTATAGTATTTTTCGGCTTTTTGCTAGGAGCAACATTATCTATTTTATATTTAGTGATAAGAAAATTTTTAAGAGATG
>MDTE01100393.1_pt1 | contig 11207 bp, 19 predicted proteins | sample 811231 | NCBI WGS metagenome assembly MDTE01 (sample SAMN05326651, study PRJNA326480) | marine metagenome | isolation source: seawater | place: Indian Ocean: Red Sea | collected 2010 | reverse complement strand
CATCGTCAGCCAAGCTAACAATCAGTGACTGCGGGTGCTGGATTACCTGGTGCACATCCTCCACCACACCAGAAATCGTTTGATGTTCATGCAAAACACCATCGATACGAAAACCCCATACTGCCGCCCCTTTCAGTGAAGAGAGCAGTACACGGCGCACTGAATTACCCAAGGTATGTCCAAAGCCTCGCTCAAGAGGCTCAACCATGAATTGAGCCGAACGGTCAGCGTCTTCAACACCCTCGATCTGCTCAACACGCTCAGGGAGTACTAAGCCGGTGAGATCTAGGTCCACGATATCCTCCTAAACAGCCTTACTTGAGTCGGAATTTATGATCCGACGTAGGATCACTTCGAATAGAGCTCTACAATTAATTGCTCTTGGGCCGCGAGCGGAATGTCAGCACGTGTCGGTTGGCGAATCATTCGTCCTACTCGCGCATTATCATCCAGAGCGAGCCATTCAAGAAGCGTGGGTCGTGTTCTTGCCTCAAGACTCTCCTGGATTGGTACGATTTCTTTGGACTTGGGCTTGATTGCTATCTCGTCACCAGCTGATACGCGGAAACTCGGAACATCAACAAGCCGCCCATTTACCTCCACATGACGATGGCGCACTAGCTGTCTTGCCTGGCTCCTACTAGTAGCAAAACCCATACGGAATACGACATTGTCTAACCTTGTTTCTAACGCAATGATCAGGTTGTCCCCTGTGATACCTGAGATATTAGCAGCGCGTTCAAAAAGATTTCGAAATTGCTTCTCATGTAGTCCATATATTCGTTTGACTTTTTGTTTCTCCCGCAGTTGAACAGCGTAGTCTGATTGCTTGCGTCTCCGGGCATGCGCAGGTCCGTGCTGGCCTGGAGGATACTGTCGACGCTCGACTGGGCATTTCTCAGTGTAGCACTTCTGGCCTTTTAGAAAGAGCTTTTGACCCTCTCGGCGGCAAAGCCTACAAACTGGTCCGGTGTAACGAGACATGTGGTCGCTAGCCTCCCTAGACCCGACGCTTCTTCGGAGGCCGACAACCGTTATGGGGCAACGGCGTAATATCCTCGATTGATTTGATCTGTAGACCTGCAGCAGCAAGCGCCTGTACCGCAGATTCACGGCCCGACCCAGGTCCCTGTACTCGGACATCCAAGCGTTTGACACCAAGCCCTAGTGCCTCCCGCCCAACCTGCTCAGCGGCAATGGTCGCTGCAAACGGGGTCGACTTCTTTGATCCTTTGAAACCTGCAGTACCAGCACTCGCCCAAACCACTGTATTCCCCGCATTGTCAGTAATAGTGATGATCGTATTGTTGAACGTCGCCTTTATATGCGCGATACCTTCAGCCTCAACAACCTTCTTGCTGCGTCTTGGTCGAGTTTTCGGCTTTGCCAATTTCTTCTTCCCACGCTATGGATGCGGCGAGACGGGGTTTCTACCTCCGCCAAGACCACATCAAGTGATACGCATGCGCTGCATGCGTAGAATGAGTCAAACTATTTATTTCCTAGGTGCTTTCTTCTTTCCGGCAATCGCCCTCCGGGAACCTTTGTGAGTGCGAGCATTAGTCTTTGTTCTTTGACCACGAACCGGAAGTCCACGCCGGTGACGCAATCCCCGATAGCACCCAATATCCATCAGACGCTTGATATTCATAGACGTCTCGGTACGAAGTGTACCTTCCACCTTATAGTTGCCCTCAATCTGTCGCCGAAGACGGTTCACATCGTCGTCAGACAGATCTTGCGTCCGGCGATCAGCCTCAATACCACACTCAGTAATAATCTCCTTGGCCCGAGTAAGACCTATCCCATATATATACGTAAGTGCAATCTCAATCCTCTTTCCACGAGGTAGGTCCACTCCAGCAATACGCGCCATTAATCGCTAACCCTGACGCTGTTTATGCTTAGGATCCCTGGAGCAGATGATTCGGACAACACCCTTTCGTCGAATCACCTTGCAGTGCTCACAGATAGGCTTAACGCTGCTTCTTACCTTCAATTATGACATCTCCTAAATCGTTTCTAGCAGAGCTATAAAGTATAACAAGGCCTTTATGGGGCTTCAAGCGGTTAAATTAGTAGCAAAATCTTCGTGAAACGAAGACGCTAGAGTGGTGAGAACCTTTGGTCCCTCAGCTGTTAGCGCCACCGTGTGCTCGAAGTGTGCTGAAAGTGCCTTATCTGCAGTTATTACCGTCCAACCGTCATCCATGGTGCGGATTTCCGGAGAACCAGCAGAAAGCATCGGCTCTATAGCGAGTACCATGCCTTCTCGGAGCAACGGGCCATGTCCTGGACGACCGATATTCGGAACTTGTGGTTCCTCGTGCACTTCCCTACCCACTCCATGCCCAACCAGGTCACGAACAATCTTACAATCCTCCCCCTCAACCGCATTGATCACCGCCGCTCCGATATCCCCCACATGGTTTCCCGGCTTTGCAGCATCGATCGCAAATCTGAGAGCCTTCTCGGTGGTCGTTAGCAAACTCTGTGTTTCATTACTCACTTCACCAACTACAAAGGTCCAAGCAGAATCAGAACACCATCCTGCCAAACGTACTCCAACATCTATCGACACAATATCTCCCGAAGCCAGTATCCGGTTCGGACTTGGGATGCCATGCACTATCTCCTCATTCACGGAGGTGCAGACACTCCCAGGGAAGCCATAGAGGCCTTTGAAAGCCGGAACAGCACCATCATGGGATACAATATATTCATCGCAGAACAAGTCGAGATCAGCTGTTGATACACCTGGAATCACAAGAGGAACTATCTCTCGAAAGAGGTTGGCGATGATCTTTCCCCCGCGGGCGATCATCTCAACCTCTTCTGGTGTTCGTAAGTGAATCACAAGCTCAACCAATTTCGAGCGCAGCGCGGAATGCCAGCTGAACGTCATTTATGGGTTGCATGGCTGACACACGTTTCAATGGCGCCGAGTGTGACTCATAGTGCTCTATCAAGGGTGCTGTCTGGCTCTCATATACCTGTAGACGGTTTCTGACTGTGTCCGGTTGATCGTCCGCGCGATGAACCAGCAACCCGCCACAACGTCCACATTCGTCCTCAATTCTCGGAGGTTCAAAGTGCACGTTAAAGACTGCCCCACAGTCGGTGCAGCTACGCCGACCACTCAGACGCTTGATAAGTTCATCCTCCGGTGCCTCGAAGAGGACCACTTGGCTCACCTCACGGGCAACATCTGAGAGGACACTATCAAGACCCTCAGCCTGAGGAATTGTGCGAGGAAACCCGTCAAGTATTATGCTCGTTTCGGACGCAGTGGTAGTGAGGTGATCTCGGATCAGATTGAGAATCAACGAGTCTGGCACTAGCTCACCCTTGTGCATGAATTCTTGAGCTTCTAAGCCCAGGTCAGTTCCATCCCTGCAAGCTTCCCGCAAAAGATCGCCCGTCGATATGTGCTCACCCCCACCAATAGAATCGATGAGTCGAACTGCTTGAGTGCCCTTCCCTACCCCCGGTGGGCCCAGGAGGATAACGACCATCACATGTACCGTTGGCGGCCACGCATCTTCACTCGACCCTTCTTCATAAAACCATCATAGTGGCGAAGCATCAGATGCTGCTGAGCCTGCTGAACTGTGTCGAGCCCAACTCCAACGACAATCAGGAGACTCGTTCCACCGAAGAAAAAGGTCGTGATATTAAAAATATCGAAAATGAAAAAAGGTACGAGCGCTACGAACGCTAAGTAGAAAGAACCAGGCAGTGTCACACGAGTGAGCACCCGATCAATGTACTCTGCAGTACGAGCACCTGGCTTCACACCTGGAATGAATCCACCTTGCTTCTTTAGGTTCTCAGCTAGGTCAATTGGATTGAATATGATTGCCGTATAAAAGTACGTGAAGAAGACAATCAGGAGCCCGTAGGTGATATAGTAGCCCAAGGTTTGGGGGGCGAAAATTTCATTGATAAAAGTTAGTGCTTCCCAATCCACAAATGCCGCTGCCGTTCCTGGAACCACAATGAAGGACTGAGCAAAAATGATGGGCATCACACCTGCAGAGTTTACACGCAGCGGGATAAAGCTCTTTTGACCTTCTCGGATACGCCCACGTCCGACAACCTTGCGTGGGATCTGCACCGGAATCTTGCGAGCGGCCAGAGTCATCGCTACCACCGCTGCTGTTACACCTACGACTACTGCTACAAGAGCGGCGAGTGAAAAAGCACCAATCTCTCCGAGCCGAAAGGATTCCCAGGTACGCACAACAGCTGCCGGGAAAGTCTGGATGATCGAGAAAAAGATCATCAGAGACATCCCATTACCAATTCCATGTTCAGTGATCTGCTCCCCGAGCCACATCACGAAAATTGCACCGACTGTGAGCGTTGTAACCGTCGTGAATGTGAATAGGGAGCCCGGGCTAGTAACCGCGCCTGGAATCGCTTGAAGAAAGGCCGAATAACCGTAAGCCTGAGCAGCAGACAAGACCACCGTGGTATAACGAGTCCACTGCGTCAGCTTCTTACGGCCCTCTTCGCCCTCTTTTTGAAGTTTCTCAATCGTCGGGAAGACGGCTGCGAGCAATTGAAACATGATGCTCGCAGAAATATAGGGCATAATCCCGAGCGCCAAGATTGTAGCACGGGATAACCCTCCCCCGACAAACATGTCGTAGATCCCAAAGAAGGTGTCCTGAAGAGCACCGAACTGCTGGCGTAGAGCACCGACATCCAAACTAGGAACGGTAATGTGGGATCCGAGCCGATAGATCAGGAGGATGAATAAGGTGAAGAGAATCTTCTCCTTAAGCTCTGGAGCACGGAATAGACCGGCTACGTTTTTCGCAGGAGTTGCCACGCTACGAAGCTTCCTCCACACGTGCCGTGATCAGTGAAATACTCCCGCCTGCGGCCTCAATCTTTGCCTGGGCACTATGGCTGAATTTGTGCGCAGTAACCGAGAAAGCCTGATCGATCTCCCCCTGACCAAGAATCTTGACGGGTTTTCGTAGCGAACTGATCAGACCTGCCTGCCTGAGAGAATCAGGATTGATTTCTCCATCGCAACGTTCAAGATCCCGAACATTCACAACCTGATATTCAACACGATTGAGATTCTTGAAGCCTCTCTTTGGAATCCGCCTAGCAAGAGGCATCTGACCACCTTCAAAGTCTCTTCGAATCTGACCACCGGATCTTGATTTCTGACCTTTTTGACCTCGACCCGATGTCTTGCCCAAGCCTGAGCCAGGCCCCCGCCCAACACGTTTACGATTCCGGCTTGAACCTAAGTTCGGAGTAAGATCGTGAAGTTCTGCCATGTCTTAACCCTCTACCTCATGTACATCTACCATAAAGGAGATCTGACTAATCATACCTCTGATGGCAGGTGAATCTTCGTGAACCACACTCTGTTGATGGCGCTTGATCCCCAATGCTCGAAGGGTACGGCGATGTTTGTCCTGCCGCCCTATACCGCTCCGCGTTTGGGTGATTTTCAGCATGGACGGCTTTTTCTTCTTAGCCACGGTGGACCACCCCTATAGCCTCAACTGGTACTCCACGCTCTTCAGCTGCCTGCTCAGCTGTAACTAACTCGTTCAAACCGTTCATGGTTGCTCGTACAACGTTAATCGGGTTATTCGTGCCAAGACTCTTGGTTAGAACGTCACTCACTCCCGCAGCCTCAAGCACTGCACGTACCGGACCTCCCGCGATCACACCTGTTCCGGGAGCTGCCGGACGCAAGAGAACTCTCCCAGCTCCCCAACGCCCGATGATTTCGTGCGGTAGTGTCCCATTTTGGATAGGCACCTTCACCATGTTCTTGCGAGCTTTCTCAAAAGATTTTCGGATTGCCTCAGCAACTTCATTCGCCTTTGCAAGCGCAATCCCAACGTTCCCTTTTTGGTCTCCAACCGAGACAAGAGCAGAAAAAGAAAACCTCCTACCACCCTTCACGACTTTCGCGACTCGATTGATAAAAATCACATTCTCAACGAGATCACTGTCTCGATTCCTGTTTTGTTTTTTCTTCTTCGAATCCCTCGGCATCAGAACTTCAGACCTCCCTCACGGGCACCTTCGGCAAAAGCCTTAACCCGACCATGGTATTTGTACCCACCGCGATCGAAAACCGCAGTGTTTATTCCCTCTTTTTTAGCGCGTTCAGCCAACAACTTTCCGGCTGCGTGCGCATGCTCAACTCGTGGATTCTCACTCTCTGCGCTAAATCCTGAGAGTTCTTCCGATAGCGTGGAGAGCCCAATCAATGTGCGACCAAGGTCGTCATCGATAAGTTGTCCTTCAATATTCTTCAGTGAGCGAAACACAACCAGGCGAGGGCGTTGCGCCGTGCCTCTGATCTTGTCCCTTACGCGGTGGTGCCTACGCATGCGTTGGAGACTTCTGCTTTTCCTAAGCTTACTCTGCTTAATCATACGCCCGCTCCAGCTGTCTTACCGGCCTTGCGTCGCACATGTTCTCCCTGGTAACGGATGCCCTTTCCCTTATAAGGCTCAGGAGGCCGGAACGAACGGATCTCAGCTGCAGCCTGTCCAACTTTTTGCTTATCTATGCCCTGCACTACAATTGTTGTCTGGTTTGGGCACTCGAGCGTTATACCGTCATCCGGCAAATAGTCGATGGAGTGACTATAGCCCAACTTAAGTGTTATCCCACTGGCCTTGGGGTCAGCGCGATAACCGACGCCAATGATCTCAAGCGTCTTAGTAAATCCATTCGTTACGCCAATGACCATGTTCTGGATTAGTGAACGTGTAAGTCCGTGTAAAGCCCTGTGCTCCTTCTGATCCGAGGGTCGCTCGACACGTAGCTCTTCATCCTCTATAACAATCTTCATATCTGGATGAACTTCCATAGTCAGTGACCCTTTCGGCCCCTTAACACTTAGCGCGCCTTCGGCTTTAGTGACCTCGACTCCCTTGGGGAGTGAAACGGGCATCTTCCCAATACGTGACATGGTTTTGTTCTCTCTCGTTTCCGCTCTACCAGACGAGCGCCAAGACTTCACCACCCACACCCTGCTGGCGAGCCGTACGATCAGATACCATTCCTACGGGTGTCGATAGAATGGCCATCCCTAGGCCATTCCTAACACGAGGGATTTCATCTTTACCGACGTAGCGCCGTCGTCCGGGACGCGAAATACGCTCCAGGTGGCGGATAACAGGCTTGTCGTCATGGTACTTAAGGTAAATGCGTAGCACCCCGAAACGGCCATCTGCTAGAACTTTATGACCGTGAACAAAATGACTTTCCTGTAATAACTTTGCGATCTCGATCTTCATTTTAGATACAGGTACATCCACCCACTTGTGGGCCGCCTGCCCTGCATTCCGGATGCGTGTTAGCATGTCCGCGATAGGATCGGTCATCATCTTATAGATACTCCCTTACCAACTCGATTTGCGGACACCGGGGATCTCACCCCGAAGTGCCATTTCTCGGAAACAAATTCTACATATCCCAAACTTGCGTAGAAAAGCACGAGGCCTACCGCATCGTTGGCAACGATTGCGTTGCCGAACCCCAAACTTTGGGGTCCGTTTTGTCCTTTCAACGAGGGCTTTTCTGGCCATTTGGAGTTCTCTCTATTTAAGCAGTTGCAATGATTTGAACCGGCACAGTCCCGCGGAAAGGGAAACCCAATTCACGTAGCAGGGCCCGTCCTTCAGCATCGTCATTCGTAGATGTCACGACAGTAATGTCCATGCCGTGAATCTTGCGGATATTGTCATAATCAATTTCAGGGAAAACAATCTGTTCGCGGATACCCATCGTATAGTTACCGCGACCATCAAACGAGCGAGATTTTAATCCTCTAAAATCTCTAATACGAGGAATTGTCGTATTAATCAGACGATCCAGGAAGAACCACATCTTTTCACGCCGTAAAGTCACTGAAGCTCCCACTGGCATACCTTCGCGTAGCTGAAAATTCGAGATTGATTTACGAGCTCGATTCATAAGCGGTTTTTGGCCGGAGATGATACCCAGTTCATCAATTGCACTCTCAAGTAGCTTGTGATCTCGTGACGCATCTCCTACACCAACATTCAATACTACCTTAACCACCCTAGGAATCTGATGTGGGTTCACGAACCCAAATTCCTCACGGATTTTGGGGCGAACATGCTTCTCGTAGTGAGTCTTTAGACGCGGTTCCATGATCTGCCTAGATACTCAAGAGCAAAGTTATTGTGGCCTTGGGATGGGATTGCCGCTCTTGACCGCAATCCTCTCCTTGGTTCCATCTTCCTCTATCCGAATACGGACCCTACTCGGCTCATCGGTTGCTGGATCGATTAACATCACATTTGAAATATTTATTGGAGCCTCAAAGCTGATGATTCCGCCATCAGGATTCGCTTCACTAGGACGGGTGTGGCGCTTACGCATGTTCACGCCTTCAACACGAACTTGTCTGGTATCTTTGATCACCTCAAGAACATTTCCTTCTGCTTCACGATCATTACCACGGATGACACGGACCCTATCTCCTTTCATGATCTGATATTTCGTACCAGGCATCAGAGCACCTCAGGAGCCAGGGAAACAATTTTCATATATTTCTTTTCACGTAACTCACGCCCAACAGGACCAAAGATACGGGTACCACGGGGCTCACCCTGCTGGTTGATGAGCACAGCTGCATTGTCCTCGAATCGGATGTAGCTGCCATCCTTACGTCTGGTCTCCTTTGCAGTCCGCACCACAACAGCTTCCACAACCTCACCTTTTTTTATTGCGGCGTTCGGTATCGCATCCTTTATGGTTGCGACGACCACATCTCCAACCCCCGCATATCTGCGTTTCGAACCACCCAAAACTCTGATGCAAAGTGCTGTTCTTGCACCTGTGTTGTCGGTAATCCTTAGGATCGACTCCTGTTGGATCATGACTCAGTTCCTCTATCCTTGCCCTTAGGCCTTTCGCCCAAGCGTCTCGAGCAAGCGCCAGCGTTTCATCTTCGATAAAGGTCGGGTCTCAACGATCCGCACTGTATCCCCGACTCTGCAAGCGTTGCTTTCATCGTGTACATGATACCGTTTACTGCGCTTCACGCCCTTCCCATAAAGGGGATGTGAGAAGCGTCGCTCTACGATAACTGTAATTGTTTTATCCGCCTTATCTCCAACAACGACACCTGTTCTGATCTTTCTGTGGCCACGGTCATTGCTAACAGCCAGTTCCACCGAAGGGGGCTCCATTGAATCAGCAGGGCTAGCGATGTCCTGTAAGTCTTCCATGCCATTATCACTCTTAGCTTCCTCGCTCATGAGCCCTCCGCTATGTGGTCGGACTCTATGGCGACTAATTCACGTTCCTTCTTGACCGTCTCAAGCCTAGCGATATCTCGTCTGACTTTCCGGAAAAGATTAGGATCTTCGAGTTCCATCATCGAAAGTTGAAATCTCAGTTTGAACTTCTCTTCTCTCAACTCCTTAAGCCTCGCTTCAATTTCGATTTCGTCCCAGTCACGGATTTCTTCAGCTTTCATTTTCTCCCCCTACAGTTGCCGGTCACGAGACACGAAACGGCACTTGATTGGGAGCTTGGCTGCTGCAAGTTCCATCGCTCGCTGCGCAGTCACTTCATCGACTCCCTCTAGCTCGAACATGATGCGTCCGGGTTTGACCACCGCAACCCAACCCTCAGGATTACCTTTCCCTTTCCCCATTCGGGTCTCGGCAGGGTTCTGCGTAATCGGTTTATCCGGAAAAATTCGAATCCAGACCTTGCCTCCGCGCTTGATATGGCGAGTCATCGCGACACGGGCTGATTCGATCTGGCGATTCGAGATCCAGGTTGGCTCAAGCGCCTGCAGCCCATATTCGCCGAAAGACACCTTGCTACCGCGATGAGCCATACCTCGCATCCGGCCTTTATGGGTCTTCCGGTGCTTTACTCGCTTTGGCGACAGCATCTATCTATGAACTCCCTGTAGAGTAGGTGCGCCCTCGTCGATCTTCGACAACTTCGCCACTGAAGACCCAGCATTTCACGCCGACGCACCCATAGGTTGTAAACGCGGGCACCTGAGCATAGTCGATATCTGCGCGCAGTGTATGTAGGGGAACCCTACCTTCGTTATAACCTTCAGTCCTGGCAATTTCGGCTCCACCCAAACGACCAGCACATTGGATTTTGATCCCTTTAGCACCTGAACGGACAGCAGCTTGAACGGCCCGTTTCATGGCGCGTCGGAATGAAATTCTCTGACGAAGCTGGTGTGCAACGTTTTCCGCAACGAGATACGCATTTACTTCGGGGCGTTTTATTTCCTCGACGTTAACAGAAATCTCTGCATTAGTGAGCATCGCCAACTCTTCACGTAATTTATCGACCTCAGCACCACGCTTTCCGATCACAACCCCAGGTCTCGCAGTATGGAGGGTGACCACGATCTTGCTAGGCTTCCGTTCAATGTCCACACGAGCTAATGCAGCGTGTGCTAGCCGCCGCCGAAGGTACTTGCGGATCGTCTCATCTTCCTTGAGCAGGCGCGGGAAATCTCGTTCGGCGTACCAACGTGATTTCCAGTCCTTCACAACTCCGAGCCTAAACCCAGTTGGGTGAGTCTTCTGTCCCATAACTCCTAAAATTCCTTTGCGTCGACAACCACGGTAATGTGGCTTGTGCGCTTACGGATTGGCGAAGCCCGTCCTTGTGCACGGGCACGCCAACGGCGGAGAGTAGGACCCTCGTCGACATAGGCCTGACGAACTACCAGATCATCAATGTCAACTAAAGCGCCACTATCCTGTGACTTGACCTGTGCGTTTGCTACTGCTGATCGAAGGGTCTTTCCGACCGGCTCAGCGGCCCCCTTCTTTGAATACTGTAGAATACCGTACGCCTCATTCACAGATTTACCTCGGATTTGGTCAACAACTAGCCTGACTTTTCGAGGGCTCATCCTGACGTATCGTGCTACTGCTCTAGCTTTCATAACTCTTAGCTCGGTCCTGACCGCTTGTCCGAAAATCTTCCGCCATGTGCACGAAATAGCCGTGTTGGTGAGAACTCACCCAGCTTGTGTCCAACCATATTCTCCGTGATATACACCGGGATAAATTTATTACCGTTATGTACAGCTAACGTGTGCCCCACGAATTCGGGAGAGATGGTAGACGCACGGGACCACGTCTTTATGACCTTCTTTTCATTCTGCGCATTCATTACCTGAATACTGAGTAGAAGCT
>MDTE01203719.1_pt1 | contig 11208 bp, 7 predicted proteins | sample 811231 | NCBI WGS metagenome assembly MDTE01 (sample SAMN05326651, study PRJNA326480) | marine metagenome | isolation source: seawater | place: Indian Ocean: Red Sea | collected 2010 | reverse complement strand
TATTAAAGAACCTGATATTTCGATTTTTGTAAACACCTATAGGCCAGTAAAAATTATGGTTTCAGGAGAAGTTTCAAGACCAGGTTATTACTTGTTAAATGGAGGTAATGAAGTCAAAAGCAACGTTGTTGGAAAGACAGGGGTTTTTGGCAATGATGATGCCATGTTTAACTACCTTAATAGTTCTTCATATAAGGCCCAGACTCTAACTCCTAATCCAGAAAATGCAACAAATTTCCCAACTTTATTTGATGCTATAAAGGTTGCTAAAGGAATCACTCCTTATTCTGACATTTCTAATGTTACTGTAATTAGAAAAAATCCAAAATCTAAAGGGGGAGGAAAAATTAAAGCTCAAATAGATTTTTTATCTTTTTTTACTGAAAATGATAATTTACAAAACATAAGAATATATGACGGGGATACTATTAAGGTATCAAAATCTGATAAGTCTATTCCTGATCAAATAAGTCTTGTTCGTTCATCAAACTTGAATCCTGATTTTATTAATGTTTATATTAGTGGTAATGTACCAAGACCAGGTTACATTCAAGTACCACAGGGGGCTGGAATAATGCAGGCAATTTCAATGGCAGGAGGACCTAGATTATTTAGTGGGAAAATAAAATTCTTGAGATTTTTGGATGATGGATCCTTAGATAAAAGAACAATAAAATATAATCCAAAAACTAAAATAAGTTCTTATAAAAACCCTCTTTTATTAGATAACGATGTTTTACATGTAGATATATCAGCCATAGGAAAAACTACAGCATTTTTAAGAGAGATTTCAGCGCCAGTGGTAACAACTTATTCTTTAATAAATCTTTTTGATTAACTATGAGTGAAAAATATCCCCAAAATAAAGACGACTTAAATATCCCAAAAATTTTAAGATCAGTCTTGAGATTTAAAAAAGTATTTGTATCTGCATTTTTACTTTCTACATTACTTTCTGCCTATATCACTTCAAAATTGCAAAAAGAATGGGAAGGGACATTTCAGATTGTCTTGAAAAGAGATGCTCCCGATAAAAAGGGAGGATCTTCTGCAAGTGAAAAAGTATCAAATATATTGGCTGCTTCAGACAGTAGTTTAAATACAGAGGTAGAAATACTTGGGAGCCCCTCCGTACTTAAACCCGTTTATGATTATGTCATGCAATTTGAGTATGATGAAAATAGCGATCAAGAGAAACAAAGTTATAAAGATTGGTTTGAGGATCGCTTAGAGATAAATCTTATTAGAGGTACTCAAGTTTTAGAAGTCATATATAGAAGTGATGAAGACAAATCAATCAAACCTGTGCTAAACAAAATTTCTCAAATTTATCAAGAATACTCAGGAAATGTAAGAAGAAAAGAACTTGATCGAACTGTTAAATATCTCAAAGAGCAAGTTGATGATATGAGAAAGAAATCTTTTACCTCTTTGACTAATCTTCAAGCTTTTGCAATAGAAAATAATCTAGGCAGTTCAGATGGAATACCTTCTTTTGAAGTAAATCCAAATTATAATGCTAGAAATTTCAATGATGGTAATATAAGTAGATTCAAAGATCAATTTGCACAATTAGCTATATTAGAAAATCGATTGGCAATCAAGTCAACTCTACTAACTTCTGATTCTAAAGTTATAAAAGAACTAAAAAGAAAAATTTCTTCATTAAAAAAATCTTTATCAAGACCAAAAGAAATTTTAATAAAGTACAGAACATTAAAAAGAATCGCAATTAGAGATGAAGAGATCCTTAATATGGTCGAATTAAAGCTAAATACTGTTTTGTTAGAAAAAGCTTTGGATTTAAATCCATGGGAATTGATTTCTGAACCTACACTTTTTGCGAAAAATTTGAATAAACAAAGAACCGATACTTTTTCGGCAGGTCTAGTTATAAGTCTCCTAATCGGGATAATTGCATCATATAATGCGCAAAAAATTTCAGGAAGAATTTATTCTTACTATGAAATTTCAGAGATTATAAATTTACCTTTGCTAAAAACAATTAAAACCTTAGATTCTTCAAAATGGGTTAATAGCTTCCAACTATTATTAGATGGCCCTCTTCTTAAAAAGAATGATGCTTCTGTAGGGATAATAAGTATCGGTAATTTTTCAGATAGTATTGGTATTGATATAAAAAGAATCTTTGCTGCAAATGCAAAAAATCAATCAATAGACCTTGTAAATAATTTAAGCGATTTAAAAAAATATGATAAAAAATTAGCTGTTATAGGAAGTGGTTTCTTAACCAAGGATCAACTCTTATCTTTTAAAGAAGAATATAAATTGTGTAATTTTGAAATAGAAGGTGTCCTATACTTTGATGTTTAATTTATAAATTTTGATAGAAATTCTATATTTTTATGAGATATATTTTTTTATTTGCACATGAATTTTTAAATATTTTTTACTGCAAATTCAATAAATATATTTATTATTTAATGAAATAAAATTCTTATGTAATGATATGATTTAAGTTGCTATAAATATTTTTGAAATATATTTTGAAAATTTTGATAACAGGTGCAGCAGGATTTATAGGTTTTCATTTAACGAAAAGGTTTCTTAATGAAAAATTAGATGTAATTGGATTTGATAGTTTGAATGATTATTACGATGTTAATTTAAAAAAAAGTAGGCTAGATTATCTCTTTGAACTATCTAATAAAAACAATAAAGGAAATTTTATATTTTATAGAGAGAATTTAGAAAATAAAGAAAAACTAAATGAAATTTTTTATAAACACAAACCTTCAAAAGTAATTAACTTAGCAGCACAAGCTGGAGTAAGGTTTTCGATCACTAATCCAGGAGCCTATATAGATTCCAATCTTGTTGGGTTTTTAAATTTAATTGAGTGTTGTAGAAATTATGAGATATCTAACTTGATTTATGCTAGTAGTAGTTCTGTTTATGGTGGAAACAAAAAGTTACCTTTTTCTGAAAAGGATTCAGTAGATCATCCTGTAAGTTTATACGCAGCAACTAAAAGAGCTAATGAGCTCATTGCTCATAGTTATAGTCATTTATTTAATTTATCTGCTACTGGATTACGATTTTTTACTGTTTATGGTCCTTGGGGTAGACCAGATATGGCTCTTTTTTTATTCACAAAATCAATTCTAGAAGGTAAGCCAATTAAGGTTTTTAACAACGGTAATATGGTGCGAGATTTTACTTATATTGATGATATTGTTGAGAGTATCTTCAGATTGCTTAATTTACCAGCTGTTCCAACAAAAAATTTTGATAGAAAAAATCCAGATCCATCAAAAAGTTGGGCTCCACATAATATTTTTAACATAGGTAACTCAAGACCAACTCAATTACTTGAATACATCAGAGCAATCGAATCTGCTTTAAATTTAAAGGCTGATTTTGAGTATCTTCCAATGCAGGATGGAGATGTAGAAGTTACAGAAGCTGATACAAGTTCTCTTGAGTCTTGGATTGATTTCAAGCCAAATACTTCAGTTGATTATGGGGTAAATAAATTTGTTGATTGGTATTTAGATTTTTATAAACATATATGATTAGAAAGTTACCTGATTTAAGTAATATTAAAACCGCAGTATTGGGGTTGGGTTATGTTGGATTACCTCTTGCTGTACAAATAGCAAAGATTAAAAAAGACTTAGTTACTGATAAATCACTTAATCGAAAAGTTATTGGATTTGATATTAATAAAATAAGAATTGACGAGTTAAAAAATGGTTATGATAAAACGAAAGAAGTTACTTATTCAGATTTAACTTCTTTCGATAATTTATGTTTTACATCAAATGAAGAAGATTTATCAATAGCAGATATATTTATAGTGACAGTACCTACTCCAATTAATTCAGAAAAGAAACCTGACTTATCTGCATTAGAAAATGCATGTTTTACTATAGGCAAGAATTTAAAAAAAAAGGAGACAAAAGAAAGTAAAATCATAATTTTTGAAAGTACTGTATACCCTGGTGTTACCGAAGAAATTTGTGCTCCTATTTTAGAAAATATATCTGGTTTAAAGTTTAATATAGATTTCTTTTGTGGATTTAGTCCTGAAAGAATTAATCCCTCTGATAAAAAGCATAATATTGAAAATATCGTAAAAGTTACTAGTGGATCTACTGAAGAAACTTCCTATTGGATAGATAATTTCTATAAGTCAATAATCAATGCGGGGACATTTAGAGCTTCATCAATAAAAGTTGCAGAAGCTGCAAAAGTAATTGAAAATACGCAAAGAGATTTAAATATAGCCTTGATTAATGAACTCGCAATTATTTTTAAAAAGATGGAAATTGATACTTTAGATGTTTTAAAAGCAGCAGAAAGTAAATGGAATTTTTTGCCTTTTAAGCCCGGTTTGGTTGGAGGCCATTGTATAGGTGTAGATCCTTATTATTTAACATATAAGGCAGAAGCTTTAGGTCACTATCCTAAAGTTGTTTTGGCTGGAAGAGAAATTAATGATGAAATGATTTCCTGGATATTTGATCAATTTATAGAATTAATGAACAAGAAAAATATTGATATCAATAAAGCTAATGTACTAGTTTTAGGTGTTAGTTTCAAAGAGAATTGCGTTGACACAAGAAACTCTAAAGTTTTAGAACTTTTATCAAAATTTAAGCAAAACAAAATAAAATTTGATGTTTATGACCCAGTAGTTAATAAATTAGATTTTTATAAAAATCATAATTTCAATTTAATTGAAAGATTAAAAATAAATAAACAATATACTGTTGTAATGCTTTGTGTCTCTCATTCAGAATTTTGTAATTTCAAGAAAGAACATTGGTTAAATCTTCTAGATAAGGATGGTTTTTATATGGATCTGAAAGGGATAATACCTAGGGAATTAAATGCTTACAGACTTTAAAAATCATTATGTTAAAACATGATTCTCTTCCAATTTTAACAGTCTTTCTTTGGAGACATTTATCTAGAAGAAGAAAATATCAGTTAATTTTTCTTCTTTTTATTATTATCTTTAGTAGTATTTCAGAATTAATAAGTATATCTTTGGTAATACCTTTCTTGGGTTTCTTAACCAATCCAGATTATTTATTGAGTAATTCAAGATTTGTAAAATTTGCAAATTTATTAAATTTAAATACTTATTCAGAATTAGTTACTGCTTTATTTGCAGGATTTATAGGAATAATAATTATCTCAGGTCTTATAAAGTCATTAAATTATTGGCTTAATTTTCAATTATCAGCAGCGATAGGATCGGATTTAAGTTCTAAAGCCTTTCGGAGAACATTAAACCAAGATTATATGATTCATATTAATCGAAATACTTCTAAACTTTTATCTTCATTAGTTACAGATATTGGAAGAATTATAGGTTTAACTTTAAATCCAACTTTGAATTTAATTAGTAGTTTAATTGTATTCCTATCTTTGATTTTGGGTCTCGTATTTGTTAATCCAGTTATTGCTATTACTGTGGGCTCACTTGTAATAATGTTTTATTTTATAACTTTTCAATTTACTAAATCTAAAATAAAAAGAATGAGTATTAAACAAGTTGAGTTAGATCAAAAATTATTTAAAACATTGCAAGAAGGTATGGGAGCGATTAGAGATATATTGATAAATAGTAATCAAGAAGTCTACATAAAAAATTATTTTAAAATTGATAAGCAATTACGAAAATCATATGCTGCTACTTCATTTTTAGGAATTATGCCAAAACTTATAATTGAACCTTTTCTAATAATTTTATTATTCTTAGTTGGTTTTTTCTTAATAAACGATAAAGGTGTTATCAATGCTGTTCCAATACTTGGAGCAGTAGCTCTAATTTCTCAGAAATTGTTGCCTTTAATCCAAATGATTTATCAATCTATTACTCAATGCAAAACTGGCAAAGAAAGTTTAAAAAATATAATTTCTTTAATTGAACAATCTACATTTGAGACAAGTAAATTAAAAATTCATCCATTAGAATTTTCATATTCCATAAAAATTTCAAATGTAAGTTTTTCTTATAGTAAGAATTCTAATTTGATTTTTAAAAACTTAAATTTTGAAATATATAGAGGAGAAAGAGTTGGAATTATAGGAAGCACTGGAAGCGGTAAAAGTACTTTAACAGATATCATAATGGGTCTTATAGAACCGACGAGCGGGAAAATATTAGTTGACGGAAAAAATTTATTTAATAAAAAATCTAAAAAATTACTATATGGCTGGAGAAAAAATATTGCAAGTGTACCTCAATCAATTTATTTAGCAGATTGCTCAATAGCTGAGAATATAGCATTTGGAATTCCAAAAGAGTTAGTAGATTTTGAAAGGGTAAAGATATGTGCTAGACAAGCAAAATTATCAGAGTTTTTAAATAAAAATCCGCTCGGAATTTTTACTCTTGTAGGTGAAAGAGGGGTGAAATTAAGTGGAGGGCAAAGACAAAGAATTGGAATTGCTAGAGCTCTTTACAAGAAGGCTGAAATTCTAATTCTTGATGAATCAACAAGTGCATTAGATATATATACTGAAAAAAGATTAATGAATACGATTAATAATTTAAGCAAAAACTTAACCATTATTATTATTTCGCATAGATATTCTATATTGGAAAATTGTGACAAAATTCTGAAACTTGAAGGTGGTGAAATCAAAGATGTAAAATTAGATAAATTTAATGGCGAAAAAATAGATGAATGAAATGAAAGATCATAATAATGTTTTTCTTCCAACTACAAAGGTTTTAATAACGGGGGGAACTGGAAGTTTTGGTAAAGCTTTACTAAATGAATTATTAATTAATCATTCTTATATAAAAAGAATAGTTATATACAGTAGAGATGAATTAAAACAATGGGAATTACAGCAACAATACCCTGAAAATGAATTTCCTCAAGTAAGGTTTATACTTGGTAGCGTTAGAGATAGAGATAGACTATCGAGTGCTCTTGAAGGTATAGATACTGTAGTACATGCAGCTGCTTTAAAGCAGGTTCCTGCAGCAGAATATAACCCAATCGAATTCATTTATACTAATGTACTTGGTGCTGAAAACCTCATACAAGCTTGTATTAGCTCTGGTGTAAAACGTGTTATTGCATTGAGTACTGATAAAGCAGCTGCTCCAGTAAATTTATATGGGGCCACAAAATTATGCTCAGATAAATTATTTATTGCAGCTAATAATATTATTGGGAATAAAGATTTACGTTTTTCAGTAGTTAGATACGGCAATGTTCTTGGATCTAGAGGTTCTGTTATTCCTTTTTTTATAGAAAGCTCTAAGAATGGTTTAATTCCAATCACAGATAATCAAATGACCAGATTTAATATTTGCTTAAATGAGGGAGTTGATATGGTTCTATGGGCTATTTCTAATTCCCTAGGAGGAGAGATTTTTGTTCCTAAAATACCAAGTTACAGAATAAAAGATTTAGCTGATGCAATAGGACCTAATTGTGAGAGAAAATTAATCGGTTTGAGACCTGGAGAAAAAATTCATGAAGAAATGATTACCACTTCGGACAGTTATTCAACCATTGATATAGGTAAGTATTACGTAATTTTGCCTACTGATGGTCGCCTTTTAGACAAATATAAGGTTTTGAATAAAGAATTCATTAAAGTACCTGTTGGATTTAATTATTCATCTGATAAAAATAGTTATTTTTTAACTGTAGAGCAGATTAGAACTTTAATTAAGGAAAATATTGATAAAAACTTCGTTCCTATCTGAAAAACATATTAGTACTTGAATTATGCAACCAAATATTTGTCTAGGAACTGCACAGTTCGGAATGAACTATGGAATAACAAATAAAAATGGCAAAATAGAATCTAAAGAAATAAGAGAAATTCTTGAATTTGCTAATGAAAATAATATCTCTTACCTAGATACTGCTCAAAATTATGGAAACGCAGAGCAATTGTTGGGGGAAAATCTTCAATTTAGTAATAATTTTAAAATAATAACGAAATTCAAACCTTTTGCTGGAAAAGTTTGGGATTCATATTCTCTTTCCAAAATAAGGGATGAATTCTTTAGAAGCTTAGATAATTTAAAAATAAATAGTTTGGATGCGGTATTATTTCATGATTCTTTTGATTTAAAAATAGATGGAAAAGAATATTTGTATGAATGGTTAAAAGAATTAAAAGAAGATGGTTTAATTAAAAGAATTGGTATCTCTATTTATAAAGAAGAAGATTTAGAGGATATCCCATTAGAAATTATTCAAATTGTGCAATTACCTTTGTCAATATATGACCAATCATTAGTAAGATCCGGTTTAGTAAATAAATTAAAAAATAATGGTATTTCAATTCATGCTAGGAGTATTTTTTTACAAGGTTTACTTCTTAAAAGATCTAATTTGCCAAAATTTATGTCTAAGGAAATGAACGCTCATCATACAAAATTAATTAATTATCTTGATAAAAATAATATTTCCCTCTTGGATGCTTCACTTGCATTTATTAAAAGCTTTTCCCAGTTGGAGGCTTTTGTAATTGGAATTTCTTGTAAGAAAGAATTAATTGAAATAATTAATTCTTTAGTGCATTTTGAAAAAGAAAATGTTCAATTATTTGAAGAACTGAAATGCTTTTGTTGGAATAACCAAAATGATTTAGATCCAAGACTATGGCAAAAAGATAAATGAATTTGTTTTAAATTTTAGTAAAAATATTGATCAGATTACCGAAAGAAAATTCAAATAGTTTTGCATTTCTTGATTATGTAAGTCTGGTACTCTGCGAACTTGAAAAACCGAACCGAATTCATAATTATTCCAATGAGTAATTCCTGTTAAAACTGCGAAAAGAGCCTTTTTTTCAAGAAAAATATGAGAATGAATAATACTTTTATGGCAAATTTTTAGAGGTTCCTCATTCTTATTACAATTGAAGGTTATTAATGGCTCATAAATTTCTTGAGGTTTAAGGACATTCCAAATTTCTTCTAATTCATCTGGAGTATCATATACATAAATAGAAAAAAAACAATTTATTTCACATTCAGATTTATTATGCGCATTAAAAATACTTTTAATTAATAGTCTTTTTAACAAACTTTTTGATGGATCGAATTTTATAACTTCTCTCCAAAAGTATTCTTTTTCTGGATATAATTGATCTGGTATTTTATATAATTTTTTTCTTTCTTTAGAACAAGCCATTTTTTCTATATCAAAGAAATTTTCACCATTATCGTCAATAATAATTGCATCTTTATCAAATTCTTTTATTTCAAGTGCATCAGCGACACCTCTGAATTTATTTAACTTTGAGAAATTACCTTGTAATAAATATTTTCCTGCAAAAGGTAATCTTTTTTTTGATGGAATTTCGGATATAGCTTTTTTATATCTATTAAAAAATGATAATTTCTTCTCTTCACTTTTTTGAATTAAAATTTCTTTTTCTAATTTTGGAGAGTAATAAGTCTGTGGATAAGGACCTGCTCCTGTATAACCAAGACAAAATAAATTAAAATCTACATCTAATTCTTCTTTTAATTTAATAATTTTTTTGAATAGAAATTTATTATAAATACAATCATTAATATTCAATAATGCATGCTTAGTGACTTTTGAAGAAACAACTATAGCACTATCAATATCACTTTTTGAACCTGTTTTATTGGGAATAATATCTAAAAGTGTATTACCTAATCTTTTTTTATTTGAAATCTCTAAAAGATCTTGAAATCCATCACTTGCAAGTTTTCTTTCTAAATAGTTTGTGTGATTTTTACCCCAATCTGCTATCAATATTTTTTTTTCTCCATATTTATCAAAAAGGGACTTTAAGGTATCTTTACAATAGTGGTCAGGATGAATATGGCTTATATATATGTAGTCAAATTCTCCAACTAATTCAAAAATATTTTCATATTTAGGATATTGAGTCCATGTTCCATCATAAGCATTATCTCCAAACCATGGATCAAATAAAATACTTACATCCGAAGTACACACTTTAATACATGCTGAATATTTGTAGAAAACTTTGAACATCGTTTAAAGTATATGAACGTCTATTTATTTAAAGCATAGTAAATTTTTAGTAAAATTATTTGAATAATTTTGAAAAAAATAACTTATTAATTATTTAATTTATATAAGATTTTTCTTTTTAAAGTGTTTTTTATCTATTTCATAAGGGTTAGATGTTTCTGGACAATTAAAATAATAAAATAATTTCACCTTGAAGTAATAAATCTTTAATCTAAATTTTCTAAAAAATTCTAACTTTTTTATTTTCTTAGAAATCTTTGAAATGTTTTTATTATCTTTATTTAATAATTTATTACACAAAAGAATAAAATCTCTTTCAGATGTACAAACATCGTCTTCTAAGTTTTCATTGAAATTTAAGATTTTTGAATGTCCTGTAAGGTAGTGTGAATATTTTTTGTCTAAGTCATTTTTATAATAAAAATCAATTATTAATTTTTTGTCTAATTTACATATTTTTTCTAATTCAATTGCTATTTTTTCTATACTATTCTCTACAAAAAATTGAGGGTAGAGCTCTGCTTGGTTATATCTATTTGATATACCTATCAAATTTATTGCCTTTTGCATAAAGTCTTTGCAAGAGTGAAACTTTTGAAGTGCTATTTTGCTGAATTCATCTATAGAGGCCATTCTTGTTGAGCCTGATAGCAGAATAGGCTTACCAGAAGTAATAGATTCAGATAGGATTCTTGGCGCTCCTTCGTCTCTGCTTGCAATTACATTTACTTTAGATTCCATTAATGATGCTTTGATTTCATTATGAGATAATTTCTCTGATGAGAAGCAATCCAGTTTATGCAGAATCAATCTTTCTCTCAATTCAAATGGGATTTTTTTTCTATAAAAATTAGTTATATTTTGATCATGAAGAGGATCTGTTGGATTATTAATTGCATAAATCCTTGCTTTTGAATCCTTATTTTTTTCACAATAATATTTGAAAAATAATATTAAATGTCTTAGTTGTTTTCTATATCCATTGAATGCTATTGCTTGAAGATCATATTTTGGATGGATGTTATTTTTGGTCAATGTTTTTTTAGATGCAGAAAAATTCCAACCTTGCATATTTATATGAGGAATTTTATAGTAATTTTCTATTAAACCTTTAGCGGAAATAGTGAATTTAAAATGATTACTAATATTTAACTTTTTTGACTGAAATGATCCAAAATAAAGCCCTAAATAATATTTCGAAGATAATTCTTTTAGATAATTA
>MDTE01102929.1_pt1 | contig 11209 bp, 7 predicted proteins | sample 811231 | NCBI WGS metagenome assembly MDTE01 (sample SAMN05326651, study PRJNA326480) | marine metagenome | isolation source: seawater | place: Indian Ocean: Red Sea | collected 2010 | reverse complement strand
TTCTTTATAAATTTCCATTCTTAGGTTTGAATTAGCTTGAATATGATGCTTATCAAAAGCAATTTTTTTGGCATTTTTCCCCAATTTTTTTGCTAGGTCTGGATTTTTAAAAAGTTTTTCAATCGCATGACATACTTCTGGAATATTTTCTTCTTCTATCAAAATTCCAGATTCATTATTTTTTATTAATTCAGCATGCCATTCAACATTATAAGCAATAACTGGGCGACCGGATGCACAAGCCTCAATAAGACTAAAACCACCCATTAAAGAAAGATTTATATAAGATAATTTCCTTATTGTCTGAATATCTTTTTGACTTACAAAACCTAAAAGAATTATTTTACTTTTAAGTATTTTATTTTTTTCTAGAATTTTTTTAATATATTTAGTTTCCACCCCATCACCTGCCATTATTAATAAAATATTAGGATATTTTGTCAGCAATCTTTTTAAAATCTCAATATAGTCATATATGTAATTTTCTTTAGAAAAACGTCCAACATATGAAATTATTTTTGTACCATTTTTAATTTTATGATTTTTCAAAAATTTTCTATCAGGCTTTTTATTATATTCTGACAGATCAAGTACGTGAGGAAATGTTCTAATTTTAGATGGAGAAAAACCCTCCAAAATTAGTTTCTTTGAAATGCTCTTTCTTATTGGAAGAATAAGATCTGAAGAATTTAGTGCTATTTTTTTTATATATTCAGCAAATTTTCTTGAGCCTAATATTTTTGGAGCACCAAACTCTGGATCAAGAAGGTGTCTTTTTTCATAATCAGCATGAATTGATATACAAAGTTTACGGTTCAGGAACTTTGACAACATTAGTCCAATTAATCCAGACATGTATGGATCTTGAGATCTAATAAAGTCAATTTTTTCTTTTCTAGTAATCTTCTTTATCTCCATAGTTATATTTATTAGGTGTTTAAGAAGAACTATTAATTTTAATAATAAAAAATTAGATTCATTTTTATAGCAAAACTCATGAATTTCTTGAATTGCACTATATTTTATGATTTTCCTTTCTTTAGTAAATGGATGAATTATATATAGTTTTTTAAATCTACCCATTTCTTCTCTGTCATCAAGTATATTTAAAACTCCTTTATCTTTAAGAGATTTAAAATCGGTTGGAACAATAAAGATTGCTGTCGGAGGTTTTTTCATTTTTATCTTTAAATTAATAACAAGCTATTTTGTGGTTGATACAATCAAATCAGTTGATTGAGAACTAAAAATTAAACCTAGTAGTTTTTCAATTAATCTTCCAATTACATATTTTCTAATTAAAATTTGAAATGGAAGAAAGGGAAAAAAAAACCCTATTCTATACCATTTAAGGATTTTAATTTTATTATTATATAAAACCTTTGAAAACTTTTTTCTTGTAAAAAAGTGAACATGATCAGTTGATTCAAACATTTTCTTTTGAAAAAACTTATTTCTTAAATTTGCCATAAAACATCCCTCATTTGGAACATTCAATATTAAAATTCCTTGTGGTTTTAGAATCCTCTTTAGTTCTGATAGAGCTTTATCAATATTAGGTATATGCTCAAGAACATGATTGCAAAGAATTATGTCGAACATGTTACTTTTATAACCCGTTTTTTTAAGATCTGTTTTTTTGAACTCCTTAACAAACTTAAATTTTTTTGATCTTTGTAATCTGATATCATTATAATCACAAGCATAAATTTTAAATGATATAGTAGTTTCTTCTAAAATATTTTTCATTCCAATCAAGTTTATTCCATCTCCAACCCCAGCATCTAAAACACGTATATTTTTTTTTTCCTTTAATTGATTTTGAATTATACTTTTAAAAATATTCCATCTTGAAAATATAACTTTTTGGTAAGAAATATTTTCTAATTGATTTTTAATTTGATCATCAATATACCATAGGTTTTTTTTTCTTATTTCGACTTCAGGTTTTTTCATTCTTATATAGAAACTTTATTTAAACTTACTCATAATCGCCAAATGAGATCTATTCAAATGAGTATCAAATTTCTTTTCTTTTTAAAATGATATAGTGATTTAAGTAAGCCTAACACGCAAATTTTTACAAATCAAACTCATAGACATTTTTTTACCTATTTTTTTATTTTTATTATCGATTAAATTAAAGTCATTAATTAATAAAACAGTTTGTTCTCCGCAGGCTACCAGAAAATAGTTGTCACTTATTTCAATGATTTGTCCTGGTATTGCATTAAAGTCATAATTTACTTTTTTTACTAAACACTTCCAAATTACTAATTTTTTCCTTTTTTCTGTAAAGCAATATGCTCCATGAAGAGGATTCGAAGAAGCCCTGACAAGTTTATTTATTTTTAATGCATTATCAAACCAATCAATTTTACTGTCTTCAGGTTTACGTGGAAAGCATCTTAGCGTTTTGAATTTTCTAGATTGAGGCTTTGGTTTAACCCCTTTTTTAATTAGATCTAATGATTCTAAAAACATCGAAGGAATTTTTGATTCTCCCCAACTATAAATATCATTAATATAAGTTTCCTTATTAATTCTCAAAAAATCTTTTTTATAAATCGGTCCACTATCTAAGTTTTCACTCATTTTATGAATACTTAACCCAATTTTTTTTTCATTGTTTAAAATTGCCCAGTTTGGGCACGCATTCCCTTTATATTTGGGAAGGTCCCCATAATGGGCATTTAAAATACCAAATTTAAAGAAGTTCAAAAACTCTTTAGATATCAAATTATTAAAATTCATTGAAATTACAACATCTGTATTAGTTTTTTTTATTAATTTAAAATTTTTTTTTATTGAATAAGAATTTATAAAAATACAATCAAGATCTTTTGCTTTATTTTTAAATTCACTTTCATTACAAGAATAGTATTCTTCACTTTTACTTGTCCAAATAAAAGAAATTTTATATCCTCTACTTTGTAAAGTATTTATTGAATTAATTAAACTTCGTGTTCTTCCTAAAATTCCAACTCTCATTTAATTTCTCTTAATTTAATTTGTTTATGATCTGATGAAATTATCGATGTTAGATAGTTATTAGCTCCAACACCAGAATTTTTAAATTTATTAAGGACCTTCTTATCAAATAAATGCAATGGTTTTCTGTCAATATCATTCATTAATGCATTATATTTATCATAAGAATTTGAATTAAGAAAAATATGAATTGGATGAAAATTTAAAATATTTATCTTAGCAAATAAATTAGAAGAATCCCAATCAAAGTTTTTATTCCAAAATTCAAAATCATCTTCCCAATTAAAATTAATTCTTTTAATTTTAACATCATCAGAAATTTGATCAAAGAAACAAACCTTTGGAAAATGGTAAGTGAAAATTGAAAGATCAATTTCGAGTTGAGGAAGTAGTTTGAAAACTTTAGTTAATAATTTTGTCGATTGATGAAGACAATGCGTGCGAATCAATTTTGCATCTGGTACTATCCTTAAACAAAATTCAATAATTTCTTCAATGCTTTTACCATGTGAGCTATTTTCCATAAAATTTGGATGAATACCTATTTCGTGACCATTTTTTTTTATATCGCTTAAAATATCTGATTTATGAGTTGCAAAAAAAGTCGCCTTAATATTTTTTTCTTTAAGGATATTTAAGCAAAGGTCTATACAATAGTCTGGTGCCCAGTCAATATCAAATGTCAGGTGATAGTACATAAGAGAATTATTTATACTATAATATAAGTAAAATATCCAAATGAATTATCTCTGCGATTATACGATGAGATGTATTTAAGAACTTATTCTATTTTTTTAAGTCTTCTATTTTTAATTTGATAAATTTTATCGCAGAATTTTAAAGTTTCTTTTCTATGACTTATCATTATAATTGTAATATTTTTTCTTTTATTTTTTAATGATCTAATTAGAGTGTTTTCAGTTTTTCTATCCAAGGCTGATGTTGCTTCATCAAAAATCAAAATTTCTCGATTTAAATATAATGCTCTTGCGATTGAAATCCTTTGTTTTTCTCCACCAGAAAGGTTTTTACCATTTTCTCCTACATTTGTTTTAATGCCATTTCTAAACTTTCTAATTGTAGAGTTTAATTGTGAATCTTGAACTACCTCTTTAATTTTATCTTTATTTATCTGTTTATCGCCAAAAGCAATATTTGATTCAATTGATTCATCCAATAAGAAGATATTTTGAGATACATAAGAAATTCTTTTCATCCAAGATAAACTATTAAACTTGGAGTTTTTATCTATTACGAGTTTACCAGTATTTGGTTTTAAAAGACCAACTAATAAATTAATTAAAGAAGTTTTTCCCGAACCAGTCTCTCCTACTAACCCAATAAAATCTCCTTTATTAATTTTTAAATTTAAATTTTTGAATACTGGCTTTTCATTTTTTGTATATTTAAATGAAACTTTATTTAGCTCTATCGATTTATCAAACTTTAAAAATTGGGAACTAATATTTAGATTTTTGTTTTGTTGAGTAATTTTAAATTCTTCATTTACCCTTTCAATTGACGGAATAACAGACTTAAAATAATTTATTTGATATATAATTCTATTCAGTCCAGGCATAATTCTAAATCCTGCATATAAGTAAGCAGCCAATAATCCAATTATATCGAGAAAGTTAATTGTTCTTGTAGAGAGAAAGTAAATGGTAAAAACAAAAATCCAAACAAAAAGAATTTCAACAAAGAACCTAGGTATTGAGTTGGTTGCTGTTATTATAGCTCTAGATCTAGCCATCTTTTTTGCAAATGGCTTAAAATTATCAAGAAAGAAAGTTTGTTTCTGAAAAATTATAATCTCTTTAACAACGTTAAATGTTTGTACTAAAAACTCTTGAATTTCGTCGTATGATTTTAAAAGATCTTGCCCCCAAAAATAAAATTTTGGAAGAAAAGTTTTTTGAAGAATAAAACCAATTAAAATACAAAATATAAGGATAATAATCGCCATCAATGGGTTCATGAAAATAATTATTCCTATTAAAAAAATTAAAATAATTAATTCAGTTAAGATATTTGCAAAAGCAATTAGGCCTCCGGTAAAAGTGTTTTCAATATTGAAGTTTAAAACTTCTACATTTTTTGCTGAATTTCTTTTTAAGTGAAATTCATAATTAGAAAAAAGATAAGAACTTAAAATTTTATTTTTAAAGTTAAAACAGATTTTTTGTATTGAAAAATTATGATAAAAAATTTCTAAAACCGCTAAAATATTTTTTAAAAAAAAAATTATACCAAGTAAAACTGCTGATAATATAACTGCGTCTGACTCATTAATATCATACCTGATGATTTTAAAATATTTTTCTGCAGAATTTGGGTCATAAAGTATTTTGGAAAAAATCATTACAAAAGTTGCAGTTAATACTTCAAAACCAGCAACAACTATTGCAAAAATTACAATATTTAAAAATTTAAGTTTTTCTTTTTTTTCTAAGATTCTATTAAGACTATTTAATCCATTGAATACTGAAGGATCGGATTTAATTTTTTTTTCCATGAGTTTTATATCTATTTTTGTACATTATGTATTACATATTAAATTTTTAACATTAATTTTAAATAATAAAAAAGCTTTAAAATTATTAATAAATAATGCATACATAAAAAAAGATGTGCGGAATATCAGGAATTTTAAATTTTCAAAATAGTTTTTCAAAGAAAAAAATAGAAAAAATAGTAACAGACATGGCTGGTTCTATTTCTCACAGAGGGCCAGATGATCATAATGTATGGATTGATGAAAAACTATATTGCGCCTTATCACACAGAAGACTTTCAATTATTGACCTTTCAAAGAATGGTTCACAACCAATGTTATCGGCAAGTAAAAAATCTATAATTTGTTATAATGGAGAGGTATATAACAGAGAATCTTTACAAAAAAAAATAGCAATTAATGCATCTAAATTAAAGGGTCATTCAGATACAGAATTAATACTTGAGAACTGTGAAATGTTTGGGGTTGAAGAAACGGTAAAAAGTTTGATAGGAATGTTTGCATTTGCTTTCTATGATATTGTCGAAGAATCTCTTTATATTGTGAGGGATAGAGTAGGTATTAAACCTATTTACTGGGGTGTATTAGAAGATAAATCTTTTATTTTTGCATCTGAGTTAAAAGCTTTAAGATTTCATCCAAATTTTTCATCTGAAATTTTTAAAGACGTAATACCCAACTTTCTTCGTCATGGATATATTCCATCACCAAATACTATTTATAAAAATATTTATAAATTAAATCCGGGAAATATTTTAAAAATTGATAAAAATAATTCGCCAAGTGTAAAATCTTATTGGTCAATACCAGCAATTATTTCTGACCAAAGAGATAGAAAATTCAATGATGATTCTTTTGCAATTGATTATCTTGAAACTTTACTAACTGATGCGGTTTCAATTAGAATGTTTGCAGATGTTCCTGTTGGTGCTTTTTTGTCTGGTGGCGTAGATTCTTCTACAGTTGTCTCATTGATGAAAAAAATAAATCATGACGTAAAAACATTCTCGATCGGTTTTGAAAATGAAGATTATAATGAGGCAATATTTGCTAAAAATATTGCCAAACACCTTGGTACCGATCATACCGAACTTTATATCTCTTCAAGAGAGGCTCAAAAATTTATTCCTGATATACCAAAATATTTTGATGAACCATTCGCAGATTCTTCGCAAATACCAACATATCTAATTTCTGAAATTACCAGAAAAAAGGTTAAGGTTGCCTTATCAGGAGATGGAGGCGATGAATTATTTGGTGGATATAATAGATATTTTGTAGGTCAAAAATTAAAAATGCTTTTTAATTTACCAAACTTTGCAAAAAAGACTCTTTCTAAATCAATAAACCTATTGAGTCCAAATCAATGGAATAAAATCTTTAAGAAAATCCCTAAATCTTTAGTGCCAGGTCAATTAGGAGATAAACTTTATAAATTAGCAAATATAATTGATCAGGATGAAGATGGCTTTTACAGAAACTTAGTCAGTATATGGCAAGACCCTGAAAATTTAGTGACCCAGGGTTTTGAAAATAAGGGGTTAATCTGGAAAAACAATTTTAAAGAGATATTACCAGATTTTACAGAAAGAATGCAATTAATCGACTTTCTTACATATCTTCCTGATGATATTTTAACTAAAGTTGATAGATCAAGTATGGCAGTGTCATTAGAGGCAAGAGTTCCAATTCTTGACCATAGAGTTGTAGAGTTTTCATGGAATATAAAAAAAAATTTAAAGGTAAGACATGGTGTTTCAAAATGGATTTTAAGACAGATACTTTATAAGTACGTTCCTTCTAAAATGATTGAGAGACCAAAAATGGGTTTTGCTGTTCCTATTGGTGATTGGTTGCGAGGCGATTTAAAGGATTGGGCCTTATATCTTTTATCTGATGAGATTTTTAAAAAACACTCACTTTTAAATAGAGAACCCATAATACAAAAATGGAATGAGCATCAAAACCAAACTAGAAATTGGGATAGTCAGTTATGGCACGCACTAATGCTTCACTCCTGGGCAGAAGAATATTGTTAATAAGTTTAAACTTTGTTAAATAACATAAATGATTATTTGGATAATTGATTAGATATGTGCGGAATTAATGGAATAATTGACTATTCAAAATCAGACTATCATTTCGATCTGATTAAAAAATTAAATAAAGTTTTGAATCATCGTGGTCCAGATGCTCAAGGAATTTGGAAGGATAAAAATGTAGTTTTAGGTCACACTAGATTATCGATTTTAGATTTAAGTAAAAATGGTTCACAACCAATGAAAAGCGCAAATTCAAGATTTATTATAACGTATAACGGAGAAATTTATAATTATAAGATCCTTAAAAATAAACTTGAAAAAAAAGGTCATCAATTTCAAGGAACATCAGACACAGAAGTCATTCTTAAGTATTTTGAAATATATGGAATAAAATGTGTAAATTTTTTTGAGGGAATGTTTATCTTTGCCATATGGGATAGGCGTGAAGAATGTCTATACATTGCTAGAGATAGAATTGGAGAAAAGCCATGTTACTATAGTTTTCAAAATAAGAAGTTCATTTTTAGTTCGGAAATTAAAAGTTTGATTTTAGCTCCATGGATAAAACAAGAAATTAATAAACAAAGTATGGCTGATTTAGCTTTATTTGCTTCTATACCAGGACAAGATACCATTTATAAAAATATAAAATCAGTTCCACCAGCCCATTTTTTAAAATTTCAAAATGGAAAAATAGAGTTAAAAAAATATTGGCAATTGAAATTTTTAACAAAAAAAATCAATATTGACGATGCTACTGAGGAGCTTTTTTCACTTCTAAATGATAAAGTTTATAATGTTACAAATTCTGATGTTCCAATAGGTTTAACACTTTCAGGAGGTGTGGATTCAAGTTTGGTAGCTGCAGTTCTAAAATATAAAAAATTTGATAATTTTAAAAGCTTTTGTATATCTGGTGAATCTGATATTGAAAAAAAAAGAGCAACAGATGTAGCAAATTTACTAAATTTAGACCATATTAATATCGATTATGAGATAGGAAAAAGTCCATTTTCAGATATAATTTCATCATACGATGAACCAATAATTAATGGAGCAGTTTTTTATTCTCATGATTTAATGAGAGCAATTAGAAAACATGTTAAAGTTTGTATTTCAGGTAATGGAGCGGATGAAATTTTTGCAGGATATGATAGTTATTCAAATTTAAATATTCCAAAAATTCCTTTTCTAAACTTTTTTTCAAAAAATCCATTTTCTAACAAACTTTTTTTTGCTTTAAATTATTTTTCTAAATCTTACAAATTTAGAAGAGGATTTTATTTTAGAAAACTAGCAGAAGAAAAGTTTAGAAATTGTTTTACACAGTCTTTCTTAAAAGACGTTGATTTTGAAAATGGGAAAAATTTAATAAACAAAGCCTGTCAAGAAAGTCAACCAAGAGATTTTCTTGACGCACATTCTTATACTGATTTAATGATTTGCCATCAACACGGTCACTGTAAAATAACAGATATGTCTGGTATGTTTCATAATTTAGAGGTAAGATCTCCTTTTCTTAATCATAAAATTATTGAATTTGCTTCTAGTATTCCAAATAAGTTTAAAATAAAAAATAAAATTTTTTCCAAAATTAGAAAGTTTATATTAAAAAGGAATTTAGAGAAATTTCTTCCTAGTTCTATTGTTAATGCAAAAAAACTAGGTTTTGGATATGATTTTGATTACACTATTATGAATTTTCTTGATCTTAATAAAAATAAAAATCTTAAAAAACTCATAAAAAATGGTGAGTATAGATCTGAAAATATTTTTAATAAAAATTATATTACTTCTGTTTTTCAAACTGATAAAATTTATGAAAAGATGCTTATATCTATAATTGCAATTTGGTATGAAAGGTGTGTTGCAAAAAAAAAAATAGAAATTTAGATTTATCTTCTTAAATTTTTATACATTTTTTTATACCATTCGTAATATTTTTCCAGGCCGTCCTTAAGTGAGATTTTAGATTTCCAACCCATTGAGTTTATTTTCTTCGTACAAAGAAGTTTTCTATAAATTCCATCAGGTTTATTTCTGTCAAAAACTAGTTCACCCTTGTACCCAATTATTTCTTTCATTAAATTTGCAAATCTTTTAATTGAAATCTCATTTCCTGTACCAACGTTGATAATATCACTTGAACTATAGTTCCTTGCTAAAAAAATACATGCATCAGCTAAATCATCTACATGCATGAATTCTCTTAAAGGTTTTCCCGAACCCCAAATCTTAACATTTTTTAAATTTCTTTTTTTTGCATTATGAAATCTATCTAGTAAAGCTGCAGGAACATGACTTTCATTTGGATGAAAGTTATCTCCTGGTCCGTAAAGATTAGTTGGCATTACCGAAATAAAATCACAACCAAATTGTTTCCTATATGCCTGACAGAGTTTGATTCCTGCTATTTTAGCTATAGCATACCATTCATTAGTTGGTTCAGGTTTTCCAGAGAGTAATTGGTCTTCATCAATAGGTTGATTACAATTTTTTGGATAAATACACGATGACCCAAGATAAATTAATTTTTTAATTTTATGTTTATACGACGAATTAATTACATTTGCTGCAATCATTAAATTTTGATGAATAAAGTCTGCAGGATAATTACTATTTGCATATATTCCTCCTACTTTTCCTGCAGTTAAAAAAACTACATCTGGTTTTTTACTCGATAACCATTTATCAACAGAATGTTGAGATAATAAATCAAGTTTTTTTCTTGATACTGTAATAGTTTTATAATTACTTAATTTTCTAGTAATGGCTTGCCCAACCATACCATTGTGACCTACAACCCATATAACCTTATTCTTTAGAGAAAATAGATCTTTTGAGTCTAAAGAAGAAAAATTATTAAAATTTTGTCTTTCTTTTAAAAGGTTTTCTGAATATTTAAGACTTATTCTTTCCTTAAAATTTACTACACTGTTATGAATATGTGATCGCATTTTTATTATTTAAAATTTAGGTTAAAATACAGCATAAATCATGCCAACATAACTGAATAACTCTGAAGTAATCTTTTATAAAAAAATTAGATTTTATGCATACTTTTATTTAAAAAAATTTATATACTATGTTCTAATTATGATTTCTGATATTGAAATTGAATTTTTGAAAAAAATTATTAAAAATGCTGGGATTGAAATTTTAAAATTTCATAATAAAAAAATTTCAGTGACTTCAAAATTGGATAAAAGTCCACTATCTGAAGCAGATTTAGTAAGTAATAATATAATTTGTAAAAATATAAGAAGTAAATTTAAAAAAATACCAATTGTATCTGAAGAAAATAACCAGAGAAAGTTATCTGATTATTTTTTTCTTATTGATCCACTTGATGGTACAAAAGAATTTTTAAATGGAGGAAACGATTTTACAGTTAACATTGCATTGATTTTCAAAGGATTACCTTTATTTGGTTTTATTTATATTCCTAAATTAGATAAACTTTATTGGAATGATAAAAACTATTCATATGTTAAAAAAGAAAGAAAAAAGAGGATTATTTCAAGGAAAAATTTAAATCTTTATGATGTAGAATTAAGCAGATCTCATTCAGATAATAGAGAAAAAAAATTCTTAAAAAAAATAAAGATTAACAAAATTAACTATGCTGGGTCGTCCTTAAAAATTTGTAATTTAGCTGAAG
>MDTE01117846.1_pt1 | contig 11211 bp, 13 predicted proteins | sample 811231 | NCBI WGS metagenome assembly MDTE01 (sample SAMN05326651, study PRJNA326480) | marine metagenome | isolation source: seawater | place: Indian Ocean: Red Sea | collected 2010 | reverse complement strand
GACTATGGGATGATGAAAGAAGTTTTATTTAGGAGATTTTCAAAAGCAATTAAGGAAAAATCTGGTTCATTGTCATTGCCAGATTTAATAATGATAGATGGAGGAAAAGGACAATATTCTGTGTCTAGAGAAATTTTAAATGAATTGGGATTACATGACTTACCAGTTTTAGCTGTAGCAAAGGGTAAAAGAAGAAATGCTGGAGAGGAAAAAATCTACTATAAAAGTAAAGAATATATCTTAGAAAAAAATGATCCGTTATTATTTTTTATACAAAGACTTAGGGACGAGGCTCATAGATTTGCTATAAGTACTCACAGAGCCAAAAGAAAGAAAAACCTTAGCAAATCCCTATTAGATCAAATCCAAGGAATTGGTAAACAAAGGAAAAGAGCTTTGTTAAATCATTTTGGGTCTGCACGTGCTGTGGAGTCTGCAAGTTTTGACGATTTAAAATCAGTGGAAGGAATAGAAGACAACATAGCAAAGAAAATATATGATTATTTTCACGAATAAATGAAACTTAAAATACCAAATATACTTACAATCGGGCGAATAATTATTGTTCCAATTTTTGTTATAACTTTTTTTATTCCAGGTTTTTTTGGAGATTTAATACCATTTTTTTTATTTGTTTTAGCAAGTTTTACAGATTATTTGGATGGATTATTAGCGAGGTTTTTTAAAGAAGAGTCTAAATTAGGTGAACTTTTAGATCCAATAGCAGATAAAATTTTAGTAGCCGCAGCGCTTATCTTGCTTGTAATGAACGGAACAATTAAAAACTATGAAGTTGTTGCTGCAGTCATTATTTTAACTAGAGAAATTTTAGTTTCAGGTCTTCGAGAATTTTTAGCCAAAGGAAAAATTACGATGCAAGTCAGTAGCTTAGCAAAAATGAAAACTTTTATACAAATGACATCAATTGCAATTCTGCTTACTGGTGATATTGGAAATAAAATAATAAATTTTCAAGATTATAATGCGCAAACAATCGGCATTATTCTTTTATGGTTATCTGCATTTTTAACATTATATACTGGTTATGATTATTTAAGAAAAGGCATAGACCATGCTATAAATGAAGACAGTAGAGATTAAGCAGCAGAGTCTTTTCTTACTAGATTTTGATAAGACTCGTTTAAATCTGTAATTACATTGCAAACTTTAAATTTATACTCATTTATTTGAGATACGGGTGTAACTTCAGCAGCTGTTCCAGTTAAAAAACATCCAACGAAATTTTTCATCTCTTCAGGTTGTATTTTTCTTTCAAAAACTTTTATCCCTTTTCTTTTGGCGATTTTGATTACTTCTCGTCTTGTGATTCCATCTAAAAAAGAGTCGGGTATAGGAGTATGTAGTCCGCCTTGATCATCCTTAAAAAAAATATTAGCTCCAGTTGCTTCAGCAACGTTGCCCTCGTGATCAAGCATTAAAGAGTCAGTGAAACCCTCAGCTTCAGCTTCATGTTTAGATAAGGTACAAATCATATATAGACCTGCAGCTTTTGTATCCCATGGAATAGTATTTGGTGCTGGTCTTCGCCAACTTGAAATATTAAGTTTAATGCCATTCAATTTTAGTTTAGGATCAAAATATGACCCCCACTCCCAAGTAGCTATTGCAACATGAATTTTATTTTTTTGCGCAGATATTGCCATCATCTCGCTTCCTCTCCAAATTAAAGGTCTGACATATCCGTTTTTAACTTTTTGGACGTTTACTATTTTTTTGCAAGCATCGTTTACCTCTTTTTGACTGTACGGAACTTTAATACCCATTCTTTTTGCTGAGTGAAATAATCTTTCTGTATGCTCCGCAAGTTTGAATATTTCACCATCATAAACCCTTTCCCCTTCAAACACGCAACTAGCGTAATGTAATCCGTGATTCAAAATATGAATATTTGCATCTTTCCAATCTACGGTTTTACCGTTAAACCAAATTTTTCCTGATCTCTTATCGTAAGGTATGCTTTCCATCAGAGTTAAATATATAGATTTTTATTTTTTTAAAAAGTATATTCCAAATAGGGATAAGTCAATATAACTTACCATTATGAAAGATTTACTATATTTAAAAGATGCTCAAATAAAAGAATTTATACAGCTGCTTTATTATGCCTACAGAGAAACCTTTGCTGATCCAAGAGAATTATTATCAAAAAAATTTTTTGGCCCCGCTCATTTGAGAGCTTTGCATTTAATTGAGAGTAACCCGGGAATTAACCTTGGTGAATTAATTTTCAAGTTAAAAGTTACAAAACAAAGCCTCAATAGAGTATTAAGGGATTTAATTAAATCAAAAATGATTAAACAAGTTCAAGATGACACGGATACAAGAAAAAAAAACTTATTTTTAGACAAAGAAGGGAAAGTTTTTTTTGAAACAGTTTATAACTCCCAAAAAAAAAGAATTTTTAATGCTCTTAAAAATTCAAGCTCTGACTCCGTTATAAAATTTAAAGATGTTTTGAAGAGGATAATAAATGGAAGATAATAAACCACATATTTTAATTGTTGATGATGACGACAAAATAAGAAATCTTTTGAAAGATTTTTTATCTGAAAATAACTATATGGTTTCCACAGCAGAAAATGCCGATCATGCCAAAAAAATTTTATCAATTTTAAAATTTGATGTTCTTATTCTTGATGTCATGATGCCAGGTCAAAATGGATATGAATTGACTAAAGAGATAAGAAAAGAGAAAAATATCCCGATTATCTTACTTACAGCTAAGGGCGAAGTTGAAAACAGAATAAAGGGGTTAGAGTTAGGTGCAAATGACTACATAGGAAAACCGTTTGAACCAAAAGAATTATTGTTAAGAATTAAAAATATATTGAGAAGTAACTTAAAAATAGATTTAAACTCTGTTCATAAAGTCGGTAATGCAAAAATCGATCTAAATAAAATGATAATAAATCTTAATGATAAAAATAGTAGGATAAATAATTCAGAAAAAAATATCTTAATTGAGATGTTATCTAATCCAGGAAAAACTTATTCTCGAGAAGAAATTGGAAAAATTTCTGGAATAAGCCAAGAGCGATCGATTGATGTTATGATAACTAGATTAAGACAAAAAATCGAAATGACACCAAAACACCCAAAATTTTTACAAACTATTAGAGGTTTAGGTTATGTACTCTGGATTGAATAAATTAATAAAGTATATTTTACCAAAAAGATTGTTTTACAGAGCGTTGATAATCGTAGCTGCTCCAACAATTATACTACAATTGATTATTACAATAGTTTTTTATGACAGTATATGGATTAAAGCAAATAAAAATACAACACGAGCACTAGTTGCTCAACTCAAAACTATTGAAGAAGTATATAAAAATGATAATAAAAATTTAGATTTTTTGACTGATAGTTACAAAAATAATTTTAATTTTGAGATAGGAATTAATCAAGAAAAAAATTTTCCAAAAATAAGTGGTGAGAGAAAGTTTAGTCCAATGGATAGATCCCTAAGAAGAGAATTAAAATCATCTTTTGGAAATAATAATTATTGGTTTGGAACGTCAAAGTTTAAAAATGCTGTAGAAATTAAAATTAAATCTGGAAATGATGTATTAGAATTTCTAGTGCCAAAAGAAATGGTTTCCCCGTCCTCTGTCAGATTATTTGTATTGTGGACAACTCTTCCGTCAATTCTCTTAATTGTTATAGCTTTAATTTTTTTGAAAAATCAAACAAGACCATTGGTAAAATTAGCTAAAGCAGCAGAAAGATTTGGCAAAGGAGATTATGTTAATGATTTTAAAACCTCAGGTGCACTAGAAATAAGAAAAGCAGCTTTCGAGTTTGATAGGATGGCAAAAAGGATTAACCGTCACTTAAACCAAAGATCAGAAATGTTGTCCGGGATAAGTCATGATTTGAGAACACCTTTAACTAGATTAAAACTACAATTGGCTATGATTAAGCAAGAGGATTTGTCAAAAAGTATGTCTAAAGACATTGATGAAATGGAAAAGATGCTAAATGATTACCTTCAGTTTGCCAAAACTCAATCATTAGAAGAAAACACAGATTTAGATTTAATAAAAATTTTTAAGCAGATTAGTTCACATTTTAACAATAAAAATTTAGAAATATTCAGCAATGAAACTATTAACCTTAAAGGAAGACCGCTCTCATTAAAAAGATGTTTTGAAAATATAATTCAAAATGGATTAACATATGGAAATAAAGTTTTTGTTAATTTGCAAAAAGGAACTAATAGAGTAATAATAATAATTGAGGACGATGGTCCTGGTATTCCCGAAGATCAGTATAAAAATGTGTTTAAACCTTTCTTTAGGCTAGATAAGAGTAGAAGTTTAAATCAATCAGGGGTCGGATTAGGGCTAGCAATAGTAGAGGATATTATTAATTCACATGGAGGGAATATTCAGCTTGGAAAAAGTAAATATAATGGTCTACAAGTTAAGATCTTTTTGCCTTTTTAGATTTCTTTTTCAATAATTTATTAATGATTTTTTCTTGTTTTTGAACAATCTTTTTTAAAACTTCGAATTCCTCTCTAGAAACCAAGTTAAGTTTATTTAAGATTTCATCTTTTTTAAATTTAAGTTCATTTGAAAATTCTTTTTTAATATCTTTTGAAGTTAAAATACCGTTCTCAACAAAATCAGATATTGTTTTTAGAATTTTTTCTGAATTATTCATATCTTATCTTATTTGATAGAAAAACTTATTTCAAATATGATATAAAGAATAATGATCACTCACAATTTAGACCCTATTCTATTCGATTTTGGGTTTTTAACAATTAGATGGTATTCACTAGCCTACATTTTTGGCATCTTAATTGGATGGTGGTATGGAAGAAAAATAATTATCAAAAAGTTCAAAATTATGAGTGATAGCTCAAACTTAAAAAATTTTGATGATTTAATTACCTATATTATTTTTTCAATAATTCTTGGAGGAAGATTTGGATATGTGGTTTTTTATAATTTTCAGTACTACCTTAATAACCCATTTGACATAGTCAAAATATGGGAAGGTGGAATGTCATTTCATGGTGCTTTAATTGGTGTAATCATAGGAACGTACTTGTTCTCAGTAAAACAAAAAGTAAATCCTTATTTTTTCTTAGATTTAGTAGCATGCGTTTCGCCAATAGGAATTTTCTTCGGTAGAATTGCAAATTTTATAAATTCAGAACTCATCGGTAAAGCAAGTACTTTACCTTGGAGCGTGATATTTCCTAAAATAGACATGACGCCTAGACATCCGTCTCAATTATATGAAGCTTTGTTGGAGGGAGTGGTTTTGTTCTTAATTATGAATAAATTTATTTTTAAGAGAAATTATAAGACTGGAACTTGTTCAAGTATGTTTCTTGTATTTTATGGTGTCTTCAGAATAATTTCAGAAATTTTTAGAGAACCAGATGTTCAGATTGGTTATTTATTTAATTTATTAAGCATGGGAACAATATTAAGTTTTTTAATGATAATTTCTGGGTTAATAATTTTTAAAAACTTAAATAAAAATGAAGTCTAACTTTAAATTTTTTAAAAATTCAAAATCTTTACCTGTAGATAGATTTTTTCAAAACGTTTTATATGACGAAAAAATCGGATATTACAACTCAAAAGTCCCATTTGGTGCTGAAGGTGACTTTGTGACAGCTCCAAGTATTTCAAATTTATTTTCAGAAATGATAGCAATTTGGATAATTTCAACTTGGGAAATTTTTAACAAACCAAAAAATATTAATATTATTGAACTTGGGTCTGGAGATGGAAGATTAATTGAAATTATGCTTAAAGTATTTTCAAGGTTTCCAAAATTCAATAAAGCTAAAAATATTTATTCACTTGAGAAAAGTAAATATTTAAAAAAAATTCAAAAAAAAAATTTAGAAATAGTGAAGTTAAATGGATAAACGATGTTAAAGAAATAAAAATAGGTCCAGTGATTTTTTTTGGAAACGAATTTTTTGATGCCATTCCAATAAAGCAATTTAAAAGATTAAATAACTCTTTATATGAAAAGCATTTCACTCTAGAAAATAATTTAAAAATAAAAGAAATTTTTAAAAAAGCAACACCGCAGGATTCTAAAAATATCAATTCTTTTAAAATCTTAAAGAATTTAAAATTTATCGAATATCCAAAAAATGGGCTTAAAGAACTAGAAAAAATTATAAAAAAAATTTATGCGCAAGATGGCTGTTTACTGTTAATTGACTATGGTTATTTAAAACCTCAAAATCAAAATACATTACAATCTTTAATTAATCATAAAAAAAATAAAATAATAAATAATCTTGGTAAAGCAGATGTAACTTCGCATGTAAACTTTTCTTTATTAAAAGAATTTTTTTTAAAAAAAAACTTAACTGTTAAAAAAATTATTTCTCAAAGGGAATTTCTAGAAAATATGGGAATTAAAAAAAGAGCGGAAATTATAGCAAAAAAAATGAGGTTTTCTGAACAAACTAATCTTTATTTTAGGTTAAAAAGATTGATAAGTCCAAATTTAATGGGGGATCTTTTTAAAGTGATTTTAGTTCATAAATTTAAATCAAAAAACTATTCAGGGTTTAAATAATGTTTTATTCAAAAAAATTTAGGAAATTTAAAGAAATCAATCACTGTTTTTTTTCTAGAAAAAATGGTTTTTCAAAAGGAATTTATAAAAGTTTGAATTGTGGTCGAGGTTCTAGGGATAGTAAAAAAAATATAAGTAAAAATCTGCAATTTGTTTCAGAAAAAATAAATGTTAGTAGAAGAAAACTAATTTTAATGCATCAAACTCATAGTAATAAAGTTATTGAAATAAATAAAAAAAATATAAAAAAAGGGATAATTGCTGATGCAATTATAACAAGAGAAAAAGGAGTTGCTTTAGGAGTGGTAACTGCAGATTGTGTTCCTATTTTATTGTTTGATTACGAAAATAAAATAGTGGGTTGTATTCATGCTGGTTGGAAAGGAGCTTTTTCTGGAATTTTAAAAAAAACTATAGATAAATTTAAATCTTTGGGTTCGAGTAATCAAATATTTGCAAGTATTGGGCCTTGTATTGGTAATAAAAGCTACGAGGTAGACATCAAATTTTTTAAGAAATTTACAAATAGATCAATTAGAAATAAACAATACTTTTTAAAAAAAAATAAAAAAAAAAAGTTATTTAATTTAAGAAAGTTTGTAGCACATAAATTAATCGATTTAGATGTAAGAGTGGATCATGTAAAACACGATACTTTTTTAGAAAAAAATTACTTTTTTAGCTACAGGAGGTCCTGTAAACTGAGAGAAGCTGACTATGGTAGGTGTATATCGGTAATAAGTTTGATTTAGATTAAATTTGAAAACTATCAAAAATAATTGTATAAATAATAGCTTTCATGAAAATTTTATCTGGCACTAGCAATTCAAAGCTTAGCAAGGATATTTCTAAAAATCTTAAACTTAAATTAATCAATACAAACATAAGAAGGTTTGCTGATGGTGAAATTTACATTGAGATTAATGAAAATATCAGAGGAAATAGTGTTTTTGTAATTCAATCTACTTCTAATCCTGCAAATGATAATATCATGGAACTTTTATTAGTTATAGATGCTCTTAAAAGATCTTCGGCTAAAACTATTACAGCAGTAATACCTTATTTTGGATACGCAAGACAAGATAGGAAGGTAGCACCAAGAACTTCTATCTCGGCCAAAGTTGTTGCAAATTTAATTTCAAACGCAGGCGCAACTAGAGTAGTGACTGTAGACTTACACGCAGGCCAAATTCAGGGGTTCTTTGATATGCCAGTTGATAACTTATATACTGCTCCTTTATTCGCTAAGTACATAAAAAAAAAATTAAGCTCGAAAAAACTTATTTGTGTGTCGCCGGACGTTGGTGGAGTTGCAAGAACTAGAGCCTTAGCAACAAGAATTAAAGCCGATCTTGCAATTATTGATAAAAGAAGACCAGCGCCTGGTAAATCAGAAGTTATGAATATTATTGGAAATGTAAAAAATAAGACTTGCATAATTGTAGATGACATTATTGATAGCGGTGGAACAATAGTTAACGCTGTGGATGCTTTAAAGAAGAATGGTGCAAACGAGGTATATGTTTTTATTACGCATGCGGTTTTGAGCGGTGAAGCGGTAAAGAAAATTAAAAACTCAAAAATAAAAAAGTTAGTAATCACTGACACAATTGATAATGCTCAAAAAATTAAGAATAATAATAAAATTGAGGTGTTATCTATTGCCTCATTAATGTCAGAGGCAATAAAAAGAATAGCAAATTCAAATTCTGTTTCAGATTTGTTTAATTAACACTTGTTTTAGTGTACATCTTGAGTTATATACCCTCTTCGAATAATTTTATGAGTAATCTTAAAGCAATTAAAAGAGAGAATTTAACTTCAGGCTCTAACAATAAATTACGAGCAAAAGGATTGATCCCTGCCATATTATATGGAGGTAAAAATCCAAATCAAAATATTTCTGTAAGTAAAAAAGATATCTCCGACATAATTAATTCTGAAACGTTTTTATCTAAAGTTTTAGAAATAGAAGTTGATGGTAAAAAAGAGAAAGTCATACCTAGAGAAGTTGCTTATCACGTGATTTCCGATGAACCTATACACATTGATTTTATGAGAATAGTTTCAGGTAAGAAATTAATTTTAGAAATACCAGTAAAGTTTATTAACAACCAAAACTCACCTGGTTTAAAACGTGGGGGAGTACTGAACATTGTGAGAAGAAAAGTAGAATTAAAGTGCCCAGCTGAAAATATTCCTGATGAAATTATTGTAGATTTAACTGGAACAGATATAGGGACGAGTATAAAAATCTCATCAATCAAACTACCAGATAGTGTTATCCCAACAATAACTGATCGGGACTTCGTGGTGGCCACTGTTGCGGCGCCAACAGTTATGAAAGAACCAGAAAAACCTGCTGAAGAAAATGTTACAGAGGGAGCTGATGGTGAGGCGCCAGCAGAAGGAGCTGAAGCTGCTGCCAAAGATGGTGAAGCACCTAAAAAAGATGAAAAATCAAAAGAAGGTGCTGCAGACAAAAAGTCTGATGAAAAAAAGCCTGCTGAAAAAAAACCACCAGAGAAAAAATAATTAATATGCTTTTACTAGTTGGATTAGGAAATCCAGGTTCCACTTACACTAATACAAGACATAACATAGGTTTCAAAATAATTGATGCTATCAACACACATTTTAAACTTTCTAAACAAAAACCTAAGTTTAAAGGATTGCTTACAACTGGAAACATTGAAGAAAAAAAAATTTATGCGATTAAACCACTTACTTTTATGAATAATTCTGGAACAGCTATAAAAGAATTAATTGATTATTTTAAAATTGATGCAAAAGATGTGATTGTTTTCCATGATGATATGGATATTGATTTTGGTAAGGTCAAAGCAAAATTTGGTGGCACTAGCGCTGGCCATAACGGCATAGAGTCTATCGATAAATTCATAGGTAAAGATTATTCAAGAGTAAGAATTGGAATAGGTCATCCAAAACAAAAAAAGAAAGTGAATAATCATGTTTTAGAGGACTTTAAAGAAGATGAGGAAGAAAAGATAAAAGAAATTACAGAAAATATTGTAAAACAAATACCAACTCTTATTGATAAGAAAATAGATTTATTTTCAAGTAAAGTTAATCAAAATCTTAATGGGATTTAAATGTGGTATAGTTGGGCTACCTAACGTTGGTAAGTCAACTTTATTTAATGCCCTAACTGCATCTAAAAATGCTGAAGCAGCAAATTTCCCTTTTTGTACTATAGATCCAAATATTGGTATAGTAGATGTTGTTGATACAAGGCTTGATCAATTAGCTAAACTGTCAAATTCTAAGAAAAAAATTTATACAAATATTACTTTTGTAGATATTGCAGGATTAGTAAAAGGCGCTTCAAAAGGTGAAGGATTAGGCAATAAATTTCTGTCACACATCAGAGAGGTTGATGCAATCATTCATTTAGTAAGATGTTTTGACTCTGAAAAAATTACTCATGTAAACTCAAAAATCAATCCGGCTGAAGATCTTGAAACTATAAAAACTGAGATCATTCTTTCAGATATAGACATAGTCCAAAAAAAACTTGAAAAAAGTAAAAAAAAATCACTCGACGAAAAAGAAATAAAAATTTTAAATGAAAAATTAGACAGTTTGAATAAAGGCGAAGAAGTTAAAGTCAATGACGCATTTGAGGAAAAGTTTCTAAATAATATCGGATTATTAAGTGTCAAGCCAAAAATTATAGTATGTAATGTAGATGAGGAAAACCTATCTAAAGGAAATAAATATACCGAAATGGTTAAAATTAAATATTCAAATGAAAAAATAATTTACATTTGCGCAGATATTGAAGATCAGCTTTCTGGTCTTGAAAAAAGTGAAAAAGAAAATTTTATGAAAGATATTGGTTTAAACAAAACGGGATTAAATCAACTTATTAAAGAAGGCTATGATCTTTTAAAACTAGATACCTTTTTCACATCTGGGCCAGAGGAAAGTAGAGCATGGACAGTAAGAAAAAATACCCCAGCTCCAAAAGCAGCGAGTGTCATTCATACAGATTTTGAAAAAAATTTTATAAAAGCAGAAGCTGTAAGCTGTGATGATTTTATAAATTATGGAAGTGTAGAGAAATGTAAAGAGAATGGAAAGTTAAGGATTGAAGGTAAAGATTATATTATTAAAGATGGGGATGTTTTACACTTCCGAGTCAACCCTTGACCAAATCTTTTTCATACTTAAATAAACAAGTATTGTTAAGAGAACTAAATAAATAATTACTTTTACACCAGTTTTGTGTCTCTCCTCAAGCTCTGGTTCAGCTGCCCAAGCTAAAAAAGTTGTCACATCTTTAGCCATTTGATCAACAGTAGATTCGGTACCATCTGCATATTCAACTAGGCCATCCATTAAATTATTTGGCATTTTAATTTTATTTCCGGCCATATATTTATTGTAATAAACTCCATCATCAAGAGTCACACCTGGAGGAGGGTCCTCGTAACCAACAAGAACAGAATAAATATAATTAGCTCCTCCTTTTCTTGCTTTAACTAAAACTGACATATCAGGAGGGTACGCACCGCCATTAGCAGCTGTTGCTGCCTGAATATTAGGGTATGGGCTCTTAAATTTATCTGAGGGTTTTCCTGGTCGAGTAAACATTTCTCCTTG
>MDTE01063782.1_pt1 | contig 11211 bp, 14 predicted proteins | sample 811231 | NCBI WGS metagenome assembly MDTE01 (sample SAMN05326651, study PRJNA326480) | marine metagenome | isolation source: seawater | place: Indian Ocean: Red Sea | collected 2010 | reverse complement strand
TGACGGAATTACACCTGCTGCAGTATATATTTTGTTGTCTCATCTTAAAAGAAAGTCTATTAAGCATATAGCTTGATTGATTCGAATATATTAAAAATTGAAAATTTTAGACTTTTAAATGTTTCACGTGAAACACTTAAAGAGTTAGAAGATTATTCAAGAGCAATTATTTTGAAAAATAAAAGTATAAATTTAATCAGTAAAAGCACAGAAAAATCAATAAATTCAAGGCATATTAATGATAGTGCACAAACCATTGATTTTATTGACAAAAATGATATAAAAATATGTACAGACCTTGGATCGGGTGCTGGGCTTCCTGGTATAGTTTTAGGTATATTGATGAAACCAAAAAAACCACTATTTAAGCTGATTTTCTATGAAAAGAGTTATCACAAAAGTGTTTTTTTAAAAGAAATGACAAAAAAATTTAATTTAAACTCAGAAATTCATCAAAAAAATATTTTTGAAGAAAAAAATTTGTGTACAGACGTAATTATTTCAAGAGCATTTAAACCATTGCCAATAATTTTCCAGATTGCAAAAAATAATTTTAAAAATTTTAAGTATATAATTTTGTTTTTAGGCAAAAGTGGAAAAAAAATCCTACATGAAGCTTTTGAAACATGGAAATTTGATTATGAGGAAAAAAAAAGTTTTACAAGTGATGAGTCTATGATCGTAAAAATTTCAAATTTGAAGAAAAAAAAAGCATAGGAAAAATATTTTGATATTAAAGTTATTAGTTGAGCTTAAAAAAAATTTTTTAAATGAAAAAACAGAATTATAAAATAAATAATTAAAAAAAAATGGATAAAAAAATTATTTCAGTAATAAATCAAAAAGGAGGAGTAGGGAAGACTACCACGGTAATCAATCTTGCGGCCGGATTGTCTATGAAAGGAAAAAAAATATTAGTGATTGATCTTGATCCTCAAGGAAACGCAACTACTGGCCTAGGTCTTTCAAATTCTACTAATTCAGAATCAACTATTTATAGTGTACTTAATGGAAATAGAAATATTTCAGAAGTAATTCAAGAAACAAGCTTTGACAACTTGAATTTAATCACGTCTAATGTTGATTTATCAGGAATTGAAGTAGAAACCGCAGGAGATAGCCGTAGAGCGTTTAAATTGAAAGACGAATTAACCTCTATTTTAAATGATTCTAGAGCATCATACGATTATATCCTAATTGACTGTCCTCCATCATTAAGTCTGCTTACAATTATGGCATTAGTGGCTTCTGATGCCTTAGTAGTACCACTTCAGACAGAATTTTTTGCTTTAGAAGGTCTTACCCAACTAATGAAAACCATAGAAAGAATAAAGTCTAATTTAAATCCATCACTAGAGATAAGAGGGATACTTCTTACAATGTTCGATAAGAGGAATAAGCTTTCAGGACAAGTTGAGATAGAGGCCAGAAATTATTTCAAGGAAAAAGTATACTCTACTGCTGTACCTAGAAATGTTAGATTATCGGAGGCACCATCTCATGGAATACCAGTATTACTATATGATAAAATTTGTCCTGGTAGTAAAGCTTATTTTAAATTTACTGAAGAATTTTTAGAACAAGACAAACAAGTTGAGAGTGCAGCATGATAAATCCTTTTAAAAGTAAAAAGGGACTTGGTAGAGGTTTGTCATCATTAATAGGTGACACTGATATAAAAGTATCTAATGATAAAATTTCTATAAGTTCAATAGTACCTAATAAAAATCAACCAAGAAAATTTTTCGAAAGTGAGGCTTTAACAGAATTAACAAACTCAATAAAGGAGAGAGGTATAATCCAACCCCTAATTGTTAGAAAGTCTGACGAACAAGATGACAAATTTGAATTAATCGCTGGAGAAAGAAGATGGCAAGCGGCACAATCAGCAGGTTTACATGAGGTTCCTGTAGTAGTTGTAGAAGCTGATAATTTAAAATCACTAGAGCTTGCAATTATAGAAAATGTCCAAAGAAAAGACTTAAACTCAATTGAAGAGGCTGAAAGTTATAAAAAACTTATTGAAAAATTTGGATACGACCACGAAAAAGTTTCTAAATTTATAGGTAAGAGCAGATCACATATATCAAATTCTATTCGCTTGCTATCCTTACCAGAGAAATTAATTGACTTGATCAGAAATAATAAAATATCACAAGGACACGCAAAAATTTTAATTGGTCTTGAAAACGCTCTTTTTTTGGCAGAAAAAATTATAAAGAAAAAACTTTCAGTAAGACAAACAGAAAATTTAGTCAGAATTTTAAGGAGCCGATCAAAATCAACCTATAAGTCAAAAGATTCAAATATAATTGCAACAGAAAATGATTTAACTGACAAAATTGGAATGAGAGTAATTTTAAATAACAAAAAAAACAATACAGGCACAATTACCTTCGTTTACAAAGACTATGATCAGCTGGATCGTTTAATAAATATTATAAAAAAAAATTATTAATAATTCACAAAAAAATTTGATATTATATTAAGTGAATTGTTAGAATTAGTCTTAATCGCCGTTTCTATCTCATTTAACTCATATATTTTGGATTTTAGATCATCTAATCCCCAAGATTTTGCTTGTATTTTAATTATTTCTTTTTCTTTCCAAAATATTGGTGGTTTAGTAGAAGAAATAACCTGATCAAGATTATTTGTTTGATTGTACTTATCTATTATCTTTAGCAATTTTTTTGATTTATTTAACAAAGTTCTTAATATCAATACACAATCTTCATTTGAATAGTTGTTTTCATTAAAAATTTTCGCAACATTTTTCGTATTCTTCGCAAGATAATAATTGGCCAATTCATTTACGTCATAATTCTCAGACAAATTGCTTAATTTTTCAATTGTTTCATAAGTAATATTTTTATTTGATATTGAATAATTCATGACTTTGTCTAGCTCTTGCTTTAAATTGTGTCTATCGCCGCTGGATCTATTAATTAATAAATTTATAGCTTCTCTCGAAATCTTAATTTTGTGTTCATTCAGAAATTTGATTACAACCGAAAAAAGATTTCTTTCGTTATCTTCGTAAGTTGGAATTGTAATTATAGATTTTCCTTTCTCAAAAAAACTTCTCAATTTAGACTTTTTATCTAGAACATCACTTTTTAAAATTATTTTTATATCTAGTAAATTTTTAGAAGATAATTCTTCAATCAAATTTAAAATTTTATCACTTGATCTAGAAACAATTAAAATTTTTTTATCTTCAAATAGCGATCTATTTATCAGCCCTGTAATAATTACTTCACTGTTAACAATAAATTCATTTTCCTCGTATTTGTCTATTTGACCGTCAAAATTATTAATTAGATGATTATTGATAATTTGGTTTTGTAAACCATCATTTTTACCATAAATTAAAAAAAAGTTGAATTTAGAAATATCAATTTTTCCAATTTCAAAGCTTTTAATTATCATTTATTTGAAGAAGTTACTGACATGAGTATTTCAGAGGATATACTATAAGCCAAATTACTTATAATATTATCCTCATATTGAGATAATTCAAATTTATCATCTATATTATTATAAACAGTTTGTTTTGATATTTTGTTTTTTAAAATGTTTTTATTATTTTTTATTAATATGTATGATGTATCAATTTTTATTTTATACACAGTTGGGTCACCTTTTTCGTTAGAAGATACAATTTCTTTTAACTTTTCTGTTTCAAATTTTAAATCGTACTTAATCATACCCTTGCTCTTTCTAATCAAATCGTTTTTTATAATTTTGCTAACTTTATTGTTTTCATCAAAATAAATATTAACAAACTGAAAGTCGTACTTTTTATTTGAAAGTATAGGCTCATATGAACAGGCGCATACTAAAATAAAAATTAAAACATTGACTATTTTTTTATTCATTTACTAAAATATTTATTAATCTATTTTGGACATAAATAACTTTCTTTACTCGCTTGTTATTAATGTATTTTCCAACATTTTTATCCTTTTTTACAATTTCTAAAAGAATTCTTTCTTCCATATCCTTTTTAATATTTAGCAAGGCTCTTTTTCTTCCATTTATTTGGACAACCATATTTATCTGATCTTCTTGTAATTGACTTTCTTCATATTTGGGCCAGCTCAAATCCTCTAAAGCACCAGCACCTAATTCATCTAAACATTCACTTGTAAGGTGCGGAATGATAGGAGAAAAGCATATAAGTATTTTTTTGTAATTAATTTCCAAATTTTTAATATTTTTATTATTTTTTACGTAATTTATTAAAAAATTATAAGTTTCATACATATTGGCTATTATAACATTGTAATTAAATTTTTCTAAATTAGTGGTTATTTTAAAAATTATTTGATTAGTAAACTTTTCTATTTTGTCGTCATAAATATTTTTGTTTTCTTTTTTAATTTTCGACTTAATCTCTGTGTTTAACAACCATAACTTTTGAATAAATTTGTATGATGATACCATTCCCTGCTCAGACCATTGAACATCTTTTTCAGGAGGGCTATCTGACAAAATAAATAATCTAACCGAATCAGCTCCATAGTTTTTAATTATAAATTCTGGATCAATTACATTTTTTTTAGATTTTGACATTGACTCTGAGGGACCAACTTTTACAATTTCATTTTCTCTTCCCTTAATGAAATATTTGTCTCCTATTTTTTCTACTTGGTCTGGACTTAACCAATTATTATCTTGGTCTTTATATGTTTCATGACACACCATTCCTTGAGTAAACAAACTTTTGAATGGTTCAGTGATATTAAAATTCTCATTGTCATAATTTATTGCTCTCATAAAAAATCTTGAATATAATAAGTGTAAGATCGCATGCTCGACACCTCCAATATATTGATCAACTGGCATCCAATAATCGATGTCTTCTTTCCTAAAACCATAATTTTTTTCATCTGGAGAACAAAATCTTAAATAATACCATGAAGAACACACAAAGGTATCTAGTGTATCTGTTTCTCGTATAAATTTCTTTCCATTAATTTCTATTTCCTTCCAATTTTTTTGGCTATCAAGAGGATTTCCCTTAACATTTAAATCAATATTTTCTGGTAATTTTACTGGTAGCATATTTTCTGGTACAGGATGCGCTTGTCCATTTTCATCATATATAATTGGTATTGGGCATCCCCAATATCTTTGCCTTGAAACACCCCAATCCTTTAATCTGTAGTTCGTTTGTTTTTTGCCTAAGTTTTTCTTTTCTAAAATTTTTATTGTTTCTATTACTGAATTATTTGGAGCTTCTAGGCCGTTTAAAAAATCTGAATTTATTATTATTCCTGGTCCAGGATAGGCTTCGTCATCGACTCTAAAGCTGTCATTTTCATCTGAAGGTCTTACTACTGTTTTTATATCCAGGTTGTATTTTTTTGCAAAATCAAAATCTCTTTGATCATGTGCTGGACAACCAAAAACTGCTCCAAAACCGTAGTCCATAAGTACAAAATTTGCAAAAAAAACAGGAACTCTTTCATTGGGATTTAAGGGATTTATTGCAACTAGGTCTGTTTTAAAGCCAATTTTATCTCCTACAGCAATTGCTTCTTCGGTGGTACCTGTTTTAGAGCATTCTTCTTTGAAATCTAAAAAACTATCATCTTTTAAGAAATACTTTGAAATTTCATGGTCGGCAGAAATAGCTAAAAAAGAAAATCCAAACAATGTGTCTGGCCTGGTTGTAAAACATTTAATTTTGTCTATTGGAAGATTTCCTTCAATTTTGAATTCAATTTCGCAACCAAATGATTTCCCAATCCAATTTTTTTGCATAGTTTTAACTTTATTTGGCCAATTATTTAATTCATCAAGTCCATCTAAAAGTTCCTGCGAAAACTTAGATATATTAAAAAACCACTGATTTAGCTTTTTTCTTTCAACTACGGCTCCCGATCTCCAACCCTTTCCATCGATTACTTGCTCGTTTGCAAGAACAGTTTCATCTATAGGGTCCCAGTTGACATAATTTTCTTTTCTATAGACAAGTTTTTTTTTAGTAATTCAAGAAAAAATTTTTGTTGGTGTTTATAATAATCTTCAGAACAAGTTGAAATTTCTCTATCCCAATTAATTGACAATCCCAGTCTCTTCAATTGGTTTTTCATTACTTTTATATTTGAATTTGTCCATTCTTTGGGATCTAGCTTATTATCTCTAGCCGCATTTTCTGCTGGCATACCAAATGCATCCCATCCCATTGGATGCAAAACATTAAAACCTCTCAATATTTTATATCTTGATAAAACATCACCAATTGTATAATTCCTTACATGTCCCATATGAATTTTGCCTGATGGATATGGGAACATTTCAAGACAATAAAATTTATCTTTATTTCGATCTATTTTTTTAGAAAAAGAATTATTCTTAGACCATAAATCTTGCCATTTTTCCTCAACTTTTTTAAAATTATATCTTTCCACTACTTACTTATTGAGGATTAGTCATCTAATTTAGAATTAATATATTTCTTTTTCTTCTTTGATTTATTTTCTTTTTTATAAATTGAAGCTTTAGTTAATATTTTTTTTGATAAGTCTGCCGATAAATCACCAGATCTATCTGAAATTTGACAACTATTTTGCACTGAACATTTTTTATAAAAAACTTTAACTGATAAAGCATCAGACCTAATGTCATTACTTAAAAACCTTATTGAAATCTTTACCGACTCATTTTCAGAACTTCCATCGCTATACCAATCAGTAACAATAATTCCTCCACTATAATTAGCTAATGCAAGAGGCATAAATTCTAAGGTATCTAAAGAAGCTCTCCATAACTCATTGGAACTTGCAAAATCAAACTCACCAGTTTTATTACCTCCTAATGATCCTAACCTAAATCCTCTACCTTCCTCTATATTTTGTCTTACTCGATCTTCTGCTCTTGGTGGAATTTTTCTAGCATCACCTGGATTGCATGAATATAGAATTAGACAGCATGCAAATACTTTAAGGATAAAAACTGTTCTTTTTTTAAAAGACATAAAATTTAATAATCTAATTGTTTAATATATAATATATATAATACTAAAAATGCTTAATTTATTGATGTTTTTATGGTGCAAATTTGCAACACTTATAATTAATTTATCAAAAATAGAGCAAATAAAAGGAATTATTTGGCTTTTTTGATAAAACGGCAATGTTTAATATTAATATTAATATAATACGAAGGAGTATTAAATATGAACAAACTAACAAAAATAGGGTTAACAGCATTAGCTGGTTCCCTAGTTGCAGGAACTGTAAACGCTGCTGAAATGTCAGTAACAGGTTCTGCTGGAATAACATTTTCAGGTAAAGATAGTAGTGAAGTAACTGGAAATGGTTTTACAATGGGTGACTCTCTTACGTTTTCTGCTTCAGGAGATGTAAATGATATTGGAGTTACTTTAAGTTACGAGTTAGATGGTCAAGGTGCTGCAACAGACACTTTTGATGATCACTCAATTACTTTAGACTTCGGTGATGCAGGAACTTTAATATTTGCTGGTCATGGTGGTTCAAGTGCTATGAGTGCTAGAGATGACGTAATGCCAACGGCTAAAGAAGAGCCATGGGATGTTGTAACTGGTGCTGATGCTGGAATTATCAACGGTGCAAGTGGTGAAAACATGTTTAACTACAAGTACAGCCACGATTCAGGTTTCATGCTTCAAGCTGCTTACCTACCATCAAGTGCAACAATGGCTGAGTCATACACTGACTTTGCAGTTGAGTACACAGGTATTGACGGTTTAAGACTTGGAATGGCTATGGGTGAAAGCGAAGCAACAGCTGGAACTGAAATAGAAGAAGATACTTTCTTTGCAACATATGCAATGGGAGGAATCACTATTGGTTTACAGATGTCAGAATATGATACATCTGCAGCAACTGGTGATACAGAGTCAACTGGATTTGGTGTTTCTTACCAAGTTAATGATGACTTAACAGTATCTTACGGTTCTCATGAGATCGAAAAAGATGGTTCAGATGACCAAGAGTCAAGCGCTGTCGGTATTTCGTACACAATGGGATCAATGTCACTTAGTGCAACTATGAACAAAGTTGACAACGTAGCACACACTTCTACTTCAGACCTACAAGCTTATGAAGCAGGAGTAACATTCTCATTCTAATTAGAGAATTATACTTAATTAAAAGGCCCCTTTATGGGGCCTTTTTTTTATTCAAAATAAGAAATTCCACCAAAACCATTAACACGTAATAATCTTAATTTTTTCTTGTTAATCTTAGATATTCCTCCTAAAGCTATAACTTTTCTTTTTGTTAATCCCCTCAATTTTAAAAATTTATAAATTCCAAGAAAATTTTTATTCTTTTTAAATATTGATGAAATAAAAATTAACTCTACCTTTTGAATTTCTTTTAAACGTAACTCTTTAATATTATGGACAGATCCAAGAGTTATAAATGAAGATTTGGTGAAATAACTAAGATGTCTAAAATCTTTATTGAAAGACGGGATATATGCTCCATCAAGCTCTAGTTTCATTGCAACTTTATAATTATTTGACAGATAAAATTTGACTTTTTTTTTTAAGCAATATTTTTTTATATTAATTATTTCTCTAAAATTTAATTTTTTATTGTAATTCCGATAAATTACTCCTGTATTATTATCTAATTTATCAATATTATTTTTTTTAAAAGAATTTATAAAATAAAACTTATTTGGAATATTTTTATGCATATAACTGTCAAAAATTTACTTAATATTAGGGAAAAAGTTAAGGTAAAGTTTGAGACGAGTAAAAATTTATTAAAGTTGCCTGAGATAATTGCAGTATCTAAAACTTTTAAAATAGAGCATATTTTGCCTGTTTTAAATCAGGGGCATTACCATTATGGAGAAAATAAAGTTCAAGAGGCTGTAGAGAAATGGACTTCAATAAAACATGAAAATAAAAAATTAAAGCTTCATTTGATAGGTAGGCTTCAAACCAATAAAGTAAAATTAGCTATAAATTTATTTGACTATATTCATTCTTTAGATAGTGAAAAACTTGCAAATAAAATTAGCAAAATTCAAAAAGAGTTAAATATAAGTAGAAAATTATTTATTCAAGTCAATATCGGAAATGAGTTGCAAAAATCTGGAATAAATGTAAATGAGGTTTTGGATTTTCATAATTATTGCACGGCTTTAGATTTAAACATAATAGGTTTAATGTGCATTCCACCTTTTAATGAAGATTCCAAAAAATATTTTATTGAAATGAATAAAATAAATGAAAAATTAAAATTAAAAGAATTAAGCATGGGTATGTCTTCAGATTATTTAGAAGCAATAGAAAATAATGCGACTTTTGTAAGAGTAGGATCTGGTATATTTGGTGAAAGAAGTTAAAGAATTTGTATTTTAGTTTTTTTAGTTATTAATTTTAGTATAATCAAAAAATCTTTTTCTGATAATCCTATACATCCCGCTGTAGGTTTATAATTTTTTGTTAAATGTATAAAAATTGCACTACCTTTACCGATTTTAGGATTTTTCCAATTAAACTTAATTGGAATTAAATAATCATATTTGTAATCATGCCTAAATAATTTTTCAGATTTATATTTAGATTTTAAATTTACCAATTTATTATATTTATCTTTTGAATTTATATCATCACACCAACCCATACTTTTATTTATCCCATAAACTTTTAATTTTGTTTGGGGAACTTTTTTTCTATCTTTCCTAAGATAAAGAGGTCCCAGTAGGTATTTTCCAATTGGTGTTCTTTTATCACCTTCATATTTATTCTTTGTAAATCCATATCTTCCTACACAACATTTAAATTTAAAATCATCAAATATTAGTGTATGTTTATTTTTTACAATAATTGTCATATTGTTTATAAATGAGTTCAAACCAATTATTAGTTATTTATAACTTCCCAATATTATTTGATATACTAAATGAAATAAAAATTAACTTAAATTTTAAAATAGAACACCAGGAAGGCTATAAACTAAAAACAAATATAAATAGCCAAAATCTTGTTGTAATTTCTGGCGATAAAAAATATAATTTTCAAAATCAGGTTAAAATTAATGAATATCCAATAGATATTCAGAAATTAATTGAGTTAGTTAATATTCAATTTTTAAAAAATAAATTTAATCAACAAAATGATGTAAAAACAGGAAAATATAGAATTAATCTTAACTCTAGAGTTATGAAATCTGAATTAAAATCACTACAGCTTACTGAAAAAGAGATGAAAATCATAAGTTTTCTTAATAATTTCAAGGGACCAGTTAGCATAAATAAATTACAAACAGAAGTTTGGGGATATAAATCAAAATTAGAGACACATACTGTTGAAACCCACGTTTATAGATTAAGAAAAAAAGTTGAAAAAAAATTTAATGATAAATCTTTCATTGTAAGTCTCAAAAATGGCTATAAAATCGAGAATTAAAAATAACCAGTTTGCTAAAGAATTATATTCAAAGAAATATAAACCAAGAATTGTAAGGCCAAAAAAAGGTAAAGGAAGCTTTAGTAGAAAAAATATTAAAGTCTAGCCCCAATTTGTTGTATTACCTTTGAGGACATTTCTTTACCTTTGTTTAAGCATTCAATGGGACTTAAATTATTTAAGTAACCGTGTAAAAAGCCAGAAGCAAATAAATCTCCAGCACCTGTAAGATCTTTTATTTCTAAATTTTTTTCAATACCATTTTCTGTTACTTCATTATCTAATATCGAAAGAGCCCCTTTAGCTCCTCTAGTAATAACAATTAGTTTATTTAAACTTTTTCCAAACTCGATTACATCGTTAAAATTTTTAGCTTCTATTAATGACATCATTTCTTGTTCGTTTGCAAAAGTGATATCTAATTTATTTTTTACTAAATCTAAAAAATATGGCTTGTGTCTATCAACACAGAATTGATCTGATAATGACATAGCTACTTTATTCGCATTATTTATTGCTTTTTCAAATGCTTTTTTTGGCTCACCTTCATCCCATAAATATCCTTCCAGAAATATCATTCCTGATTGTTTTACGACTTCGGAATTGACATCATTTTCGTTTATTTTTCCAGCAGTACCAAGAAAAGTACACATCGTCCTTTCCGAATCTGGAGTTACTAATATTAAACAAGTTCCTGTAGGTAGTTTCTCCTTCTTTTTGGAGTAAAAATATTCAACATTCTCAGATTTTAATCCATTTTCGTATTTACTCCCCAATTCATCATCACT
>MDTE01038823.1_pt1 | contig 11211 bp, 6 predicted proteins | sample 811231 | NCBI WGS metagenome assembly MDTE01 (sample SAMN05326651, study PRJNA326480) | marine metagenome | isolation source: seawater | place: Indian Ocean: Red Sea | collected 2010 | reverse complement strand
GCAAGGAAAGAGCATGTTCACACCGCAACTCGTCCACATAAGCGAAGGTGGGTTGCACCACTTTCACGTTGTAAGAGAGTATATTGGAGCCGTTGTTGAACAGCGACCACGAGTCATCCACATCGAAGATCAAAAATATGACGCCCTCGTCACCGACAACAAAGCTTCCTTGGTACGAATACGCCGCAGCATTGCCCTCGGCGTCCACACTCTGGTTGGACCGTGAATTCACCAGTTTTATCTCCTCTACTTCCTCCAGCTCTAGGTCATCTAGTGTCTCTCCCTCACCAAGAGCGGCGATAAACGTAATACCAAACTTTAGGTTGGGTGGATCAGCAGAGAACTCGTACGAAACGACTGTCTCGGGGCTCTGGATGATGATGGGAATTTCCAAGCGATCCCTAAGCGTCATACCCGTGGCCATGTACTTGAACTCTTCCTTTTGCAAGGAAGGCAGCTTATCTCCTGTAAAGTAGGTGTCTAGCTCATCGAAAGTGTCGGCTACTGCGCGCTCCACCCTGCTCATCTCTTTCTCTTTCTTCTTGCTGTCCTTCCGACCGGCAGCCAAAGCATCAAGAGCGACGGACGAAATTGCATTTAAGTCTTCACCGGTCTTCAATGGCTGGATCTCGCTTCCTGCCAGGCGCTGATCCTCCTCCTGCAGCAGAGCCTCGTTCAAGACACGGCCTTCATCAAACTCAGAGCCTCCGCCTTCTAGCCTTTCGGCCTTAGCGCCATCTATACCTAAATCAGACTCATCGATAGAATACATGAGTGAGAATCTAATCGAGCAATCTGTTCATCGTATCGGTCACAGTAGAGGGCGTTATCTTCTGGAATCTTGGAAAATTGCGAGTCTCCCAATTCAAGGTCAATTAGATGCGGTAGGTCACTTTTCTGGGCTAAGTGGGGGTATTGAGAACTCAACAACGGTAATAAGAGAGAGCACCAACACTTATACTGTTCATAACAGTCGAATCAAATTCAATCTGTCTTTCTCCTCTTGTTCATCGTGGCCAACAAGTCGGCAAAGGAGGCCTTGCTATCCAGTGCTGGGGCTGCCTTGCGAGCCAACGGCTTCGGTTTGAGGTTTTTGGAAGAGGGAGCAGCTTTAGCTGCTACTGTTGCTGCCGGTGCAGCTGCCGGTGCAGCTGCAATTTCTTTGCGGGGCGGAGGCACCCTATCATACCCGAAATACTCAAAGTCTCGGTCGTAAACACGCGTCACCAACTCGATATTTCTACTGTCCAAGTCGGCCGCACAGAACTTCTTGTCTTGGCTCTGGTTCACGTGTACGTCTCCACGTAGGGCATAGGTGTCTGACAAAGAATATCTCTTCATGAGGGACGCATACTGCGTGTCCAAGCTCTCCATAAAGATCACGTTGCTCGGCTGAACAATCAACTTGCCCTCTCCGTCCTCAACATACAGGTACTGCGGCGCCCAATGACCATGCATCGGCGGGGAAGAAGACAGACCCTCGAGCTTCTCAGATATCCATGCATTGAACACATATACATCTGTGTCACTCTTTTTGCCTGGGCCACCCCATGGACAGTAAAATTCGCTCACCACTCTCTCAAAAGGATTGCGCACCACGATGAAGTAGTCGAATTTTTTCAGCAGGTCCCTCAGCACGTGTGCCTTGGCCAGGCGCAGGGGCACATGCCACCATGAGCCTTTATCCGTATAGATTTCACACGTCGCAGCACAGTAATCCATGTCATGCTTGCCCCAGCTCTTCTGTGATACACTCTCGATGCTGCTACCCGCGCATTTGGTCACGTGGATGAAGCGCAAAGGACTTCTCTTGTCTTCTGACGAATCCTTAGAGCCCAACAGCGCGTACGGCCCGCCAAGCGACTTATTTTCATCCTCTGACATTCAGTAGTGGGTTTGGGCGTTATTTTATGACATCAACCGCACTCATGGCGCACAGACGGTCTGATTTTGAGGAGTCCAACCCGGCAGTTTTCGATTGAAAGGTATGTAACCCGCCGCTGTCACCATGCATTTCCAAATTGATCTGCGGAATTTTCAACTAATGTTTATTGGTGCGATTGTGTTAAAAGGCCCGATTTCGTCACGCCATGACTCCAAATCTTGCAAAGAAGCCGGTGGATGTTCGGTTCAACACACTCCTCTCTTTACCTTTAATTCAACTCAAACTAACCGTTTTCTTCCCTCCCACCCCTATAGTATTAGTATAGAAAGATGGATTTTGTGGAATTTGAGAGTATGATGGACATGTCGACGTCCATCCAGTCGGCCACTTCGACGCGCTGGGAGCGCAAGATGAAGGCCGGCAAGTTGGCTGATACTGGTGCAGCATCGGCCACAAGTAAGGCAGGCAGCGATCGTTTTATTCCTAATAGAGGAGGGACGATTGATGGAGGAGACTATTCGTTTTCTTCTGGAGAGGATGCCGAGAATGAGAGTGAGAACGTGAGCAACAAGGAAATGTCTTCGGACTTTAACAAGTTGCTTATTGACACTACGACGGGTGAGTCCCGTCAGGGTGATGTGGAGGCTGGTACACGCGTTCTTGCTTATAAGAACAAGGCTCCTGCACCCAAGGAGGGGTATCAAAACAGCCTTAAGGTTTTGTACTCCCAGAAGACTTCGAAGAAGGCAGACTTGGGTAAGCCTACCCGTCACATTTCTAGTGCGCCTGTGCGCAAGCTGGACGCACCCGAGATGCTCGACGATTATTACCTGAATTTACTTTCTTGGGGCCCTACCAACCAACTCGCCGTGGCGTTGTCTCAGTACGTATACTTGTGGGACGCCAGTTCTGGCGACATCAAGGAGTTGATGAACATGGAAGACACCGAGGATGACTATATTTCTTCAGTGTCGTGGCTACCTACGGGTGGTACTCATCTTGCGGTGGGTACTAACTCCAGTGCTGTACAGTTATGGGACGTGGAAGCTGGCAAGCAGGTGCGCTCTATGGACGGCCATTCGTCCCGCGTGGGCGCCCTCGCTTGGAATGGTCACATTCTGAGCAGCGGCTCTCGCGACACTAACATCATCAATCACGATGTGCGTGTCCAAAGCCACATTGCGGGGAAGATGGCCCACCACGAGCAGGAGGTGTGCGGTCTGTCCTGGTCTCCCGACGGTCAATACCTGGCCTCGGGTGCCAACGACAACAGGCTGTGCATTTGGGACCTTGCGTCATCCACGTCCTCGCTTACATGTCAGCCCAAGCACGTGCTCACCGAGCACCAAGCAGCTGTAAAGGCCCTTGCCTGGTCACCCCATGAGCGCAACTTGCTCGCCTCGGGTGGCGGTACAGCCGATCGCTGCATCAAGTTTTGGAATGCGCAGTCCGGTGCCATGCTCAACAGCATCGACACGGGCTCGCAGGTGTGCTCCTTGCAATGGTCCCCCTTTGAGAAAGAAATCCTTTCTTCTCATGGCTACGCTGAGAACCAGCTGTGTCTGTGGAAGTACCCCTCTTTGGCGAAGGTCAAGGAGCTCAAGGCGCACACTGCCCGCGTGCTGCATATGGCCACCTCGCCCGACGGCAGTATGGTGTGCTCTGGCGCCGCGGACGAAACATTGTGCTTCTGGAACGTCTTCGCATCGGAGAGCAAGAAGAAGACGGACAGCTCCACCTCTGGGGCCCTTAGCCGCAAGAGCGGCAGCCTCAAGATCCGCTAGAAGTAGTATGATCTGAGACTTGCTCTGTCCTTCCTCTCTTCTGTCTCATACTGCTCATTATTGAACTTTTTTGCCTGCCTTGCACCTATCTATTTTTGTCCCAGTGCGCCTCTGGCAACATTTAGCGCCACTGGGAACCGGGTTTCTGCTCTTCACCGCACAAACCAACGCTTGTCTACAAGCGGTCCAATACCTTGAAGTTTGGCAAAGCTTTTTTTTCTTAGTGTTTCTTTGAATAGGCACGCGCAATCTCTAAATGGCGCGGCGCTCTCCTCTTTTCTTATAGTACTTACAGAGGTGGGTGGGATATACATAGTTCAATCTTTACTTTTACTTCTTGTCGTCTGTGGGTGTTAAATCTGTTGCGCCTCTATTGATGTCGGCGTCGCTGTAGATGTTCTTATTGAGGTAAGCCTGGAAGAGGCCCAGTGCAGCGGCAGGCTGGTAGGTGGGCACCTCGTGACCGGCCTTGTGTACGGTGGCGAAGGCCATCTTCGATCCCGCACCGTCGAACTGCACGAAGTAGCCTGCGAGCTGGTCGTAAACGAACCACTCCACCCAGTCGTAGCCCTTCTTGACATCGAAGCCCAGATCGTAGATCCAGTTCTGCGTACCCACCGTGCCGCACACACTATCGTCATCACCGGAGTACACGAGAATGTTGAGGTTGTACTTGTCGTTGTTCTCCATGAGGTAGCTGTAGATGGGCGCCGTGTTCTTAAGCTCGCTGTCAACGATGCTGTAGTCCACCGCGTAAGAGCAGTCACTCCACACAAGCTTCTGGTTCACATGCAGAGCCGCCTTCACCTCCGGGTCGTTCAAGAAATCTGTCAAGTAGTCGTCGATACAGGCGTCGTATGACGGCTGTGCAGCGGGGTCGATTGTCCCCATCTTGATTGTCTCCAAGACCTTCTCGGACAACCAGCCCTCGGACTTGAGGTGGTGGTGCAGCATGCGCTTGGCCTGAGAAGATCTCATCTTTGACGTCCTCTTGCTGCCAGTGCTCTTACTTTTACTGCTCTTGCTGTAGTTCTCATCTTCCACGCACGTGCCGAAGTCAAGTGCGTAAGGGTTGAGGCTCGAGGTGGCCGTGTACATCCTCAAAAAGGTCATCTCGCAAAGTTCAGCATTGGCAAATTTCTGCACCATCGTGCTACACTGGCCGACCCAGGTGTCATACAAAGGCTTGGGGAGTAGCTGGTGGCCCCACCACGTGTCGAGCATCGCAGGCGTTGTGCTGTACATGTCGGTGGCAGGGTTTCCGACCATGAAGCCACGGAAGTTACCGTTTAACGCAGTGTTGCCACCCTCCCCGAAGTCCACGATATACTTGGCCAAAGTGGGCAAGTAGTGTCCGCCGTAAGACTCGCTAGTCAGGTACAGATCATTTCCAGCATACTCCGGGAAGCGCTCCAGCCACTTCTCAATCATGGAAAAGTAATCCTTCGCCGCAGCCATATCGTTGTATGTGTAATCGGCCTTGGTATCGTTAGCAGAACTGTAGCTGAAGCCAACGCCGCACGGCTGCTCAACAAAGATCATGTTTGCATTATTGTTCCAAGCGTACTGGTTGGTCGCGAGCATCCCGTCAGATTGAGGCCAGAAAGGCCCCTGCTCCGACAATCCTCCAAGGAGACCCGAGCACCCTGGACCACCATTGGTCCAGAAAGCTACTGGGTCATTTGCTGGATCATTTGCACTCTCGAAGAACCAGTAATGCATGTGCTTCGAGCCCGGTTCACTGCCATCGATGTCCAAGTAACCAGAGAAACCAAAGTTGTCGATCTCCAAGTTCTCGCTACGAGGCAGGCTCGTCACCTTGTCATTCTTAGCATCGTCAGTATACGCGCGCACACTGCCCAGGCAGCACACTACAACGAGAAGAGCGAAAATCATCTCAATTCCATCAATATTCCTTAAGGTAAACTCTTCAGAATTAACTTGGCTAAATTTCTTTTCCTTGACCGAATTATTTACTTACTTCAACCTTAGAAAGATTAAAATTGCAGATCGTAGAATGTCAGACTGTTGAAGTTCACTCTAATACACCCAGTGAGTCCTCTCTGGTTCCAGAAGTCTCAATTCAAGCTCTCTTCAAAGGGGCCCGATTTTCTAAGAATTTACCTCAAAGATGTTCAAGTTTGTTATCTTAGCTGTTGTTGTTGGCGTGGTGGCTGCCACCCAAATCTTAAGTGAGGATCACACCACGTATTTCGACTTCGAGGCCATCGTGAAGGCTGTCAATGAGAAGGTAAGCGCAGAAGGTTTTAGTTTTTCGTAAAACGTGAAATTCCGTATTTCACGCCCCATTAACCAACGTTAACTTTATCCCAACTATGCGCTTCTTTTAAAATCTTTAGCCGGGACGTACTTGGACGGCGCGTGTGCCTCCTAAGTTCGAAAACTCAACCATTGCGCAGGCGAAGAGACTGCTCGGTACCATCCTCCCCTCTGAGGAGGGCTACATGGGCCCTGAGGTCATAAAGACTGCCTTCGATGTGCGTGGCGATATTCCCGAGAACTTCGACGTGCGTGAGAACTGGCCTGAGTGCGCTGGCATCTCTGGTCACGTCCGTGATCAGTCGAGCTGCGGCTCCTGCTGGGCTTTCGGCTCCACTGAGGCCTTCAACGATCGCTATTGCATCAAAACGGGAGATGCCTCTACGCTCTTCAGTCCTGAGGACACTGTCGCTTGCTGCACCGGCATGAAATGCTCTATGAGCATGGGCTGCAACGGAGGACAACCTGCTGGAGCCTGGAACTGGTTCACCAAGGAGGGCGTCGTTTCTGGTGGAGATTACTCCGACCTTAACACTGGTGATTCCTGCTCCCCTTACAGCCTGGAGAGCTGCGCTCACCACGTGACTCCTCCCCCCGGCATGCCTGCCTGTGATGACCTACCCGAGTACAGAACCCCCAAGTGCCCCAGCCAGTGCGAGAGCGGCTACGCTGTGGACTTCAAGAAGGACAAGCACTTTGCTTCCTCTAGCTACGGAATCCGTGGCACCGAAAACATGCAGAAGGAGCTCATGGAGAAGGGCACCCTGTCGGTGAGCCTTACCGTCTACGAGGACTTCGAGACTTACACCTCTGGAGTGTACCAGCACGAGACCGGCAAGGCCCTTGGTGGACATGCCGTCAAGATGATCGGATGGGGCGTCGAGGACGGAACCCCCTACTGGCTGTGCGTTAACAGCTGGAACAACCTCTGGGGAGACAAGGGAACCTTTAAGATCCTCCGCGGAAGCAACGAGTGTGGCATCGAAGACGGCGTCGTGGCCGGAGAGGCTTAAACTATCACTCCTCTGCACACAACCTGGCCATGCATCGCATTGCCTCATACCACGAAACATTTACGAGACTAAACTCCTGCTTCACTGAGATATCATTGATTGCAAGCAAGTAAAAAATGAAATAATAATTCGATTCAAAGTAGACCTACTCCTCCAACATTATGGTCCAATTCTCGAGCGCCTTGACACCTGGCTTCTTGATAGTGATAACTCCACGCTCTGCGTCAAAGAAGAAGACGAGGTCCTCCCCGGTGGCCCCGTCCACCATGAGAACGACCCGTTTGGGCGCCTGCTTCTGTCCTGCGATTTCGATGCGCTCCACCTCATTTTCAGCTGCATACTGCGCGTCGTGCGGTACTGCAACAGAGCGCAGCACATTTTCGGCAAAAGTCAGCGTCTGTATGGCGAAAGAGGAGCTGGTCTCGTGCGCCATGGTGATCTCGTCGTCCATATATAGCATGCCCTCAGCCTCGCCAGTAGTGGAGTCTGGGGCTACCACGAAGGTAAAAGGGTCATGGAACATGAGCTTCGACGAGCGGCGTAATCGCATTTTCCTTGGAATGATGCTACCACCCCGAATGAATACGGGGATGCTCTCTAACGGGGCAGCAATGTTCTGGGCGCTCGCTGCATTGGGAGCATGTGCTTTCAAACTGTGGAGCTCGTACCAGGCAGACGGACCCGGCAACAAAACAGGGACAGATGTTGCGCCCTCGTCAGTCACGGGCTTGACTAGCAAACTTGAGCCCACCATCCACTGGTCGTCCATCTCGTAGGTTTGCTCATTATCCGGAAACTCTGTGAACATGGTGCGCATGACGGGCAGGCCCTCAGAGTAAGCCTCGTAGAAGACCGTGTACCAGAAGGGCAGCAATGAGTAGCGCACAAGTGCTGCTTGGCGCAAGATTCCTGTATAAGGGTCACCGAACACCCAGGGCTCTCTACGCTTGGTGTCCAAGTGAGCGTGCCCGCGGAAAAAAGGTGTGAAGGAGCCAGCTTGGAACCACCTCGTGAAGAGCTCTGGGCTGGGATCCTTGAAAAAGCCACCAACATCTGCTCCGGCAAAGCTCAGACCAGCCAAGTTGATGCTCAGGAGCATAGGTGCCGCAATTTTAAGGTGTCCCCATGTTGCCGTGTTGTCTCCCGTCCAGATTGCTCCCCACCGTTGGCTGCCGGCCCAGAAGGCACGACTGAGCACAAAGGGGCGCTGCAACTCCTCACCTGGAGCTTCCACGACTTCTCCACCTTTGCTCCCGGGAGGAGGAGGTAAGGAGCCGCGCAAAGGCACAGGAACCGTCTGACGGTTCTGCAGGCCCAGCGCTGTGGCCATCTGCATGTACAGCCCATATAAGTTGTGCCATTCGCGGTGCTCCACGCCCTCCAGGTTCTTAGTGTCTTTTGGCATGCTTACTTCAGGCCCATTAAACACAGAGGGTTCGTTCATGTCATTCCAAGTGAATAGGTCCATGGTGGAGCCCAAGTACTTACTCAGAGTGAACTGCTTCTCCCACCACAAGCGCACTTTTTCGACAGTGAAGTCGAGGTAGGACGACGAGCCAGGCCAGCACCATCCATCATAATCCTTGCCATTCTTGTCCTTGATATAGTAGCCAAGCGACGTGGCCTCGTTGTGCGTGGCCCAGTTGTTGTCGCGCTTGATGTGCGGGTCGACAATCGTCACCATTTTCCTGCCGTGCGCAGTGAGGTTCTTCTGCATCTCGATGGGGTCGGGGAACACGCTCTTGTCCCACGTCCAGTAGCGCTTGCCATTTGTGTGCTCAATATCTAGCCAAATCACATCGACAGGGAAGTCCAGTTCCTCGAACATGCCCTCCACCTGGGCCACATCCCGCTGATCTCGATAATTCCAGCGACATTGGTGATAACCAAGACTGAAAAGAGGAGGCAGCTGCTGAGTGCCAGTCAAACTTGCGTATTGACGGTACACATCCTTCACACTTGGACCAGGAAGGAAGAAGAAATCCACGTTACCACTCTCGCTGATCCAGCGAGACGCCTTGTGAGACGACTTGCCACTGCTACTTCCTGACTCGTCGCTGATGTCGATGAAGGTTTCTGACGGGTTGAACCAGAACACACCCGTGGCAAGCCCACTCCCTTGAACACGGCCATGCGCTATCATCAGAGGGATGTGACCGTACAGAGCCATGGAGTTGTCCAGCTCGTATTCGAACACGTCCAGGTTGTACAGGCGAAAGGGCTCGCTGTATTTTGGTGCGATGTTGGCGCTACCAGTAGTAGTAGTGGGCAAAGATAGAGATGTGGCGTGCTCGGGAATACCATACACATGCTGAGCAAAAGGGAAACTAAAGTCCATGCCAACAGACTTAGGCCCCAGAGGCTGCGAGTCCTTGTGACCGCCAAAATTGTCCCCCTCCACTCCAACCGAAGAAGATTCGTCACGTTTCTCATCTAGTCGCCTCTCTTCCTTGGTACCGTCGGCGTAAATGGCCAGTCCATCCTCCCAATAGTCTACCACCTCTTTCCCACCGTGTCTATCTTCCTCACTATCCTCTACTGCGGTCAGTTTCCGGCTTCCATGTTGACCCCCGCTTTGTTCGAAGTGCATCATAGAACGACCATTCGCACTCGCTTGGAGCAATCCTTTGTGATACAACTCGAACTTCAGTGTAATAGGATGGATGGCCAGAACACTATCGCTGTCATCGCCGAAGGAAATGGCAATAAGCTCGGCATGGGGCAAGCCGCGTAAAGCTTGAGGAAGGATATCCTCGCCCGCCTTGATCATTCCAAACGCCTTGGGCTTGTAAGCACCAGGCAAAAGCAACGTATTAGGCGCATATCGCTCCTGATTTTCTGTGATCTTGACACGTGCCGCGCCATTTCCCACCACACTGACCAACAAATTCAACGCACCTTCCGTGGTCGAGATGATCTTGCCTGCCAAGTGGCCCTCGGATGTTTGCGTCACGCTATTCACATCCAGACGATACCCAGCTTCGTGTACAGTCCGATGCCGTCTGCAAAATCCAGTATCCGCGCATGTGCGGAACTTGCTGCGGTCCACAGCCTGAGTTTTGAGGGTTATGCTTAGAAGGACCAATACGACCAGCAAGAGACTAATCCTGGTACTCATTGTCATCACGTGAGAGTGCTGTTCGTTGGTCAACTACCTGACCTGATCTTGTGGAGCTCTCGCTACACGCTGATCCCTTCTGTCTTGGCGCGCTAAATGGGAAAAGTAGTTGATTTAAGGGTTATATTGAGAGTTGTGAGAAAATGACTGTAGTTACAGTGACACACAAGGTTTACTTAAGCCCATTAGTTGAACTTTGAATCTCAGAAAAAGGTCCTGGAGAGTAGGAATCGACAGAGTCGTTTGTAATTCGGCTGAGTGAATCTCGTCCACCAGGCTGCAGTAGAGAAGGAGATGCATGCATGGATGGACAGTAAGCGCACCAGCAGGGATCGTGCTAAGAAGTCTACGGCTGTGGGTAAGCTCAGTGGGTCAGGAAGCAAGTTCGGGAGTGCTGAACTGGAGAACGTGGGCAACACGAGAGCAGCGCGCAGCACGGCTTTTGCCAAGCATTATGCGACCGCCCCAGCACAAGCTGTGATAAAGGGGACAGCGAATGAGGCTATCAATAGTAGCCGCACCGCACCCGTGCCTTTCAAGGCAAAGGCGGTTGCCAAGCGCTCCGTGCTCTCGGGCGGCATCCCTCTAAAGCAAAAAGTCACGAGATCTCTTGTCTCCCATGTTGTGAACCGACCACCCGCTCCGGTTACCCTTCACATGGACGGAAAGAAGGAGAAGGATGGTGCGCAGAAGCGAAAGATTGCACAGGCCTTCTCGTCCTCGTCCTCGTCATCGTCATCGTCCTCGTCCTCGCTAGCTGCTTCCGCTGCGCGAAAGGCACCCGTCGTGGCCGAGCAGGACGTCCAGGAGGTGCTCAGCTTTCTCGACTATAATGACGACGATTTTGTTTTAAAGCCTGCTCGGGAAAAGAAAGTTGCAGTTTTACCAGAGAAGGAGCCGCTGCTGACTGCTGAACAGCTCGCAGCGGCTCAAACTCCTCAAGAAGTATTCACCGAGACTGTGGAGGTTATGGATCTCGTCGAGGTGCTGGGCCACGACACTATGAAAGAGGAGAGCGAGGGGGAAAAGGAGACGCTGCAAGCCAACACGCACACGGACTTGTCGCTGTTCGTTTCGAGGAAGCCGCGTATGGGGGTGCTGGCCAGCGCAAAGGCGGCGAGCCGCTCTCGT
>MDTE01017544.1_pt1 | contig 11211 bp, 10 predicted proteins | sample 811231 | NCBI WGS metagenome assembly MDTE01 (sample SAMN05326651, study PRJNA326480) | marine metagenome | isolation source: seawater | place: Indian Ocean: Red Sea | collected 2010 | reverse complement strand
GTCCAGACCGGCATCGGCAATGTCGAGATCAAGGTCCCCAAGGTCAGGGATCGCAGCGGCTCCGGCGTCCGCTTCAACAGTTCTCTGTTGCCGCCATACCTGAAGCGGGCTCGGAGTGTCGAGGAGCTGCTGCCCTGGCTGTATCTGAAGGGCGTGAGTACGGGCGATTACCAGGATGCGCTGGCTGCAATGCTAGGCGATCAGGCCAAGGGGCTTTCCGCCAATACCATCAGCCGGTTGAAGCAGCATTGGATTGACGAGCACCGGAGCTGGTGTCAGCGTGATCTTAGCCAGAAGCGGTATGTGTACTGGTGGGCGGATGGCGTCTACAGCAACGTCCGCATGGAGGATCGCCTCTGCCTGCTGGTGATCATCGGTGTCACAGAGCATGGCCGCAAGGAGCTGGTCGCCGTTGAAGACGGCTACCGCGAATCAGAAGCCAGCTGGTCAGAGCTGCTGCTGGGCCTGCGTGAACGAGGCCTGACAACGAGTCCTAAGCTGGCGACCGGAGACGGTGCCCTTGGGTTCTGGAAAGCGCTGTCCAAGTGCTATCCCGATACTCGCCATCAGCGCTGCTGGGTGCATAAGACAGCCAACATCCTGACCGCCGTGCCCAAGTCAGTGCAGCCCAAGGTGAAGGCGGCGCTGCATGAGATCTGGATGGCCGAGACGCGGGCTGACGCACACAAGGCCTTTGACCGGACTCTGGTTCGCTTCGAGTCGAAGTATCCCGGCGCCATGGAGCGCCTGCGCAAGGATCGGGAAGAACTGCTGGCGTTCTACGACTTCCCGGCAGAGCATTGGATTCACATCCGGACCACCAATCCGATCGAATCCACGTTCGCGACTGTCCGGCTGAGAACCCAACGAGCCCGGAACTGCGGCTCGCGAGAGACCACACTGGCGATGGTCTACAAGTTGCTGGAGTCAGCGCAGAGGAACTGGAGGCGGATCAAGGGATTTAATCTGCTGACCCTTGTGGTCAACAACGTGAAGTTCAAGGACGGCGAGCAAGTACAGGATCAATCAGACAGGAACGCGGCTTGATGCCCATACACCAGATTTGACAATAACTCTCTTTTGAGTTACCTCTACATAGCGATCAAATTCAGCAGCACGTAACAAGTGGGTGAAGTCCAGGCCGCAAAAGACGCGGCCTTGGACGCTCACTGCGTTCGCGCCGCTAAGCCGAGCGTTAGCAAAAGACCCATAAATCCGAATATAGGGGGGAGAAAAATGGCGGAGTATGCCTTCAAATGTGCAGATGGAACAGACCCAAATTGTTGGGAAGAAGTGGAAATTGAGCTGGAAGTGGATGATCTATCAGAGGAGCAGCTCTCCGAAATTGAAGAGGCTGGAGGGACAAGCCTCTCACGTTCGCAAATAGATAACAGTGGAATCTCACTGGATGAAGACCAGCAAAATCAATTAAGAGAAAGTGGATTCGTATATGTCACTTTCGAACTTAATAACGTTTGTCCACCGTGTGGTTCAGATCAGGACTATGACAAAAACGGCGAAAACACCACCGCGCTGTAATGGCTTGGCTCACAGGGCTTTCGCCAGAATGCTAACAAGCGACTGTGGTGTCAATTCCATAAATTAGGCTACTTTCTCCCGCCATGGCTCTTGGTTTTTGATCATGGTATTGAGCACCACAATCAACTTTCTCATGCAGGCGATGAGGGCGACTTTGGGGATCTTTCCCTGAGATTTCAGGTGTTCATAAAAGCGTTTGAACACCGGGTTGCACTGAATGGATGAGAGCATAGCCATGAACATCACGGTGCGGACTCTGTGGCGGCCACCTCGTATTCTTCGTTTGCCATTGAGCTTGCCGCTGTCCCGGTTGATCGGGGCTACGCCAACGAGTGCAGCGATCTCCTTGCGGTTCGACGAACCGAGTTCCGGAAGTTCACTCAGGAAGGTGTAGGCAAGGACCTTTCCGACACCAGGCACGCTGGTCATGATTCAGTGTGGCGGCATACTGCGCGATGACCTGGACATCAATTCGGTCGGTTTTGGCGAGCACGCCAATGGCCTGAGCGTAACGTCGAACGCTGATGGGATTGACGACAATGATTGGCAGACCGACTTGGTGGCAGGCTCGAACCAGAGCGTGTTCATACCGGCCGGATGCTTCAACAACGATGCGCTCGATCTCGTAGTTTTTGAGGATTTGGACGAGGCGACGAATGTGCGCTTCGGTATTTGGAATGGTATAGAACTGACCGGAGGGGTGAAGGGCGATGTCCAGATTGGCTTTACCGACATCGACACCGACATTGACTGGGGTTTGGATTTCCGAGTTTTTCATAATATGCTGACTCTGCCTTGCTATACGGGCTCGAGGCCCCGATGACTGTTCGAGTTATCGCTTCAGAGTCATGCAGCGCTACGCACTTGTTATCGGTCTCTCGAAAGAGGAGCCGTCGCTCAATCGAGCTGCTGCATGAAGGCCCCCAGCGGCCACTGGCCACTGGGGGTGGGCCTCAATTTACCCAAACACGGAAGAAATTATCCATACAAGGCCATCGAGGTTGTTCCGGGATCATTGAACCACTACACCGCGTTCCTGGAGCTCCAACGCGCAACGGACTGCCCAACCTTTCGCCAAAGCCTTACGGTCATAGGTTCGGCTTTCCTGATAGACTATTCTCCCCTTCAGTTTGATGCGTAGGTCTGCTCGGGTACGGGCAATGATTGAGGCCACGGTGCTACACGCCCTTTCCTGTAGGATTTTTGTAGCACCAATAGTAAAAATGGGTAAAACGGGCAATAAATGATCGACAACCGTGACGCAGAAAAGACAGGAAATTCCGCGAGAAGCGGCGTAAAACCTGGCTCGGAGCCCTCCCGCCGCTTCTGCGTGGCCCCGATGATGGATTGGATAAACACTTATATTTTATCTTTAAAATACAAATAGTTACAAGAAAAAAGAGCAAGCTAGGAGCACTATAGGAGCACCCAAAATACTTTTTACCGAATTTGACACACGATTCTTGTTATCTCAGGTACGATCTGCCGAAAAGGAGGTCTATATGATATGAAATGGACTCTGCTCATGCTCGCTCTACTCCCCTCCACCCTCATCTACGCCGCTGTGTATCAGTGCACGGTGGACGGCCACACGGCTTTCTCGGATCAGCCGTGCGGTTCAGACGCAAGAGAGCTCGACCACAAGCCAGCACCTGCCATTGGCGGCAGATTCGATACCGGAACAAATGTTGAGTTCTACAAGCCAGACAGTTCACCCAAGGCCCAAAAAAACGACCCCTGCCCATATATCAACTCCACCCGGTTGCGGAGGCTTATCATCCAGAACAAGATTACTCGCGGTATGAAACCGGCGGATGTTCGCAGATCCTGGGGACCACCAAGCAGCATTAATACAAGCGGCCGCTCAACTCAGTGGGCCTACCACTATCCAGGCGGCTCATCGAGCTATGTATATTTCAGGAATGGCTGCGTTTCAGACTGGAGCAGCTATTACCGGTAACGGAGTTACGGAGGGGCCTATGCCGTTCAAAATATCCAAGAACCACTACCCTGCCCTACGCATCATCGCGACCTGGAATAAAATAGTTGGGATTGTCGTAGGGGTGCTACTGCTATTCATAGGGATTATTCAACTATTCGGAGATAATGATAAATCCTCAGCTATTTGGATCGTGGGCGCAGTTGTTATCGTCATATTTTCTATTGCAATAGCAGAAAGCATACTTCTGTTTCTGGACATAGAGGAAAACACCCGCAAGTCCGCCAACCACTTGGAGCAGCTTGTGAAGCTGACCAAACAACGTGATGTCAAAGCCTCCAGGGCACTACATCCTAGTCATCCAGAACCCAAAAAAACCACGGCGACACCTCGAAAGGCAACCGCAGAACAAACAAAAACGATTGTTAATTTGATCCATAGCCTCCATCATGACGGACTCTCTTTTGAAGATATCGCTCAAGAGCTCAGGTCCGAGGGCATTCCAACACTAGACGGGAAATCCTACTGGACTGCTGACTCCGTGGCAGCAGTACTAAATAGCCGATAAGAGAATCGACAGACATTGACAATCATATCCGCTCGCACACTGCCCAGCGGATGCGACACCTGCCCAGTGGTGTGACTGCCGGGAGAGACTGGCTCAGTCAGATGATCTGGTCCACTCCATTCAGCTCCGGAGCCGGCCCTTCGATGACGCGGCCACGGATGTATACATGGTCGCCAACCTGGGCATCCCCACGTACCCGAACCCGGGCGCCGGTCATCAGCTCGACGGTCGCGCCATCTGCGTGCACAGCGATGACACGCCCCTTGTCTCTCGGCTCCGACGGCAGTACTCCGATCAGTCTGCGGTACAGGTTACTCATGGGTCTCGACTCCGATCGTTTGCCACAGCTCCGGGCGGTTGTGGCTGATGTTCAAGCTGCGCACGAGGCCCCTTCGGGTATTCCCCTGCTCCAGATACTCAACGAGGGCGCCCGGCCGGATGATGCCGGTCTCTGGCAGTACCGGCAGGCGGAGGCTGATCCGCGCTTGCTTGCCGGTGTCTCCCAGAACTGCCAGCCCTCGCTGGCGGGTCATGACCGGATCAGTGGCCAGCTCATCCACAATGGTGGGCGCCGGGTTCGTGCCACCGCTGTCACCGATGATGATGCGGTCTGCCCGGCCCTGGTCGCCACCGTGTACCCATACGGCGTTGTACTCCGGCTTTTCCTGCCACTCGATGCCTTCCACTTCGACCACATCCTCCGGCAGCTGGATATCCGGCGTTGCGCTGCCCCAGTTCCAGGGCGCCACGGGGTACCGGGGCAGTATGCGCAGCACCGGATCCGTATCATGCCCCTGCACGTATGCCCCGCCCGCTTCCGCGATGCGCTTGGCCGCATCGATCCAGGTTCCACTGTGTGACCAGATCCCCGCCGGAATCTGCCAGTCTTCGATCTGCCAGTCCAGGGTCCATCCGATCGGCACACCGTTCAATGTCAGCGCCTCCGCCAGCGCCTGCTGGGCGGTCATGGCCGTGGCGTTGGTGTACTGGATCACCGGAGCGATGGGGTCGGCGAGGAATGCAGCCCGGCCCCGGCCCGACACTCGCAGCCAGCTCTCACCGAACCGGCGCTCACGCTGGATGCTTTCGACCAGCACCCGCAGGGGCTCGCCGTTGATGGTGGCGATCAGCTCAACCCTGGTACTGCTGTCCGGGCGAACCTGGGACAGTGCGCTGCCAGGGATTCGGGCCGACCAGCTCCATGTCCAGCTGTCTGCGTCGATGCTGGCGCTGAATTCCTCCGCCGGGACTGGAGTGCCGTTCAGTTCTGTCAGGGTCACGCTGTTGATCACGGTATAAATCTCCCTGATCGGGATGATGATGGTTTGTTTTCCGGAGTCAGGGCAGCCAAATACCAGCGTGGTCGTGCCGTCCTGACGGCGGCAGAACCGGAATACGCCGCCATCATCCGGGGATGGGGGTTCTGGCTCCACCGGGGGTGGCCAGGTGGCCAGACCCGGCGGCGGATGGATGGCGTGGGTATGCCGAACCTTCAGACGCAGAGACAGCAGGGCGCCCTGGCCGGATCGAATCGTGATCACCCCGGCCACCGGGACACCCTGCTGCTCGGACAGCGCCCGGAAGGTCCTCAATTTCACCGTGTCCGCATAGCGCTGGCGGACGTGTGCCCGCAAACGGATGCCGTGCTGGTGCTCTGTGACAAACGCCTGCCGGATCTTCACGGACTCGGAATGCCGGACCTGGGTTGCGTGCCCACCCAGGCGTTCGCCATGCTGGTGCATGATCCTACGACCACCGAGCATCCGTATGGACTGGGATTGCTGTATGCCGATCCACCGATGCAGCGGCAGTGCCTGCCCGTCTCTGATGGCCGCCGCCGAGTATGCGCGGCGCATCTCCTGCTGCGACACGGTCAGGCCGGTGCGGCTTGGGCTGAACTCCCGCCAGCGCATACCCACAGATGCTCCATCCGCATCTGGCAGGTCAAGATCCTGGTAGCCCTCGGCATTAAAACCGAGCGATACAGCCACTGCCGGCATATCTGCAAGCAGGTTGCCACGGAGGGTCTCATCGAGGGCCAGCAGAGAGAGTGCGGGCAATACCGGGCCCGGAATCTCCGCCAGCAACTGCCCTGCGACCGTCGGCGCCGTACTCTCTCCGGTTGCTGTCAGGACAAGGGCCGGAACGTCCGGTGGCGGCAGGCTGGCCGTCAGAGTGCCGGGGACGGTCGGGTACTCGGGCGGCTCGTATCGGCCGAACTGCAGCGTAACCGGGCCCGGGGTTGGCTCTCTCGGACGCAGCAGTTCCAGGATTATGCCCGGATCCGGATAAAACCGGAGATCTACCGGGGCAGGTTCGTCATCCCGGCGCCGCCAGAGACGCAGCCTGATCACGGGTCACCCCTGAAACACGGCACTGGTGATCCGGGCAAACGCCCCTGCTTGCAGGGCGGTGTCCTGCAGCCGGATATCCCCGCCCCCGTTTTCGTCAGTGACGGTGGCATCGGCCCACCAATTGCCAGCCCCGTCGAGTATCCGGGCGCTGTTCACGGTTCCCGCCACGGTCGCCTGTCCCTCTATGGGGGCGGTGGTCTGGATTTGCACGTTGTCCGCGTCCAGAGTCACAACGTCGGCGGGCATGGCCAGCTCGGCGATCAGGGTTCCGGTGCCGGGGGCGCCCTCGAATAGTTGAACCACGGCCTCGCCGGGGCTGGCGATTAGCCGGGCATAGCTTACCTGTAGCGCTGGCAGTCGTGCGGCTTCCTGTCTTGCCGCCTCATGGGCGGGGGATAGGGTCAGGGCCATGGCTCACTCCATCGGTTCTGGTGTCAGGCCGCCTTTTATCACCGGGTCATACTCCCCGGTGTGGTCGTAGGCGATCGCCGTATACAGCCCGTCAAACAAGTAGCCTTTCTCCCACTGGCCATCCGGGCCGGATCGCACAACCCAGACATGGCTGTACGAGGGGGGAGCGAGATTCCCCGGGGCCAGACCCGACTCTTTGAGTATCAAAACCTTGCGGGGCTGGGGATTTCCGGCCGCATCGAGCACGGTTCCACGGAGTCGGTACCGGTTTTCCATCTGCGCGAGCGGGCGGGCCGCACAGGCACGAACACGGATCAGAGCGCTCATCGCCAGGGGCCCTCGATATCGATGCCAACCGTCATATCACGATTAGATGGATCACTCATTTTCACATTCATCATCGCAGGAACTTCGACTGTGCGATCAGTCACCAAATAATGATCGGCGATCACGCCGGGAAGACCGAAAACATCATTCCCACATTCGTTTGTGAAAAGGCCGGGCATGGTGCCTCTGATAGAACTGCCACCGATTACCAGAGGTGGCCCTGAGAACATATGCCCGCCTGTGGTGGGGTACGGGTATGGGCCGTTACCGCCAAGGTATCGGGGATTCGATACGCCCATAGCGCGTCGTTTATAGGCAATCTGACTGCCGGACCCATCTGCGTTTCTGGCTATATAACACCCATCACTACTCGAGCCATCACCAGCGTACTGACTCGAGGCGTAATACGGGTAATATGGACTCGACGTATGTCCGGTGATTGCACAGTTAAAAAGATCCTCGCCTGATAGCGGCACAAAATCCCCGAACTGCCACAGCGTGCACGAGTAAGATCTACTAAACGCGACAGCCAGATATAGCCAGCGATCATCGGCTATCAGAGCCCACGGCCTGGGCAGATAGCTCGAAGAAGTCTCAGCGGTAGCCCTCCAGTAACCGGACCCGAAACTCTGGGAGAGGTCATCAATATCCGTCATTCCCTCCAGACCATGCACAGCCTGTGCACTACTGCCACCGCTACTGTGATCCACCCTCAGATAAAAGCCGGTGGCATCCGGGTGGGTCGACCGGTAGGCCGCTTTGAGCGTATCCCCGAACGCTTTTTCCCAGTACCCGGGCGTCGCCCGTTTGACCGCAATATCGCCCGACGCAATTCCATCAGGAATACCCGGGCAATCGAAGGTAAATGCGGTCGGTGTGGCCCCGGTGATCCGCCAGACGTCGTTCAGCTCCGCCGGGGTTGCGCCTGAAATTTCGACAACCGCATATTTCTCAAAATCGTGTCCGCCGCTGAAATGCACGGTGGCCACGCCATTGCTGATCGTGATCTTGTCGCCATCCGGCGCAGCGGTGCCAAAGCCGTTGATCAGGCAGGCATCCAGAATGGCGATGAGGTCGCCGGCCTGGGCCATGATCTGCGGAGCTCCGGCCATTTCGGAGTGGAACCACCGCACTGTGCTGTTTTGAGGTACTGGCATTGCACTCTCCTATCAAGGTCTGTCGATGTTGCCGAGAACGTGCAGCTCACACCCATCCGCGCCGTCATCCAGCGGCTCATCGCTCTGCTGAATCGCCCGGGCGATCCAGAAATCCGCCAGCGCCCCCACGGTGTTGATGCGGACCACGTTGCCCGCGCTCCAGCCGCCACCATTGGCGGCAGCCGGGATGGTGAGATAGGGCACCCCGCCCGAGCCGTCTTCGTTTCGGGTGCGCGGATTGATGGGCGCGATGTCCTCGGTGAAGGGGCCCGTGTAGACCAGTCCGACGCGCTGGCCGATCAACTCCACTGTGGTGCTGTTGATCCAGCGCAGCACCCAGCGCTCCGTCTCCGCCCCCTCGTTGGTCACGGTAATCGGATGCGCGATGGTGTTCAGGGTGGCCGTGGCCTCGTCCCCGACCGGCACATCCTGCCAGGTGCCATCCCAGGTCTTCTGATCCCAAGTGGCCGATACCCGGGCGCGGCGGTCGCCGTGGATCAGGCAGCTGGCCACGATGGACTCACCGGCCGGGTAGTCGTGGGTCAGGGGCCGGCTCAGGGTGATGTCACCGGTGATCTGCACATCCGTGACCAGGCGCAGGTCTGCCACTGTGTGGCGGAGGGTGACCGGCATGGCAATGCCGGATACGTCTGTGAAGGTGACCTCGCCCGTCGCCCGGTCCAGGGTGTATCCATCGGTCACTGTGTTGCCGTCGGCGTCGATCACCCGCACCCAGCCCACCCGTGGGCGGGTGGTGATGATGTCACCGTTCGACACAGTCTGTGGGGCGGTTTCCTGCGGGTGCATGACCATCACGACGTCGCCCGGGCGGTAAATCGGCACCCGGCCATCTGCCGGCAGGCGCACGGCGTCGATGCCGACGATGTCTGCGTCCAAGGGTAGATAGCTCACGGCCACCGCGTTGTAGCGCATTGTGCCGGGCTGGACGAAAGTTGGCTTCCAGATCATGCCGTTTTCGTCGACGTTGGCGGGGTCGTACCAAGGCTCGGCTTTTTCTTCGGCGGTCAGGGTGCTGTCGTCCACGAGCTGGCCAAATTTCACATTGGCTGTGCCGTACTGGTAGTTGATCTGGCCGGTGGCGCGGTCACCTACAATATTGCCGTCCTGATCGGAGCTGGCGCTGATCAGCTCACCCTCGATGGTGGTCGCCAGTACCTGCAGGCTCTGCGGGATCAGCGGCGCGGAAGGCGCGCGGAAGAACGCTTCATCGGTGAACCAGTCGCCATAAACACCCAGCAGGCTGGTGACCTCAACAGGCCCGCTGCCGGTGTCATAATAATCCAGGGTGACGATCCCGCTCAGGTAGTCGATGGACCCCACTGGGGTGCCGCTGCCGTTGCTTTGGATGTCGGTGTAGATCACGCCCTGGCGGTCGATGTAGCTTTTGCCGTTCCAGGTGAACTCGACCGATCCCTGAACTGTGACAATATCGAGCAGCCGGGGCAGAACCCGGATTTGCAGCGGGGGCAAATCCAGTTCGGTGGATACGGCGGTGGCCGTGGCGCCGGCTGGCACGTATTTGATAGTCACGGTACCGGTGGCGAAGCGGGTGGTGTTGGAACCGCTGCTACTCCATTCTCTAGTTACGCCTTTGGTGCTGTAGTTGCTCCATTGTTTTTCGGTCTCGTCCGGTAGGACAGCAAGGGTGAAAACGCCAGTCTGGTAATCGATGCCCCCTTGCAGTCCCGTCCAGCCGCCTGCGCCATCGTCATTAGCAAAGTAATGGTATCGCCGAGTGGTTGATTCACTATTCTCATGCTTTCTCCTGATGCGCACGGCGTTCCGTCTCTTCACGATCAGCGAGTCCCGCTTTCTAATCGATTCCGCATACCACTCAGCCTCCAGCGTTCCCGGCTCCACGGCCTCCCCTATATTGAGCGACACCATGCCGTCGGTTTCTGATACGCCGGTGAATACCACGGTTTTAGCAGTCTGCTTTTCGTAATCCACGCCCAGCTTGGTTTGAGGGTCTGGTGGGGTGGTCAGCTCCAGCACAAACTCCCCGGCCACGTGGCTGACGTAACCGGTGGCGTCTCCGCTGATGGTGCCGTCAACTGCTGCGGTGGCGGTTTTGGTGGCTCCACCCGCCAGCCAGGTCAGGGTCAGGCTGCCGGGTTTGATTGGTTCCCCCACGCTTTGCTCGAGTTTGATGGTGGTGTCTATATCGGCATGGCCCGCCAGCTTTTCAAAATGTACCGGACTGGCGAAGATCATGATGACGCTGCTGCCAACGTCAGGCAGGGCGCCCATGGTGACGCTGACCGCCCCGGTGGTGTAATCAATGGTGCCCACGCCAATGGATGGGTCGCTGCCGGAAATCTGGCCTTCGCCGTTGTCGGTCAGGGTGTAGAAGTTGCCCTGAGCCATAAACGAAAAATTCAGACTGCCGGGCGCCGGTACGGGCGACAGGGTTTGAACGATGTTGCGGGAGCGGTTTTCGGGGGTGATTACCCGCGCCCATGAATGCGCCTGCTGGGGCACGTCAACATCGCGGGTGCCGGCGTTGATGGTGCGGACGATTTCCGGGTTCAGGCTTTGGTTGGTGACCGGTTCCTCGCTCTGGGCGGCGGGTACCAGTTGCGTGAATATGGAGGCGGCTTTCAGTTTCAGGTCGCCGATATTGGCGGCAGCGGTCAGCCGTTGTGCCCCGAAGTAGCGGGCTGCATCGGCGACGGTGGTATCCCGCAGCCGGGCGCCGGTGGTGTAGTTGTAATTGCTGGTTCGGCTTGGGGTATGACCGTTGAAGTCGTGCCGCAGGGAATCCGATAGATCCAAGGTTACGATCAGGCGCTGAAAGTCGCCCTGACTATCGGTGAAGGTCTGCATTTCGGTGCTGACGTCGGTCACGCGGACATACTGCTCTATTTCGTTCGGCTGCCCCTCGTTTTGTACCAG
>MDTE01145562.1_pt1 | contig 11214 bp, 12 predicted proteins | sample 811231 | NCBI WGS metagenome assembly MDTE01 (sample SAMN05326651, study PRJNA326480) | marine metagenome | isolation source: seawater | place: Indian Ocean: Red Sea | collected 2010 | reverse complement strand
TATTTAATGGCGGAGAGAATGGGATTCGAACCCATGAAAGAATTGCTCCTTTACACGCTTTCCAAGCGTGCGCCTTCAACCACTCGGCCACCTCTCCTTCACAATTTTAGTGTATTTTTTTTGAACAAATTTAAAATTAAAATAAAATTACACAATATAATAATCCTTAATTATAAAAAAATTTATCTTAATAATCTGAAGAAATATATATTTAAATTTATCAATAAAAATTAACCAATCAGATGTTTAAATTTATCATAATTATTTTTTATAAAATTTGGGAGCAAATCTGACTTAATATTAATTTTTTCATACACAGAGCCGTCATGCATTAATGGTTTTTTATTGCTTATACAATTTTCTAAATAACTATCATCTAAGTTTTGAGTTATATTTAATTCCTGATGAGCTGTGTTTAATATTTTTTGTTTAACAAAATCAAGGTCCCCAACCCAAGAAAAATGCCAGCCTCCATCATCAACTAAAATAAAATTACGAGTATAATATTTACTAAAATAGAATTTATCAAATCTATAAAATGGATATTTTTTTTGTAATTTTAAATTTCTAATCCATTGAGGAGACTTGAGTAATTTTTTTTTACACATTTTTGTACCTAGCCAGCTATTAGATCTTGTTTCACAAATATTTAATTTATATAAAAATAATTTTTGCATAAAACCAACAATATTATTTTTGATTTGATTAAAATTGATATTTTCTAGATTTGGTATTTCATCCAAATCAGATACCATAATTATATCATTTTCATTTGCTTCTAATATTCCTTTCTCTATATAATTTCTTTGAAAGTTTTCATTAACCCATTCTTTAGTTTGATCATTGTTGGATGGAAAATATTGATCAGAATATATATAAATTATTTTATCCTTAAAATTTTTAAAGTTGTTTATTTCAAAGTTTAATTTCTTTGAATTCCCAGAGTGGGTATATTTACTTTCTACAATTACAAATTTATGAACAAATTTATCTAGAATATTTAATCTAATATCTAGTAATTGATCTTCATTATTGTATAAAAATGTATCGTAAATTAACATATTAATTAGTGCAAGTTACATGAATATTTTAAGAGTTAAAGTTAAAAATTTTGTTAACAAATCTGGTGAGCTTATTTCAATTGATAATAAAAAAATAAAATTGAGAGAAATTAAAAGAGTTTTTTTTATCAAACAGAAAATAAAAACAATTAGAGGGAATCATGCACACAAAAAGTGTACTCAAGTTCTATTTCAACTAAAGGGTAAAACTGAGTTAAATATTTTAACAAAAAGAAAATCAAAAAAAATAATAATGGACGAAAAAAAAAACTATGCATTTATTATTAAACCAAAAAAATGGATATCACTTAAATCTTTAACAAAAACATCTGTCACAGCTGTTTTTTGTGATAAATATTTCGAAAAAAAAGATTACATCTATAATTTTGATGAGCTATAAAAATTTATGAATATTATTATTACTGGATGCTTAGGTCACATTGGCAGTTATATTATCTCTAATTTATCAAAAATTAATAAGCTAAAAAAAATTTATCTTATAGATAAAAATACTAATAATAAAATAAATACTCTATTTAATCTAAAAACAAATAAAAAAATATTTTATATCCATGATGATTTATTAAATCCTAAAAAATTATTTAAAATAAAAAATATAAGTATAGTTTTACATTTGGCTTCTATAACAAATGCTGAGGTTAGTTTAACTAACAAAAGACAATATTTTGAAAATAATTTAGGTTGCTTTAAAAATGTTATTAAATTTTGCAATATGAATAATTCCAAGTTAATTCATATTTCATCAACAAGTATTTATGGTGATCAATCTGAATTTGTTGATGAAAATTCAAAATATATTAAACCACAATCACCCTATGCAAAAATAAAATTTTTAGAGGAGCAAATGTTAAAAAAAAACAAAAAAATTAAATATGTAAGCTTAAGATTTGGAACAATATGTGGTTACTCACTTGGCATGCGATTTCATACCGCTATAAATAAATTTTGCTTACAAACAATTCTAGGAGAAAAAATTACAGTATGGAAAACCGCAATTGATCAGTATAGACCTTATTTATCTATCGATGATGCCTTTAAAACAATTAATTTTTTTATAAAAAAAAATTTATTTCCAAGAGATGTTTTTAATGTCTTGTCTGAAAACTTGACAGTCAGGCAAATAATTAGGTTAATAAATAAAAATGGACAAAAAACTTCTATAAAATATGTTAATTCAAAAATAATGAACCAATTGTCTTATAAAGTTGATAAATCAAAAATTGAAAAACTTGGAATACATCTGAACTCTAAAATTAAAAAAGATATAAATAAAACATTGAAAAGTCTCATTAAAATTAAATATGCAAAATAAATCTAATATTTTTATGACTTTTGGTAAAATGCCAATTGCCAATAATTTTATAAATAAAGAAAATTTTAAAGATGAATACTTTTTTGAAATGTCAGTTGCTTTTGATGAAAAAAAATCTTTATTTCAATTAGCAAATTTTCCTAAACCTACGCAAATGTTTAATGAAAATTATAAATTTTTTACTAATAGTTCTAAATATATGATTAATCATTTTGAAAATTACTCAAACGAATTATCAAAAGAATTTTTAAATAATAAATCAAAGGTTATCGAAATAGGATGTAATGACGGAACCCTTATTAATTTTTTTAATTCAAAAGGTTTTGATTGTTTAGGTTTTGAGCCGTCGAAAAATGTTGCAGATTTGGCTAAAAAAAAAGGATTAAATATTATTACAGATTTCTTTGGTCCTAATTTTGAAGAAAAAAATTTCAAAAAACAAACCAATCTCATTTGTGCTGCAAATGTAATTTGTCATATACCAGATCTAGAAAATCTAATTAAAGGTATAGATTATTTTTTATCAGATGATGGAATATTTGTTTTTGAAGAACCTTATCTAGGATCAATGTTTGAAAAAGTTTCTTATGATCAAATTTATGATGAACACATTTATATTTTTTCTATATCTTCAATAAAAAAAATTTTCAATGAAATGGATTTCGAATTATTTAGGGCAGTACCACAAATAACTCATGGTGGATCTATGAGGTATTATATAAGAAGAAAAAGAAAAATAAAAAATATTATTGATTCTCAAATTGATGAAAAAGAAAAAAAATTAGGAATTGACACTCTAGAAGCTTGTTTAAAATTTAAAAAAAATTGTGAATTTTCGAAGGATAAGACTATTGAAAAATTAAATAATTTTAAAAAAGATGGTTTAAAAATTTCTGGTTATGCGGCAACATCGAAAAGTACTACAATTTTAAATTATTGTAATTTGAATAAAGATATAATTGATTGTATTTTTGACACAACACCTGAAAAAATAGGAAAGTTCTCGCCAGGTATGCATATACCAATTAAAAATTCCTTAAATTTTAAGAATAACTATCCAGACATAGCTTATTTATTTGCATGGAACCATAAAGATGAAATCCAAAATAAGGAAAGATCATTTACAGATAAAGGTGGAAAATGGTTTTCTCATGTAGAACTTTAAAAAATTATGAAAAATATAGCCGTAAATGGAAAAACAAGCAGGTTTGGTAAAATTTTAGCTAAATTTTTTTATGGTAAAAATATTTATTATGTAAACAAAAATGAATTAGATATACTAAACGAAGACTCGATAAATAAATATATTAAGAAAAAAAATATTAAAATTTTAATTCATTTAGCTGGTTTATCTAGACCAATGAAAATTCATGAAAAAAATATAGCTAAAAGCATAAATCTTAATATAATTGGTACATCAAATGTAGTTAAAGCGTGTCAAAAAAATAAAGTAAAGCTTATATATTTTTCAACAAATTATGTTTATCCATGCAAAAGAGGGCCTTATTCTGAGAACAGTTCTTTAAATCCAATTAACAACTATGGTTGGTCAAAATTAGGAGGTGAAAGTGCAGTTAAAATGTATAAGAATTCATTAATACTTAGACTGTGTATGACAGAAAAACCTTTTATACACAAAAAAGCATTTAGTAATGTTATTTCTAGTTTCATATATCATGAAGATTTTGCAAAAAATTTTAAAAAAATTATCAATCAAAAAGGTGTTATTAACGTTGGCGGAAAAAGACAAAGTGTTTTTAGTTTTGTCTCAAAAAATAATAAAAATATTAAACCAATATTAAGTAAGGACAAGTTCTTAGACAATTCAATTAATATTAAAAAGTACAGAAAATTAGTAAAATAAATTTAATGAAAAAAATATTAATTACAGGAGGATCTGGATTTATAGGAACCAATTTAATCAATTTTTTATTAAAGGAGAAAAAATTTAAAATTTTTAATTTAGATATATTTAGCTATGCTTCAACTCCTGATAAATTTAAAGAATATTATAAAAATAAAAATTATTTTTTTATAAAAGGAAATATTGGTAATACATCTTTGGTAGAAAAAATTATAAAAAAAAATAATTTTGAGGTAATTTTTAACCTTGCTGCCTATAGCCATGTCGACAAATCAATAGATGAACCAAAAACTTTTATAAAAAATAATATATTATCTAATTTAAATTTTATTGATTTAATTTATTTATGTACAAAAAATAACAAATTTAATGGCAAATTTATAAACATATCTACAGATGAGGTTTATGGATCAAATTTAAAAAATCCAAGTAATGAGGAATCATGTCTAAATCCTAATTCACCCTACTCAGCTTCTAAGGCGTCTATAGATCATATCATCAGGTCTTACAATAAAACATTTAAATTACCTTATATTAATGTGCGATGTTGTAACAACTTTGGTCCATATCAATTTTCTGAAAAATTTATTCCAACAATTATAACTAATATTTTTGCTAATAAAAAAATTCCTCTTTATGGTGATGGTAAGTATTTTAGAGAGTGGATATATGTAGAAGAGTTTTGTTCTGCTTTATACAATATTTATTTAAAAGGCAAAATAAACAATATTTATAATGTAGGAACAAATCAAAGATTATCAAATTTTGAATTAGCTAAAACATTGCAAAATATTATTAAAAAAAAATTTAAAACTGAATTTAACAAAGATTTAATTCAATATGTAATTGATAGACCTGGTCATGATAGATCGTATAAGCTGAATTCTAATAAAATTAGGAAAGATACGAATTGGAAAAATAAAGAAAAATTAGAAACATCTCTGCTCAAAACTATAATGTGGTATGATGAAAATAAAACTTGGTTTAATTATACTAGAAAAAAATATGATGGAAGAAGACAGGGTTTAAAATGATAAAAAAAGCAATAATTTTAGCTGGAGGGTCTGGTTCAAGATTAAGACCAATTACATTTTCAATAAATAAACATTTAATACCTATATATGACAAGCCATTAATATATTATCCGCTATCATTAATGATGTTAATTGGAATAAGAGATTTTTTACTAATCATTAATAAAGATGAAAAAAAACTCTTTTATAATTTATTGGGTAATGGAAAACATTTGGGGATAAATATTAAATATGAAGAACAAAAAAAACCTAATGGAATACCCGAAGCATTTATATTAGGTGAAAAATTCATTAAAAAAAATAAGATTGCTTTAATATTGGGAGATAATATTTTTTATGGACAGGGTTTAGTTGAAATTATAAAAAAATCAAAAAAATTTAATTCAGGAGCAAAGATTTTTACTTATCCAGTACAAAATCCAAAAGATTTTGGTGTAGTTGAATTTAAGAATAAAAAGATTTCAAAAATTTTAGAAAAACCCAAAAAAACAAATTCTAATTTAGCTATTACAGGTTTATATTTTTTTGATAAAAATGTAATAAATGTAGCTAAAAAATTAAAACCTTCGAATAGAAATGAAACTGAAATAGTTGATATATTAAACTATTATCTCAAAAATAAAAAATTAAATATTAATTACTTGGGAAGAGGAAGTGCTTGGTTAGATACAGGAACTATTAAAAATAATTTATCCTCTAGTAACTTCGTAAGCGTAATTGAAGAGAGACAAAACTACAAAATTGCATGTATAGAAGAAATTGCTTTTAAAAATAAATGGATTAGTAAAAAAAATTTAAAAGATATAATTAAAAAAATGGGTAAATGTGAATATTCAAAATATTTAAAAAATATTTTGAACTAATAATTATATAATGATTAAATTTTGGACTTATAAGAAGGAATACCAAAAATATAATCATAAAATATTAAATCAAATTAATAAAACATTAAAAAAAGGGTACATATTTTTTGGTGATGAATTAAATAAATTTGAAAATAATTTTGTTAAAAAAAACAAATCAAAATATGGTATTGCTGTTGGCAGTGGAACTGATGCTCTCTTGGTCTCGCTTAAAGCAATTAATATCAAAAAAGGTGATGAAGTTATAACGGCAGCTAATACAGCTATACCAACTATATCTGCAATAATTAACTCTGGAGCAACTCCAAGACTAGTGGATGTAAATGACAATTATTTAATTGATATTAATAAAATCGAAAAAGAAATTAACAAAAGAACAAAAGCAATTATTCCAGTTCATCTATATGGTCAATCGTGTGATATGGATAAAATAATTAAACTCTCAAAAAGATACCATTTAAAAATTATTGAGGATTGTGCACAATCTCAGGGTGCCAAATACAAAAACAAATATGTAGGTACATTTGGAGACTTTGGTTGTTTTTCATTTTATCCTACAAAAATATTAGGCGCCTATGGAGATGGAGGTTTTATTCTCACCAATAATTTTAATTATTATAAAAAAATAAAAAGGCTTAGATTTTATGGTATCGAAACTATAGATAAGAAAAATAAATTTAAAAATATGTATTATGCAAATGAAAATGGTTTTAATTCAAGACTTGATGAAATTCAGTCATCTATACTTAATTTAAAATTAAAAAAGTTAGATAAATTTATAAGAAGGCGTAAAAACATTGCTAATTTATATATAAAAGAATTAAAAAAAACTAACTTAAAACTACCTTATGAGTTAAAAAATAATTCTCACGTATATCATTTGTTTACAATTTTCCATAAGAAAGCCAAAAATATAGTTGAAAAACTTAATAAAAAAAAAATAGAAACTAGAAAAATATATCCTTTTCCGATTCATAAAATGAATGCTTATTCAAAAATTAAAAGAGGAAATTTATCTAATACTGAAATTCTATCGAAAGGTATATTTTGTTTGCCTCTTTATCCTGAACTAAAAAATAAACAAATAAAATATATTTGTGAAGAATTAAAAAAAATTTTAAAAAAAAATCATTGGTAATTAAAATGATGAATTATAATAAACCCTTTAAAATTAATTTAAAAAAACATAACGATAAAAGAGGTTTCCTTGCAGAACTTTACAACAAAAATAATATAAATTTAAATTTTAATCATTCAATTTTATCTGTATCAAAAAAAAATGTAATAAGAGGTTTACATTTCAGTAAAAAAAAAGAATACAAACTCCTTTTTGTTTTAAATGGTAAAATTAATGATTTTTGTATTAACCTTAAAACCAAAAAAAAATATAAATTTTCCTTAAAAAAAAATGAAGGTATTTTTATTCCTCCATATCATGCTCATGGTTATGAATGTTTAGAAACAAATAATATTTTAATTTATTATTTATCATGGCCTTATAATAAACAACTAGAGGCGGGGATTATTTGGAATGATAACACCTTTAACATAAATTGGAGTATAAAAAAACCAATTATATCCTCTAAAGATAAAAAGTTAAAAACCTATAATCAAATAATTAGAAATAAATATAAATGAATGATGAGCTTAGTGTAGTTTTAGTAACTTATAACTCAGATAAACAAACCCTTTCGAATTGTATAAAAAATATAAATAATAATATTAAAATTATAATTGTTGATAACTCTTCAATCTTAAAACCTGTTGATTTTGAAAAGCAATCAAATAAAGAAATATCAATAATTCATAGCGAAAATCATGGAAATGGCGAAGGTATAAATATCGGAGTTAAGCATTCATCTACAAAATATGTTTTATATTTAGACGTTGATACCGAAATAGATGAGGGATTTATTGAAAATATTTATGAATATGCAAAAAAAATAAAAAAATTCGCTATTTTGGCACCTAAGCAAGATAGCCTTAGTTATACCTATAGAAATCAGGATATTATAAATGAATATAAAGAATATCTTGAAATGAGATTTGTACCAGGCTCTATAATGCTCATTAATGTAGATAATACTTATAAAAATAATATTCGATTCGACAAAAATATTTTTCTCTATTGGGAAGAAAGTGATTTTTTTTTTCAATGTTTGAAAAAAGGTGAAAAAATTTATTTACTTAAAAATCTAAATGCTAAACATTTTGGTGATAGCTCAATAGAAAAAAAATATTCTGATGAAATAAACCTTAATAGAAATTGGCACTACATGTGGTCAAAATTTTATTACTTTAAAAAAAACTATGGCTATATTCGTGCATATAGAGAAACTTTAAAACAGTTTATTTCATCTCTATTTAGATATTTGATATATACAATATTAAAAAATAATAAAAATAAAATTTATAAAGAAAGACTAAGTGGTCTATATAATTCTTATTTAGGTTACCCTTCATCCAGAAGACCAAATATTAGCAATGAAAATTATAAATAAATTAATTAATTCAAGATTTTTTGAATATTTAAATAACTTTTTAAAAAGAAGAATAATCAGAATTTTTAAAATATATTTTGTAGTAAGTAGCAAACAAAATTTGCCTGAAAATAATTATCCAGTAATTTTTTCAAAAAAATATCAAGAATTTATAATAAAAAATTTTAATTCTAAAAAATATTCATCTAAAAATAGTTGTAATTATTTGAGACAAGTTGTTGACTCAGAGTCAAAAAGGAACTTTATACTTAATTTTTTAGATTTTGGTGCTGGAGATATAAACACTTTTTTAGAACTCAAAAACATAAGTAACTTAAAATACTTGTATCATGACTTAAAAGATAGAAATAAAATAATTAAATTTATAAAAGATAAATATTCTTTTGAAAATTTAGAAGTAGTTGATGATATAATTAATTATAATAAAAATATTGACTTTGCATTTTTTGGAAGTTCTATTGGATATACAAAAAGTTATGAAGAAATACTCAATAATCTTATAAATTTAAATTGTAAATGTTTTTTATTTACCGGAATTATTTTTTTTAAAAAAGATAATTATAATCAAAAGCAAATAGTATTAAAACAAACTAATCTTATGCCCAACATAAACTATGTTTACATGTTTAATTATGATATTTTTAAAAAACAATTTGAAAAAAATAATTACCAAATTATTTTTAAAAAAAATAACCAATATAATAAGATAAATTTTAAAAATTTAAATTTTTTTTCAGAGTCTATTGAATATGTTGATATATTTTTTAAAAAAATTTAAACCCTTAAATTTTAATTAAACTATTAATTTTAGTTACAATTTCTTTTTTTACAAAGAACATAGTTACACCAATAAAATTGATTAATTCATAATTTTTTTTTTCCATAAAACTTATTTTTTCTAATTTTTCTTTTTCATTTTTTTCAAAGGAATTATCCTCTATTGTAAAAAGAATTGGCTGTATATTATCAAAATTTATTCCTTTAATTACATCCATCTCTGTTCCTTCTGTATCTATATTTATATAATCAACTTTTTTTAGGTTATTTAAATTAATTACTTCCTCTAATTTGTAACTTTGTATTTTAATTTTTAACTGATTCTCACTATCTTTAAGTAATGAATTTTGCTGATTAATTGGAGAATTTTCATAGTAAAATGTTTCACCAGAAAAGTTGCTTATAGCACAATTAATATTAATATCTTCAGGTCTTGAAATTTTAAATAGATCTATTGAAGTTTTGCTTATATCTATATTGATCCCTCGCCATCCTCTTTTATGTAATTTATAAGTTAAAGATCCTTTTATAGGATGGTAAGCACCGATATCTATATAAGTTCCTATATCTTTATTCTTGAAAATTCTATTAACCATTATATCTTCTGCGAATTCTCCATAATGATAATTTGGAATTTTATTTTTATATATTTTTTGAAGCTTATATATCCAGTAAAGGAATTTATTTTTTTTAAAATAGTTAATTTTAGACATAATAAAAAACGATAAATTATTTTTCCTTACTTATTTTTAAAACTCCTATGAAGGCTTCTTGTGGAATTTCAACTCTTCCAAATTGTTTTGATCTTGCTTTACCCTTTTTTTGTTTTTCTAAAAGTTTTCTTTTTCTATCAGTGGCTCCACCACCATGAATTTTGGTCAAAACATCTTTTTTAAAACCTTTAATTGTTTCTCTCGCAATAATTTTGCCTCCAATTGCAGCTTGAACTGGAATCATAAAATTATGTCTTGGTATTAAATCTTTTAATTTCTCACATACTTCTCTTCCTGTTTTTTGGGCAAAATCTTTATGAATCATCATCGCCAAAGCATCAACTGGTTCACCGTTTACTAATATTCCAAGCTTAACTAAATCTCCTTCCCTATGTTCAATTATTTCGTAATCAAAACTAGCATATCCACTAGTCATTGATTTTAGTCTATCGTTAAAATCAAAAACTACCTCGTTAAGTGGCAACTCATAATTAACAACCGCTCTGTTTCCAGAATAACTTAAATTAGTTTGAATTCCTCTCTTATCTTGGCACATTTTTATTATTGAACCTAAATATTGGTCAGGTGTAATAATAGTTGCTTTTATCCATGGCTCTTCGATATATTTTATTAAAGTTAGATCAGGCAAACTTGATGGATTTTGAAGATCAATTATGTTTCCATTATTAAGATGAACTTTATAAACAACACCTGGTGTAGTTGTTAATAAATTAACGTCAAATTCTCTCTCTAATCTTTCTGTTACAATTTCCAAGTGAAGTAAACCTAAAAATCCACATCTAAAACCCAATCCTAAAGCAGATGATGACTCTGGTTCAAAAGAAAAACTTGCATCATTTAATTGTAATTTAGCCAAACCATCTTTAAGTTTTTGAAACTCTGAACTATCTACTGGAAATAACCCACAAAATACTACAGGTTTACTTGGTTTAAATCCTGGCAAAGCTTCTTTTAATGGTTTTGAAGCATCACAAATTGTATCTCCAACTTTTGTTTCGGATAAAACTTTAATTCCAGTTGTAATAAATCCAATTTCACCTGTTTTTA